>Ga0190359_1001408_pt1 | contig 15133 bp, 20 predicted proteins | sample 48721823_MG_FD_161269 | JGI IMG/M metagenome (GOLD analysis project Ga0190359, IMG submission 161269) | Hydrothermal vent microbial mat bacterial communities from Southern Trench, Guaymas Basin, Mexico - 4872-18-2-3_MG | ecosystem: Environmental > Aquatic > Marine > Hydrothermal vents >... | reverse complement strand
GGTCCGGATGACGTGACGGAAAGCCCGGAGCCTGCCTACGATGCCCCTGATCTCTATCGATACCACACCGTCGGTGAATACGAGGAGGTGATGATTTTGGTCTACACTCCTCAATTATCCCCCTATCATTCGCACAGAAAACAGACAAGGCGTATCATGGCAGGTTCGCCAGCCTGGGCCAGTCAAAGCCTCAACTCCTGGAATCCTGGAACACCTGTTTGCCGTGCTGCGCACAGCACAGGCAGGTCCAAAACAGATCCATCCTGTTCGTGGACGATTGCATCACCTCCGGCACCACAGCCAGGCTCTGTTACGAAGCCCTGGTTAAATTGGGGAATCATGTGGACGGCCTGATCTGGGTGAGTGCGGGAGGATAATCAATTTGATTTTTTGAGGAATTCCTGGCAAAATTTAGAAAGTTATCCAGATCTTCTCCCATAATCGTCTAAGAAACATACCATTTTGACTTCTAAGGAGGGTTTTATGAACCTGCTCAAAGAAACGGCCATCGAATCAATCAAACGCTTGCCGGAAGGGTGCACCATTGAGGACATTATGTATAGAATAGATCTTATTGCCCAGGTTTTTGAGGGTCTTAAGGATGCAGAAGCGGGAAGACTGATTACCACTGAAGAGCTCCTTGAAAGAGTTGACCAATGGGCCAGCTAAGGTGGACCGAAAAGGCGAGCAAGAATCTACAGGCTATTTTTGATTATATATCGAAAGATTCCAGAGTATATGCTGCAAGATATGTAAAGGCGCTCATTCATGCAACAAAAAAGCTTGAAAATATGCCTCGATGTGGTCGTATTGTGCCGGAGCTTGAAGATCACGGATTTAGAGAAGTGATCTATGGGAACTACAGGATCGTATATCGAATCATCGGGGGAGATGATGATATCGAAATCCTTGCTGTAATTCATGGTGCCCGTGATATGAAAAGGGCTTTTCGGGAGGAATGGGAATTATTATGAATGAGATTTTAGGGAGTATTTTGGTCAACATTTGGTCAACAATTGCCTAAAAATATCCCTATGTTTTCGTGCATATCACTCAGGTTACTTTGCTTGCTAAAATTGATATAACATTTTGACTATATTAATATTTTTCCATTCTTTCATTTTATCGCTGTTTACATCATTTTCCTTTGAAAAGGCGTTCGGGACGCGGGGGTCGCTGGTTCAAATCCAGTCGTCCCGACCAGTTTCTGGCGATGTCAGCAAAATTGATGCCGCATGCCTTTACCTCGACCTGGATGTGCCCGGGTGCGGGAGGCTCGATCGGGGTTTGATCAATAATTGAGGTCTGGTATCCGCCGGGCCTTCTTACGATGACTTGTTTTGCGTTCTCAGGCATTCTTACTCGTGAGATACTTGAGCTCCTTGGTCGGCCCCGGTGAGTTCGCTGACCCACCTTCTCAGCAATCCGTCCTGGATTTCATTGGCTAACTGGGGGATGTTGCCCGTGGAAAGGGCCGGTAGAAGCCAGCTAAGGGATCTTTGAACATCTTCAACCGTAACCACTATGCCCTTTTCCAGGTACATTTCGTCGCGATACTTTAGGGTGCAATCCACCAACAATGCCGAAAGGCGCTTGGCGGATTCCCCGGGGGCCTGGTTTCGTGCCATTAGCTGCTGAAAGAGTTCTTGAATACCTTTGGGCTCATTTCTATCCAAGACTCACCACCCCTTGACTCCCCTAAACTTGGCCTGCTTGAACCAGGCGGGCAAAATGCTCAAATGACCGATCCCACGTGGCCTCTGCGTCTTTGGGAAAACAACACCCAGGCAACTGCCTCATATTCAGGTGATAAGAGATGCACTCGCAACAGACCCCCTTCCTTGGACATGGTTCGTATGTACAGTTGCAACGCTCAAGATTTCTTTCCTTTTTACATTCCATGTGATTTGCATTCTCTTTCTTCATTTCCTAACTTCTGACTCCTTTCTTCCTTTGTTTATATTTGGCATTTGCCTTTTGGGGTATTTTATGTTTGCTTATCCAGGTTTTCAAGAAACTCCCGAAACCAAGGCGGATTAAACAATAGTATATAGATGAGAAAAATTGCCGTCAACGGCAAGAAGAACACGATAAGATCTATGGTCAGTATCCCTGCGCTCAGCAAAATACGTTTTGTCATGGACATTGGAAAGGACCCCCATATTTTTCTTGACAAAAGTGTTCAAATATTGAACACTCCGCGCAAATGTTCCGATGATATGTTGGACACATGTGCAAGATGTTGAACCCGGACACCACGGGAGTATATTAACATATTTGGGTGAAAAAGAACCCAGAAGTTAGGAGTCAGGAGATGGGAGACAGAAGATAGAAGGTGGAAAGGCACCACTGGGTGGATCAGAGGTGCTGAGGATGTCATTTCGAGCCCCTTGTAGAATGGGCGAGAAATCTTTGCTATGGAAAAAGAAGACATTCATATATTGCGGCTAATGGGAGAGATCGAGCGAAACGGCTCGTTTTCTCAACGGGAACTTGCCCGGAGGCTAAACATCTCCCTGGGACTTGTTAACCGATTCATTAAACGTCTTGTGAACAAAGGCTATTTTAAGGTCAAGACCCTGCCAAGGAATCGAGTCAAGTATTTTCTCACCCCAAAGGGTCTAGCCCGCAAGAGTAAGCTTACCATAGAGTACCTGAAATACTCGGTCAATTTCTATAAAGAGATCAAGTCCCTTCTCATAAACAAATTCAAGGAGATGGAGGAGCGAGGGATAAAAAGGATACTGTTCTATGGCACAGGGGAAGCGGCTGAGCTTGCGTATCTATACTTGCAGCTTACGGCAATAAGGCTGGTGGGGGTAGTTGAGAGTGAGGGCAATGGGTCAGAATTCTTTGGGCACAAAGTGCTGCGGATCGAGAGGTTGCGTTATTGTGACTGGGACGGAATTCTCATTACAAGGCTAGAAGATACGGAACAAGGAATCAAACTTTTAAGGGATGCAGGAGTGCCATGGGAGAAGATTTTCACATTATAACTAAGGAGCCCAGGTGGTACGCCCTTCACACGAAAAGCCATTTTGAACAAAAGGTCTTCGAGGGGCTTAGGGGAAAGGCTTTCGAGGCCTTTTACCCCAGGATGCAGGTGATGAGCAGGCGCAAGGACAGGCGCAAAAAAATCCTCGTGCCCATGCTTCCCGGCTATGTGTTTGTGCGAACCTCCATGGAGCCAGAGCAATATCATCGTATCATTCGCACTGTGGGTGTGGTAAAAATGATAAATTTCAAAGGTGAGCCAGTGCCGGCCGATGAGGAGGAGATCTCCTCGCTGATGATCCTGGACGGGACTGATCGCACCGTCCAGAACAGGTCTTACGTTAAGAAAGGGGACCGTGTCATGATAATGGAGGGCCCCCTCAAGGGCTTAATAGGATTTTATATGCGGCACAAGGGTAAGTCGGACCGGGTTGTAGTCACCGTCGACTTACTCAAGCGCTCACTGGAAGTTGAAATCGATGACTGGGCACTTGAAAAGCTTACATAGTTTCCATCCACAAACTCTATACTCCTCTCCCCCTCGAGGGGGAGAGGCTGGGTGAGCCTGCCTGCAGCAGGCAGGCTTCAAGGGAGAGGGAATTTATGGATGGACACTACCTAGGGTAAAGGCTGAAGGATTAAGGAATAATGAGTAGGCCTGGGTTAGGTCTGGGGGGTAGCGCTTCTGATAGATAGCCCGCTTAGATTTGACTATTTTACTAGCAAATTCGGAATGTTATATGAATCGGCAGAATGTGACCGAAGGGGCGGAGCTATGGCCCCGCTCGTCAAATCTCGCTTTGTAATTTACAGGAAAACCCTGTACACTTATTAAGTAATAGCAGGAAGTATTAGATTCCTGTTTTTGTTAACGGGCGAATGAAGGGAGGAAATCCATGCCCAATATCACTATCTCATTAGATGAGGATCTTTTGAAACAAGGGCGGCTTTATGCTCAAAAACATCGTACAACCTTGAATGCACTGATAAGAGACCAACTCAAGAAAACAGTCATGAGGGAGAATAACGAGTGGTTAGACGAGATCTTCTCCTTGGTGGATAAACTCGGTGTGCGGTCAAAAGGGCCCAGATGGAAAAGGGAAGATATCTACGATGTCTAAGGTATTTATAGACACAAACATACTCATCTACTCCATAGACGGCTCCTACCCTAAGAAAAGGGAAAAATGTAGGGCACTACTTAAATCTCTTGGTGGAGAGACTTTGGGTGTTATATCAACGCAGGTAATGCAAGAATTTTTTGTTGTTGCCACCAAGAAACTGGGCTTGGATCCTCTAGTGGTGAAGGATATATTATCAGGATTTGCGAGATTTGAGACAGTGCTCATTACTCAAAATATGGTTTTTGAAGCAATAGACATAAGCATTATCAAACGGCTTTCGTTTTGGGACGCCCTTATTGTGGCTGCTGCGGAAAGTGCTAACTGTTCTGTTGTTTGGACGGAAGATCTCAATTCTGGCCAGACTATCCGCGGCCTGAAAATAATAAATCCCATTTGATTTCATGTTGTAAGGACTTCCCCTCCCCTGGTGGGAGGGGCCCAAGGGGAGGGGGAAAACATAAAATGAAAATACTTATCACAGGAGGAGCAGGATTCATAGGATCACACCTGGCTGAGAGGCTTATAGGCCTGGGCCACGAGGTCTTCGCCATAGACAACCTTTGGACAGGGAAACTGAGTAACCTGGAGGCCATCCAGCACCACGAGCGTTTCCACCTGGTTGTGGATACCATCCTGAACGAATCAGTAATGAATGAACTGGTTTTCAAGGTGGACCAGGTGTATCACCTTGCCGCTGCCGTTGGGGTCCGAAATATAATGGATCATCCGGTGCAAACACTTGAAACCAATGTGAAGGGTACTGAGGTTGTGCTAAGGCTGGCGAATAGGTTTAAGAAAAAGGTCTTTATTGCATCCACCTCTGAGATATACGGAAAACATCTTGAGCACACTCTGGCAGAGGATGATAACAGGGTCATGGGCTCGGTAAAAAAGAGGCGCTGGGCCTACGCCTGTTCCAAGACACTGGATGAGTTCCTTGCCCTAGCGTATCATGATGAAAAGAAGTTGCCAGTTGTGATTGGTCGATTGTTCAATACAGTTGGTCCCAGGCAGACGGGCCAATACGGGATGGTGCTACCGTCGTTCGTGCAAAGTGCTTTGCTCGGCAAACCCATTACGGTTTATGGAGACGGCACCCAGAGCCGAAGCTTTACCCACGTGGATGACGTACTGGATGCCATAACGAAGCTGATGGAAGAGCCAAAGGCCGTGGGTGATGTCTTCAATGTAGGTAATGATCATGAAGTAACCATCAATGAACTGGCCGAGAAAGTTAAGGAGATGACTGGGAGCCCCTCAGAGATTGAACACATACCTTATGAAAAGGCATACGGCCCGGGTTTCGAGGACATGGAGCGCCGTTGCCCCAATATAGATAAGATCAGGAACCTCATTGGCTTTGAGCCCAAACACGACCTTGAATCAATGATCCAGAGCGTAATCGATTATTTTAAGTCGTAGCAGTAAGGTAGAATGACCCTTGAAAAGTGGCTTGATTCCTAAAAGCTGTATGTTGTGGTTATCCCGAGTTTGCAGATGCGCATAGGATTGGAAACAAAATCTTCCTCAATTTTGAAGGATAGTATGTATGCCCACAGCATTAGAACTGACTAGAAAGCAGTGGCAGCCTTATTTAGACGGTGCACGGCAACGAAAAGCCACACCAAGAGCACCAACTTCTGCTCAACACGAAAGAGACCGCATAATAGCCCTTGTCAGGGAGGCAAGTATAGCACTTAAGCAGCGCTTCGGAGTGAAACGGGTTGTGCTCATTGGATCACTGGCTCATGCAACTTGGTTCATGGATGACTCTGATGTAGATCTTGCAGTAGAAGGCTTGCGGGACAGTGATTACTTGGAGGCCTGGGGGGTAGTTGAAGACATTATTGGCGATAGGCCTGTGGATCTGATAGAAATTGATAGGGCATAAAGATCCTCAGGAATATTTTTTATTGTGAGAGTGGGCACAACCAAATCTCCTCAATGGTTCCATTTTGGTTCCATTATGGTCAAATAAACTACATTTTGTCAAGATGTTGCGTTAAAGGGCTCCATTTTGCTTTATTTTTGAGTATGTACGGACAAAATAGGCAACTTCAGAGGCCTTGAAACATCTAGTCAACCCCAATGTGGGGTTTTGTACAGGTCGTCATGTTTGCCCTCTGCGTAGAAAATAGGGACTGCGAAGATTTGGAAAAGCGCAAGATATACCAGTTTTATTACCTGCACTTGCCACCCGAGGCAGAAGTAGCGCTGCAGCTAACAGAATAGACCCAATAAACTCATTGACTCAACAGACTCACTGACTCATAGAAATGGCTCACTCTAGCACAAGCAGGCAAGACTTTCTTAAAGCAGTTTTTTGGGACTATCCCGATTTTGCCAATGAGCAAAGGATCAAGGAAATTGTAAGGTCGGGTTGGGAAGATGCGATATACCGCTGGGTCTTGAAACGTTTTATGGAATATGGAAGGGTGGTGGACACGTTCAAGTTTTTCAGTGTCAATGAGATTGCAAGGGCCTTGGAAGACCTTCCGTTGAGCCCGTACGCCAAAGAGAAATGGCACCGGATGATAGAAATCTATGGTCGATCCAATCGAAGATAGGCAGTGCTACGCGTCTGAGACTCAACGGGAAATCCTTATGGCGCTTTTGTCAGAGGTCATGATAGCCGAGTCTTTTTTCTTGACCGGTGGGACGGCACTTTCTGTATTTTATTTACACCATAGGAGATCTGAAGATATTGACTTGTTCACGCTTTCCCTTCTGTCCCTAAATGAGATTAGCCTATGGGTCAAGAGAACTTGGGCAGATGGGGTGGCAGTCATCAAGGAAACCCCGCAATTCCTATCATGTCTTATTAAAGGGGTTAGAGTTGACCTCGTGATTGATCCCCTTTCCAGCAATGAAAAACGCCCAGTGGTGCATCTTGAAACTGATGTGAGTTTGCAAGTGGATACAATCGCAAATATTGCCTCCAATAAGCTTTGTGCTGCTGCCAGCCGCATGGAGCCAAAAGATTTGGTGGATCTTTATTTCGTCTTTAAGACCTGCGAACGGATGGGGCTAGAGGAGCTTTATCGCTTGGCAAGAAAAAAGGAAGTGATGTTTGACGACCCCCCAACGGTGGCCTATCAAATGGAAGAGGCAGTGAATTTTCTAAAAGGCAAGCCAGAACTTTTCCCGCGAACCTTAATAGAGTTAAATAAGGATGAGTTCTTCAGATTTTTTAAGGAAATTACAAAGGATATTTACGCCATGGTGCACCTAGGGTAATCTCTCCAGTGGGCGCAATTGTCATTACTGCAAAATCTTCAGGCTATGTTTTCAAGGAGAAAGGAGGAGTCTATGAAGCGGTTAGTTCTTGTAGTCTTGTTATTTTTGGCTGTTATCTCACCTGCACTGGCTCAGGATACAATTCACCTTCCCTCTGAGGTGTTGGAGGTATCCCCGAATTTCCAAATAGATTCTTCCGCGTTGAAACCGATCCATTATTTGCTGATACACCATGCTAACGCCTCTGATAGAGTGCGGCTGTCCAAATGGCTCAAGACCAACAGCGGAAGCCAGGTCACCTTTATCATAAAAGATAAGAAGTACAATGGGGTTCTTTGCCGTATGGCCCACTGCTTTGGCCGCGGACTTCTTATTTTTGCAGAGCCCGTAGAGGTCAAACCCAGAGACATTGTTGAGTTAGTTCTGCCATCTTCATCCCGGTAAATTCACCACGCATTTTCTCCATACACATCCTATAGATAACTTCTCAAAGTTCCTTGGCGTGGTAACTATGATCTTGAAATTGGTTGATAGAGATGCTATGATGCTATAGCATCATGATGTTGGATTTTTCAATGGAGGTCGACATGCGGACGACGCTCGATATAGAGGACGACGTACTTATTGCAGTGAAGGAATTGGCCCGTAGAGAACGGGTTTCTGCTGGGAGGATTCTATCTAGGCTTGCTAGGGAGGCGCTTGTGGGGCGCGACTCTTCAACGATTCCTGCTAAAGAGGAAAAAAGCAGGGTTGTGGGAGGCTTCCGGCCCTTTCCACAACGAGGCGTGGTAGTAAGTAATGAGCAGATCGAGAGGTTGAGGGAACAAGAAGGTATCTGATGCGGGCCTTACTGGATGTCAATGTGTTGATAGCGTTGTTGGATTCAGCGCATGTGCACCACGACAGTGCCATGTCCTGGCTCGAACGCGAAATTCACCATGGGTGGGCCTCTTGTCCAATTACCCAAATCGGATGTGTCCGGATTATGTCCCATCCCAGCTATCCAGGTACATTGCCTTTACGTGAAGTAGCAGCGCGTCTAGGTGAGGCAATAAAGGGTCCAGAACATGAATTCTGGCCTGATGAGCTTGGCCTGATTGGTGTAAGAATTCTTGACTGGTCTTGGATATTAGGTCATCGGCAGGTGACTGACGCATACTTGCTGGCTCTTGCTGTTAGTCATGGAGGCCGCCTTGTTACATTTGACAGGAAAATTTGTCTTAAGGCAGTACTAGGGGCCACAAAAGAACATCTATTTTGTATTGAATCTTGACTTAAATTGAGGTCAACGACGTCTTGAACTGTTTTTGTGCCATTTTTTAGAAACCCCTGTGCCCTTTTATACACACCATTTAGCTCATAGCGTATAGCGTATAGCTGATAGGTTATAGCAGAAAGCTTTATTCGGCCTGACTACCGGCTACCGGCCACTATCTTCTGGCTTCTGTCTCTTACCTCATCTTGCTTTAGTCTTTGACCTTTTTCCTCCCGCCCTGCGGGCGGGCTGCTGATAGCTGATAGCTGGCAGCTTCATTTTGGCACACAACTTGCTTCACTTCTTTAGCAGGTATCAAGGGTTCTAAAGTGCCCCTTTTTTGGGAAAGGGGGCATGAGGGGATTTCACAGAAGATTTCAGTTGAGTCCCCGGTCCTCGGAGCCGATCTTTAAACAGGGCGCTTGCCGCTTGGCGGCTTACGACACAGACCAAACGGACCAAATAAACCAGATAGACGAGATAAACCAAATAGACCAGATAAACCAGATCAACGAGATAGACCAGATAAACCAGATCATGGGAGCTAAGAACATGAGACAAGTAGCCAAATTCTCTTTAATTATATTTATTATTTTCGCCATTCCAGGGCTTGCCATTGCAGGTTCTGCTACACTCCACTGGCAACCCAATACAGAATCAGACCTAGCAGGCTACAGGATCTATTACGGCACATCATCCCGATCCTACGGCCCTTACGTATCCGTTGGCAAAAATACCACATCTTACACCCTCAACAACCTCACCGAGGGCCAAACCTATTACTTTGCCGTCACCGCGGTGGACACTTCTGGCAATGAGAGCGCGTATTCGCATGAGGTGTCGAAGACAATCGCCTCTGAGACCACTTCTTCGATTCCACTTCCAGCGACTGGTTCATATGGTATGATAAAGGGCGGAGACCAGAGTCATGTTAATGAGGTAAGATTTAGCTTTGGTGGAAAACCTGGAAATCTTAGGTTGTCTTATCGGGTGTGGGATGTTGATGTAAGGAAGGAAGTTCAAATTATATTGAACGGCCACGTTTTAGGGTATGCCCCTGTGACGGGCAATAACAAATGGGGCAGGACGCACACGATAGTACTTCCAGATGAATATGTAAATGACAGTACCCCGAACATATTGAGATTCAATAATACCTATAATCCACCCAAAAGGTACTGGTGGGGAGTGGGGGATGTTTCCATAGTGGGTATCTCGACATTTGGCATACCACTTCCAGCGACTGGTTCATATGGTATGATAAAGGGCGGGGACCAGAGTCATGTTAATGAGGTAAGATTTAGCTTTGGTGGAAAACCTGGAAATCTTAGGTTGTCTTATCGGGTGTGGGATGTTGATGTAAGGAAGGAAGTTCAAATTATATTGAACGGCCACGTTTTAGGGTATGCCCCTGTGACGGGTAATAACAAATGGGGCAGGACGCAGACGATAGTACTTCCAGATGGATATGTAAATGACAGTACCCCGAACATATTGAGATTCAATAATACCTATAATCCACCCAAAAGGTACTGGTGGGGAGTGGGTCAGGTTAGCGTCAAATGATGTGTGCCCTCCCCCGAGCACGAGCAGTGTTTCTCAAGCAACTAAAAGATTTGAAAATGAGATGAAAAACAATAAAGTTGCCATCTATTGTGGCGATCGACCGCGCTAGACCAAATTGTATATACAAGCCCTAAGAGTAGGTAATGATGATAGTACCTACTACCACAGAGATAATGAAAAGTGGATACACACGATTAACCCGGAACAGAAGACGGTGGAAGCAGAACAATGGAATCCCCCTTAAAATACCTTTAAAAATACTTTCATCTCTTGGTAATCTCTTTATGGCCTCAATCTGGAATGCCCTCCACACACAGTGCCTCACCACAGATTGAGCTTGCCACTATTTATTGAGCTATTACAAAATCCTCTTGACCCGACAGCACATTCCCTGCTATCCGCCTAATTATTGAGCTTGGTATTTCGAACCATTTTAAGTTCAATAGGAGGAAGATTAGAGGGCTTTCCTTGTAAAGGCGTTTGGTCAATTTCAACGATGGGGATGGATTGATTGCGTTTGTAATTTCTACCGTCATGCTTTCCTGGAGGAAGATTGATAAGGCCTTTACGATAGAGGGTTAGGAGGATTTCACGACAAGCCATATCCTTGGGACGACCATTTGGTCCTGTCCCGTTAGAAAATCAAAATCATCTCTGCGTGAAACAGACTAACTGATAGCTAAGGCATGTTTATAGAAGCTAAAGAGCTGGTTGAATTTTCTAACGGGATGCAAACCAATTCCATTCTTGGCAGAGGATTTTTGAGATTTGAGTACGGCTTTTATCCCTATGTTCCTCAATCATAGCTTGGATCAGCTCAAGATCGGCCTTGTGGATGGTCCTATTTCGGATGGTGATGAGCAACATTCCCATTATATAGCAGAATGAAACGGTGGACGCCAGCAAAAAATTTACCCCGTTAAATTTTTTTGGATCAGGATGAGATGCTTGATCTAATAATGTCCAGATCAAATTCAGTGGCTCAGGGAGATTGGTGTAAATTATTTAACCGGGGTGCATGGAAGTGAAAAAATTTTGTGGTGGGAAATTGGCTGGTAACTTTGTGGATTTCTGGGTTGAAATGAAAATTCATGGGTTGAGTTTTGATATTTGTCATTACTTGGTGTTGTAACCCTCATCTTGAGTGAGGTGGACCAGATGCCACAGGCAAGGGAGCGGGAAATAAAGATACCTGAATTGACATACCACGAATACCCAAAGGAGCCGGTACTCCTTGAGGACCTTTCTCTGAGGTTCATGAAGGAAGCCAGATTCGTGCCTTTAAGCGTGGACGACGACGTTTTAAGGATTGCTATGGCGGATCCCAACGACATATATACCATTGATGCTCTCAGGCTGGCCTATGGCATGAAGGTTGAGGTATTCAAGGGCAATGAGGACGATATTCTTTCGGCCATCGAGCGGCTATATGGTGTGGGCAGCCAGTCATTGGAGATGATAATAGAAGAGGCAGGAAGGGACATCTATGATCTTTCTGCCGAGGTAGAAGAAGATGTGGATCACTTGAGGGACCTTGCCTCTGAGGCCCCCATCATACGGTTGGTAAATCGGCTCATCATCAATGCCGTGGATTTGAGGGCTAGTGATATTCACTTTGAGCCCTTTGAAGATGAATCCAAGGTTCGCTACCGGATTGACGGAGTACTGCATGAGGTGGAATCTCCTCCCAAGAGGCTGAGTGCTGCGATCACCTCCAGAATCAAGATAATGGCGAAATTGGATATTGCCGAGCGGAGACTTCCCCAGGATGGTCGCATAAAAATGCGGGTAGCTGATAAGGAGATCGATTTTAGGGTCTCCACAATACCCACTGCCTTTGGTGAGAGTGTGGTAATGAGGATATTGGATAGGGGAACCCTCATCCTGGACCTCGAAAAACTGGGCCTTTCAGAGGAGATGCTGGCGCAGTACCTAAGGCTAATTTCTCAGCCATACGGGATGATACTGGTGTGCGGCCCCACGGGGAGTGGCAAAACCACTACACTTTATACTACACTCACCAGGCTGAATTCCCCTGAGAAAAAGATAATTACCCTAGAGGATCCCATCGAATATCAGCTAAAGGGTGTCAACCAGATACAGGTGAACCCCAAGACCGGATTGACCTTCGCCACTGGGTTGCGGTCCATAGTCAGACAAGACCCTGATATCATACTGGTGGGCGAAATAAGGGATCTGGAGACCGCTGAGATAGCGGTTCAGTCGGCCCTAACAGGGCACTTGCTTTTCAGCACCCTTCATACCAATGATTCAGTGGGAGCCATTGCCAGGTTGTTGGATATGGGGGTTGAGAATTTTCTCCTGAATTCCACCCTATTAGGGGTATTGAGCCAGCGGTTGGTACGGGTAATATGTCCCCATTGCAAGAGAGCGGTCCAACCCGACAAAAGGCAGCTTGCCTCTATGCAGCTTTCCCCCGACGAATGCAAGGATATTGTCTTTTACGAGGGCAAGGGATGTGAAATGTGCAGGGGAACTGGGTACAGCGGAAGAATAGGCATCTTCGAATATCTGCCAGTTGATGATGAGATAAGGGATTTGATAGGGAAAAAATCAGCATCCGAGAGGATCAGACAGGCTGCCAAGAAAAAGGGGCTCACTACCCTTCGTGATAATGGTTGGGAAAAGGTCAAGCAGGGAATCACCACTATACCTGAGGTGCTGAGGGTCACACTGGAAGGATAAATGGCAAAGGGGATTTTCGCATACAAGGCCGCTGACCGGGCCGGAAAGGTCATAAGAGGGGTGCTTGAGGCCGAGGGGGAGAGGGCCGCGGCAGGGCGTCTGAGGGAAATGGGTTACATCCCCATACAGATCTCTGCCCAGAGGCAGGGGCTGACCAGATACATAAAAGATAGGTCCCTTTTAAAGAGGCTGGCCCTCAAAAGGGTCCCCCTAAAGGACCTCCTGACCTTTACCCAGGATTTCGCCTTTTTGCTATCCTCCGGCCTTCCCATTGACAAGGCGCTTGGCATAGAGATCGAGGTCTTGGAAAATGAGCCCCTAAGGAATATCTTGCAAGATGTGCTTAGAAGGGTCAAAGGCGGCTCCTACCTTTCGGATGCCCTGGGCAAACATGGTAAGATCTTCCCTGAGTTATATATAAATATGGTCAAGACCGGGGAGTCGGCTGGAAGGCTGGCGGATTCCCTGGAGAGGTTGGGGGGGCTTCTAAGGGATATCCAGGAGCTCAGAAGCCATATCTTCTCGGCCCTTTTATATCCCATGTTTATTCTGGGGGTGAGTGGCATATCCATCATTATCCTGCTCACCTTTGTTATACCCAAATTCTCGGTAATCTTTTCCGATATGGGGCAGGCCATTCCATTACCAACCCAGCTTCTTCTGCTGTTCAGTGATTTCTTTAGAAGAGCATGGGTCTTTCTCCTGGCAGGTTGCGTATTGTTGATTGTCTTGGGGAACCGTTACATAAGGTCCACCAAGGGGAGGGAGAGGGTGGATGCCTTGAAGCTCAGGATGCCGGTCCTGGGAAAATTGATAATGGAAATAGAGGTCTCGCGGTTCACAAGGGCCCTGGCAGTGCTTCTCGGAAGCGGTGTGCCCATGCTTCAATCACTGATCCTGGCAGAAAAGGCCCTGAAGAATCAGCCGCTCAAGGCGGCCATGGAGAAGATCTCTGAAAGGGTAGAAGAAGGCGAGAGCCTTTCCAGTGCCCTTAAGACAGTGGAATTTTTCCCAGCCCTGGCCCTTCAGATGATTGTTGTTGGGGAGGAGACGGGAAGGCTACATCAGATGCTCATTAGGGTGGCGGAGCACTACGAGAATTCCATAAGAAACATGATCAAGAGATTGATGAGTTTGCTGGAACCCAGTATAATACTAGTTATGGGTCTATTTGTGGGCTTTATCGTTATTTCCATGCTTCTGGGGATATTTAGCATCAACGAATTGCCCTTTTAGGGGGTCATTAGAGGGGCGAGCACTTCTGTCCCAAAGAGGGGGTATAGTATTGATATGAGAGTAAGAAGACACAGATGCCAGAGGGGTTTTACCCTGATTGAACTTTTGATCGTTATGGTCATCCTGGGGCTTTTGGCCGCATTAGTGGGGCCCAGGATGTTTGGCAAGGTGGGGAAATCAAAACAAAAGGCAGCCAAGACCCAGATTGGGCTCTTTGAGACGGCCCTAGACACATATCGTCTGGACGTGGGGAGATATCCCACCACTGAACAGGGGCTACAGGCCTTGAGGACCAAACCCGACGGGGTGGAAAATTGGGATGGCCCTTACCTGCCAAAGGATATCCCGCTTGACCCCTGGGGGCATCCTTACATATACCGCTCCCCTGGTGAACATGGCGACTATGATATTATAAGCTATGGGGCCGATGGAAGACCTGGGGGCAGCGGTGAGGACTCGGATATAGTGAATTGGACGGACCTTAAGGGTTGAAACATCCACACCAAGATGTCTTTACCACCACTGGAGTCCCGGGCTTTACCCTCCTCGAACTTCTTGTGGTGATGGCCATCATGGGGATTGTAACCGCAGTGGTTGTTCCCCGCGTGGGTAACTCCTTATCCAATCTTCAGCTAAAATCATCGGCAAGGTCAGTAGCAGCCTGGCTGAGGTATGCAAACAGTCGGGCTATGACCAGAAAGATGGTCTACCTGGCCTCCTTTCATCTTGAAAAGGGTAAGGTGATGGTCTCACCGCTCGCCCCACCTGGAATGGAAGAACTAGGGGATCAAGTGGCTTCCGGCCCTACCCAATCAATGGTCTATAGATTGCCCGAAGATGTGAGGTTTGACATTGGGGAACCTGATGTCCAGGTGCCGGAATCTGGCAAATTTGACATATATTTTTTTGAGAATGGCACCTCCAGTGGTGGCAGGATCCTTGTTACCAACAAAAGGGGCAGGGCCTACAAGATAGAGGTGGATGTTATCACTTCTCAGGTGGCCATAGGTGCTGT
>Ga0190359_1001407_pt1 | contig 15137 bp, 10 predicted proteins | sample 48721823_MG_FD_161269 | JGI IMG/M metagenome (GOLD analysis project Ga0190359, IMG submission 161269) | Hydrothermal vent microbial mat bacterial communities from Southern Trench, Guaymas Basin, Mexico - 4872-18-2-3_MG | ecosystem: Environmental > Aquatic > Marine > Hydrothermal vents >... | reverse complement strand
ATATGGTCCTGGCAGCCCATATCTGATATTATATTAACCCGCCAGCTGGCGGGTCGCAAATTTCGGTCTTATCAATAATTATAGCCCTTTTGCCTATAATTAGTCATTATATTAAATAGCCGCTCCTCCACTCTAAATCTCGCAATATCTCCTTTCGCTATAATAATATACAAAAGCACCTATTGCTCAATTGCCAATTCTCCCCGATTCTCGTTTTTCTTCTCTCCTCCCCGCCCGGTGAAATAAGATTTGATCAACTTTTCTCTTCATGCCAGTTACGAAGCCTGTTCTTCAGGAAAATACATAATAGAAAGATACGATTTGGAATTATTTCACGGGGCCGACTTTTTTGCCCTCCCTCACAAGAGTATTTGCAAATTCGTCCCTCAGTTTGCAATACACTTGTTATGCTCTCCTCAATAGCTTGTATAACAGAATATTAACAATTATTTTCTATAAATATATTGTATAACATATAAAATCGATGTCACTAAACATGGTTTTATGACATGTATAAGTGAGTATCTATGTTAAGTGTTCAAAAAAATGAACTAATATTTCAAATGCTTTTAAGGCAGCCGATAAAAACAGCCTGAACCAAACTATGCATTTTCACCTTCAAGCCATTGCTTAAACGCGCCTGACCTGCTTTTACTTACCAGTACAATCTGATCACTTTCAGGCTTGAGTGACAGCTTTAATTTCCTCTGAAAGTATTGAGCGGCTGACTGAACTGATTTACGCGATACTATAAACTGCCGGTTTGCCCTGAAAAAATCCACAGGATTCAGCTGTGCCTGTAACTTATCCAATGACTGATCCAACTCATATTTCCGGCCTTCAATTGTAACACAATAGACTTTTTCGCTTTCAAGGAAGAAATATGCAATAAGTTCTACGGGAACAGGTACTATCCTGTCGCGAACATATACCAGGAAATTTCTTTTATATTCCTTTTTCTGTAAATTGCGGAACTGTTTGATGACCTCGGTATATAATTGTTTATCAGCTGTATAAATGCGACTGAAATACTTTTTATACCTGTTAAGTGCCTTCTCCAGGTCTTCACTGTTTACAGGTTTCAAAAGATAGTCCACACTATTAACTTTAAATGCCTTTAATGCATAGGAATCATACGCTGTTGTGAAAATAACAGGGAAATCAATACTGGTTTTTTCGAATATCTCAAAGCAGCTGCCATCTGCCAGATGGATATCGAAGAATCCAAGATCCGGGGCCGGATTATTTTTGAGCCATTCCAGGGTTTCTTCAACTGATTCAAGTACTCCCAGTATTTCTGCTTCCGGTTCGGTTTCAACCAGTATATCCATAAGGTTCCTGGCTACGGCTGCTTCGTCTTCAACTATTATTACCTTCATCTTCTATAAGCGGCAAATATACCCTGAATTTACCTTTTTTCTTTGTAATGACAATATCTTCACCTGCCAGGAGCCGGTATCGGTCCGACAGGTTCTTAAGGCCTATTCCGGGAGTGTCCTCCGGTAGTTTCTCCCTGAGGTCATTCTCCAGGCAGATCATACCTTCCTCAATAAATACACGTATTAATAAAGGGCTCTCCCGGGTAATAATATTATGACGTATGGCATTCTCTGCGAGTAACTGCAATGACATCGGTGGAATATAATAATCATGGGCCGATTTTCCAACCTCATTTTTAAAAACCAGCTTATCTCCGTATCGCTCCTGTAAAAGAAATACGTAGGCATCAAGAAAATCCAGCTCCTCTCCCACTGTCACCAGGTCTTTTTTAAGCGATAGAGTATAACGATATGTCTGTGACATCCTGTCAATGAACGTCAGGGCATCGTCCTTCATTGAATTACGGACGATTGTACTCAGTGTACTCAGGGTATTAAAGAAAAAATGAGGGCTTATCTGCTCTTTTAAGGCACTCAACTCCGCCCTTGACTTCTCCTCCGCAAGGCGGATATTCTCAGCCTGGGCTTGCTGCATCTTTTGGATAATGATAAGCAGGTTAGCTACAAGGATAGCCAGGAGAAAAACCGAAATGTTGATCACCAGGTAATTCTGGATATCAAACTTTATTTCCTTGTTCCACTGAACTTCCAGGGGTGCGAAATAGGCTGAATGGAACCATTTCCCCGGGGGGATAATAATAAAGAACAGAATAATGTTGCACAGAATGATGAATGGTGTTTTGAATCCCCTGAACTTAATATAGTTAGTGATCTTCTTCAACCAGGAATAATTAAAAAAGGCTACCAGTACAAAGACCACAAATTCAATAATAAGGTTAAAGAAAGAGTACTTTATCCTGTCGCCAAAGCGGCCGTTAAGTATTTCTGTTAATCCTCCTGCAATCCTCCCGGAATCTTTCATCTGTTGGATTCCATCATATATACCTATGATTGTCCTAACATTAAAAAGGACTGACACCAGCAGACCCGCAAAAAGTATAAGCAGAAATATGTTTCGTTTGCCAGAATTCATTGTCAATATTAATTATCGTTGACCTTTACCGCCTGTGAGTCGATAGCTGAAAGATAGTAAAATATATCTTCCCAGGGTGTTGCTGTTGATCTGCATAATGTAGTTAACATCACTTACCTGCTGAAATCCCTTGTTATTATCCAGCAGGTTGATAGCCCTGAGCGATAACACACCACGGTCTCCTTTCAGGAAGTAATAGTTGATCTCTGCATCTAAAGAGGGTATGCTCAGGTTCTCATTCAGGTTTTTTGAGTTATAGTTTGTGAGCCTGCCGGTAAGGTTGACATTCCATGTTTCGGAAGGCATTATATGAAGGTCGGCATAATACACAGTATTGAAGTATTGATTGTTCAGTTCATCCTGTACCGAGTACCTGGTATCGGTATAGGAAACCGAGGCTCCCAGCCTGGCATCGAAATACTCCTTTTTGTGGTTTTCTATATTGAAGTCAACACCATGGGTCAGGGAATTAAGCTCATTCTCATTGTCATTCACGATGTTTATTCCTTTATGCCAGTTTTCATTCAGCCGTAGATTGACTTTGATACCCAAACGGCGCACCGGGGTGGAAAAATTCATGTACCCGTTGGCCGTATAATCCCAGTCTACATTCACCGGCCGGTTAATTTTCACCAGGTCATCGGTAATGGTCTGCTCCCAGCTGATCTTGTTTTGCGTATACGTCCCGCTGGCCCTGAAGAACACAGAGGTAAACGAGAACTGGTCGAAGATGGAGAGCTCGGTGTAAACATTATGCCTATATTCCGGGATCAGGTTGCTGTTACCCTGAGTGAGCATAAGGGGATTTAATGTACTGAAAACAGGGAGAAGCTGACCGGCAGTGGGCACGTTAATACTGCTGCTGTACCGGGCAGTCAGTCTTCTGCCCGTACGGATATTCCACATATAATAGACTGAAGGGAAAAGGTGGAAAAAAGTTTCCCTGCCGTCCGACACGTCGCCGAGTTCTGTCCCGTACTGGTTCCATGCGGTCCGCACTCCCAGGTGCAATTGGGAACTCATGGTTCCCCTCTTGAGGGTCAGCCCCGGAATAATGTAGGTATGTTCCCGGAGACAGTCCGGACTCAGTGAGTCGATCACCATTCGGGCAGGATACAGATCACCCTGCTGCTGATCAATACCCTGGTCATGCATCCCTATGCTGACATCTGTATTCAGGAACCACCTGCTGGTGATCCGTTGTACAAAAGATGGATTGAAGCTGAAGGAATAATTATCTGTGTTACGGTCGATGAACTGGCTTACGATGTTGGTGGAAGAAGGATTGAATAACTCTGTAGTATTTTGTATTTCTATGTTTTCCTCCTGATGATTCAGGCTAAACTTTGCCTCTGTCTTGAACTGGGTATTGCCTTCATTCAGGCGGGTCATATATGACAGGTTGACTGAGCCTGCCAACCTATCCTCCACTTTTATTTCCTCACTCAGGAGCCGGTTTACCTCTTCTCTGGCAGTAAAAGTGTTGATGGTGCTTATCCTGTCCAGGTCATTATTGAATATATCCATGTTCCCCCTGACAATAAGGTTATGTTTTGGATTGAAACGATGATGGGCCCCGAAGTCTATGGAATGCGGGCGGTTGTTGGTCACGCGATCTGTAGCCACCGACTGTTGATAGCTGCCTGCATCGGAGAAATATTCTCCTTCGGAAGTCTGCTGCAGAAAATTTCTCGTGGCCGAACCCAGGTAGCTGATGTAATATTTGTTAAACTCGGTGGGGTTGTACGAAAAGTTCAACCCTGCTGCCCCGGTACGGTTTTCTCCCTCCACCCTATTTCCGAACTTCCCCATTCCCTGGGCAGCAAAACCGAATTCATTAACGTTGTTATACATCCCCAGGCCTGCCATCTGGATGTTTGAGGTAAAACGGTAAAGCCGTCCTTCAGCCTTTATCCTCTCGTTGGTACCAAGACCTGCCTTGAAATTCCCGAAATAGCCTGCTCTGGCATCTTTCTTAAGTTCGAGGTTTATTGTTCTGTCACGTACCCCGTCGTCGATTCCCATGAATTCGGCCTCATACGACTTTTTATCGAGTACTGCGACGTTCTCGACCGATCTGGCGGGAAGGTTTTTTGTAGCCACCTTGGCATCTCGGCCAAAAAACTCCTTGCCGTCAACCAGTACTTTTGTTACTTCCTCTCCCAGGGCTTTAATATTCCCGGATACATCCACCTCAATGCCCGGGATCTTTTTAAGGAGATCCTCCACCACAGCATCCGGTTTGGTTTTAAAGGCATCAGCCTTAAAGACGACAGTATCGCTTCTGAACCTGATGGGTACATATTCAGCCACTACAGATACTTCACCTATACTTTCCTCTTTAAGTATGATCTGACCGAATTCGGTTCCTTTTTCTGAAGGGATTGTTATTTTCTCATACAGAGATTTTGCCCCCACATAGGATACCTGCATTATATATTCTCCATCACAAACAGATACTACCCTGAATTCCCCTTTTGAATTGGTAACACCAAAGTATTTCATAGTTGAATCAGCCGGGCTGAGAAGTATTACTGTCGCATTGATTAATGGCTCATTGGCTGGATCGGTCACTGTTCCGTTGATAGTGGTTTGACCAAATCCGACCGTGGATAAAGCAAATAGCAGTACCGGGTATAATAATATTCTTTTTATGGCTTTTTCTTTTTACAGTTTAATTATTGCTATCCCTCCTGCTGGTTCCCTCTTTACCCTGGTCTTCTTTAAACTCTTTCACCTTCTGTGCCAATAGTTTATCAAACTCTTTCCGGCTCATTTTTTTCCCTTCTGAGGGTTTTTGTATCAATTCTTCAGCAGGAGTTTCCAACTCTACTGAGGTAGCCAGGAAAGTGTTCCTGCCGTCTATTTCAACGGCCAGAATGGCCCCGGGAAGACCCCGGTAGTTTTCCGGTCCTATAGAATAAGGGAGCTCAGTGGTATACCATGCAACTATCGTCTTTTCGTCCTTCTGCAAGCTGGCGTTCATGCATACATATCCCAGTATCTTCTTTTGTTCGGTGCCCGGTTTCCAGCCCGGATTTTCCAGTTTCTGCTCTACCCTGAACCGGCGGGTCATCAACTCCACCAGGTCTGTTCTGCTTTCCTTCTCGAAGTTAATGTACGATTCAATAATAGATGGTACCGGCGGCTTCTGTACACTCATGCGCAGCAGCAAGCCCTGGGTCAGCCGGCTCGGGGGCTCTCCGGGCCACTGCGGGTCTGTTGCAAAGAGGGATTCATCCTTAGTGAAGTACAATACTTTACCTTTCATCCCGGATGCGGGCTGGTCTGCCAGCATTTGTTTCATACGTGGATTATTACCTGTTTGATAGGAATCCCAGTTATAGTATTTCACATGTTCGTAGCGGATGATCCCACCGTTGATATTCTTTACGCTGGTGCCTTCCTGGGCGTTAAGCCCGTTGCTGGCAAATAACAATACAGCAAGGCTTAAGACTGACACTAAACAATGTTTTATCATATTTATGGTTTTAGAATTTATTTTTCTTTTTGTATTTAGCATTATTGCTTTCTTCCATTTCCTTATTTCTCCTGTACTCCTCCCTTTTCTCAACCAGGAGCCTCCTGAAAGCACCCTGTTTCATCTTTCTTCCATTATCAGGTTTGTCAAAGAGTTCTTCATCAGGCTGTGTCAGATCCGCAGAAGTGGCCATAAAAATGTTTTTACCTTCCACTTCCACGGCCAGGATCAAACCGGGCAATCCGTAATGTTCCTCCGGACCCAGGGGAATGGGAATGGCAGGCGCAAACCATGCTTTCACTTCCTTTTTTCCTACGGTACGGGTTGCACTCATACAGTTATATCCAATTATTTTGACTTGTTCTGTTCCTGGTTTCCATTCGTAATTTTGCATATCCGATTCTACCAGGAAGAGTCGGGTCATAAGTTCTTTTTGTTCCAGAACTGTTCCTTTTTCGCGATCAATATAGACTTTATATGTTTTGGGAGTCGGAAACGACATGTACGGGAGTTTTTCGAGCATGACACGCATTTCTTCGCTCAGCTGCCCGTTTTCAGCATCCGGATCATCAGTAAACAATGCATGTTTCTCATTAAAGTATAATATCTTATTTATTTTTCTTCCTTTAGGCATCCCTGCAAGCCATTCCTGTATCCACTGATCAGCAGACTCTTCGTATTCAGAAAGACCGAAGGCATCAAATTTCTCGTATTTTACAATACCCCTGCCAGGTTCAATATCTGAAACGGGTTCCTGGGCAAACATGCAAGTTGAAAGAAGAAATAATGCTTTAACTGTAATGATTCGGATACTTGACATTGTGTACATAGCAGGTCTTATTATCAATGATATTGGATAAACAAAACTAGACCTGAAAACCTATACATGCCAGCTTTCATACTGTGAAGCGGACAAAATTAGCCGTGAAGTGTCAGCTTTACATAGAACTAAATTTTTGGATCAATAATATGATTCAATGCACATTTGGCTTCATTCATCGCCAAATGAGCATTTCTTTTTCTGCTTATAGTAGTGGTTTCTTCTGCCTTCCCTCCTATTTTCAATCTGCCATTAAGCAGAAAAGTGCCAACAGATAATTTATAGCCATTAACCCTAAGAAGCTATTTAACACTGGACCTACCCCTTAAATCCGGACGCTGAGTTAAGCCGGGCTCATGTAAATACCGTCGTCCTATCCTGTTAAATGACAAGGTGATATGCGAAATGAGTTTCAGCCTGTCAAGTCTCCTGAGGATAAATGTAAAATATCTTTTTAAAGACGCTGAGGCCAATATCCTTTATGCAGAGGGGAACACAACACTGGTAATGGTAAACAGGAAGACTGACAAACCTGTGCGAATACCCGATGAACTGATGAGCAGACTTGTCAGTAATTAATGAATAAATACTGGTACCAAGTCAATATCATCTTGGTGTTTAGATTTATAGACGCCGGAGAAGATTCCGGGAGCTGTTTTCACTAAATACTAATCAAAAACCTCGAAGGTTATTTTTGCATTAACCCTGTATTCCACAACCTTATTATCTTTAACCACGGCCATCTGTTCCTGGACATACACTGATTTTATTCCCTTGACCGTTTTTGAAGATGTTTTAACTGCATTTCTGACAGCATCTTCCCAGCTTTCTTCGGAAGAAGCCAATACTTCAATAACTTTTAATACTGACATAATTTTGTTTTTTTGGAGTGATTAATGATTCCTGCCCTGAGGCATCTATGGCCAAGATAAGAAATTCCAGCCATATGGTAGTGTTTAATAACATTAATTTTATGTTTTATTAACAGACCAAATGAGAGTATATATCCGTATTTTTTTACATTTAAACTTTTTACCAAATTCTTGAAATAATGAAGGTCACAAAATCAACCCAGAGGTTTAATGCATTGAATATCAATATGCGTACCTGTTTAATTAGCTCATTACGGATGCTGGCAGCATTGCTTTTTTTAAGTATAAGTACAGGGTCCGGTCTCGTTGCACAGGAAAAGATTACAGACCCGCTATCATTTTTTGGTTTTGATATAGGGGCTGATTACCACCTGACAAACTATACAAATGCCCTGAAATACTGGCGATTACTGGATAAGGAGTCTGATCGAATGATCCTTGAGAATATTGGCACTACCGCTGAGGGTAGGTCACAGTATATGGCTGTTATAAGTAGTCCCCGGAACCTGGAAAAACTGGAGTATTACAGGAATATATCACAAAAACTTGCCCTTGCTAAAGATATTACCGAGGACGAAGCCAGGCGTCTGGCTAAGGAAGGTAAGGCCTTTATCTGGATTGACGGGGGATTGCACGCAACTGAAGTTGTCGGCTCGCACCAGCTTATCGAGACCGTCTACAGGATGGTAAGCAGGAATGATGAGGAAACATTAAGGATACTGGACGATGTCATTCTACTTGCAGTATTTGCGAATCCTGATGGACTGGAACTGGTTGGTGACTGGTATATGAGGAACGAAGATACCGCGAAACGGAGTAGCAGCGGCCTGCCGCGTTTATACCAGAAATATACCGGTCATGATAATAACCGCGATTCCTACATGGTTACACAGCCTGAAACGGAAAATATGTCGCGCATAATGTACAGGAAATATTTTCCACAAATAATGTATAACCATCACCAGTCCGGTCCTAACGGGATGGTTGTGTTTATTCCTCCTTTCCGCGAACCACCAAATTACACTTATGACCCTTTGCTGATTGCCGGAATACAATCTGTGGGACTTGCAATGCACAGCAGGTTAATTACAGAAGGTAAACCTGGCAGTGGTATGAGATCGGTTGCCGGCTATTCAACCTGGTTTAATGGCAACCTGCGTACAACAGGCTACTTTCATAACCAGATAGGCATACTTACCGAAATCAAGGGCAACCCAACTCCTGTTGAAATTGAATTTAACCCTGACAGGCAATTGCCGATGAATGATATGCCCTTCCCTGTTGAACCAGGCTTATTTTCTTTCAGGGACGCCATAGAATATTCCTATTCAATGAATATGGCTATACTTGATTACGCTTCTCGTTACAAGGAGACATTATTATTTAACCGCTACCTTATGGGCAGGAATAATATTGAAAAAGGGAGCAGGGATAACTGGACCTTACATCCCGATATTATTGATAATCTCAAGAAAATAGCAGAGAGTGATAATAAAGGTGATGAAGGTCAAAGCAGGTATCGTCGAAGGGGTCTTTCACAGGAATACATGAAATACCTGCGCCTGCCTGAGAACAGGGATCCGAGGGCGTTTATACTGCCTTCTGATCAGCCTGATTTTCCTACTGCAGTTAAGTTTGCCAATACCTTCATTAAGAATGGTGTAACTGTACACCGTGCAAGCAGGGATTTCACTGTAAACGGGAAAAAATACCCCGCAGGATCACTTATATTCAAGACAGACCAGGCCTTCCGTCCGCATATCCTTGATCTCTTTGAGCCACAGGACTACCCTGATGACTTCCAATATGAAGGAGGACCTCCCAACCCGCCATATGACAATGCAGGCTATACCCTGGCCTTTCAGATGGGTGTTGAGTTTGATCGTATACTTGAAGCTGTGGATGGACCCTTTGAAGAAATAGAGGGTATGGCAGAACCTCTAAGGGGAGTTGTTGCAAACGCATCAAATGCAAGAGGTTACCTTGTCAATCATGCCCTTAATGATGCTGCCACACTCACAAACAGGCTGCTTGCCGAAAAGCAGGATGTTTACTGGATTACCGAGACTCTCTCAGCCGGTGGCTTGGATTGGCCGGCAGGAACAATCTACATACCTTCATCACGTAAAGCAAATACTATAATTGAGGAAGCTGCAGCCAGCTTAGGCATTCATTTCTATGGACTTGATAAAGACCCTGAGTGCGGTGTTATGAAGATTAAGGCACCCAGGATCGGGCTGTGGGACAGGTACGGCGGTTCAATGGAATCGGGATGGACAAGGTTTATCATGGAACAGTTCGAGTTCCCTTATGAGAAAGTATTCCCGAAAAGACTTGATGCCGGTGATCTGAAAAAAGATTTTGATGTCCTGGTTTTTGTCCGCAGGGCTATACCATATGGTGAAACACGTACTTCATCATACTATGGAAGAGCGGATAGTGATGACGAAAGCAATATTCCCGCCGAATACCGTGACTGGCTGGGCAGTATAACAAGCGATAAGACCATTCCTCAATTGCTGGCGTTTATGGAAGAAGGAGGTACTATTATTACGATAGGAAGTTCGACTAATCTTGCTTACCATGCCGATCTTCCTCTCAGTAACCATATTGTTGACGGCAAGGGTGATCAGCTTGGCAGGAATGAATACTATATCCCATCCTCCATTCTTCAGGTAAGATTTAATAATACTTTACCTGTAGCATGGGGTATGAAGGAAAGAGTTGACATTTTTTTCAACAACAGTCCGGTCTTCAGGCTAAAACCCGATGCAGACAAGATGGGTGTAAGGCCTGTAGCGTGGTTTGACAGTGATTCGCCTCTCCGGAGTGGCTGGGCATGGGGTCAGGACCGGCTGTACGGAGGCACTGCAATAGCAGAGGCTGAGGTAGGCAAAGGCAAGCTGTACCTTTTCGGCCCGGAGATCCTGTTCAGGGCACAGTCGCACGGAACCTTTAAATTATTATTTAACAGCCTCTACCTGTCAACAGCCAGAGAAAGAGAGACGATAAGGTAAAAAATATCCTGATACCGATATTTCTTGTCCTGGTGGGATCATGTACAACGAATAATAACACAGTCTGCCAACGTCATGGTTACGTGCTGGTGGCTTTTGATATATCTGGATAATATCGTCAGACAAAAGTTATTGGCTTCACTGAGACCCTGTTATTTATTATTGGACAATTTTTTTTATCTTAATACCAAATTACATTTTAAGGTGACCTGGGGAAATTCAGTATATAAATTTATTATAAGGAATACCATATTGACATTTATACCGGTGGTATTTAATTGTTTTTTATTGTATGCTCAGCAACAGGAAACTTCCGATAGCCTTTTGGACAGGCTTGAAAGAGCACAGACTACTCAGCAGCGATACAAAATACTTCTCTCAATTGTTGATTACTATTCAGCACAAAGCGATTACGAAAAGGCGATACAGTATGCAAGATCTGCTTTAATTGAAGCAGAAAATGAAGGGGAAACGAGGGATAAGGCTCATGCGCTTTTCATTATTGGAGACCTGCAGGAAACAGTTGATCAATATGACAAGGCGATTGAAAACTATAATTTATCCTACCGCAATTATCGGGAAATCGAAGATACAAAAGGAATGGCTGATCTCTGTTACTCATTGAGTGACATATATAAGAAGAAAGGATTCTATCAGCGCTCAATGGAAAGATGCCTGGAAGGATTGGGTTTATACGAAAATCTAAAGGACACTGCTGGAATAGCAGATATTTACAACTGCATGGGCAGTTTATCTAAATACCTGGATGAATTTAGTAAGTCAATTGAGTACTATAGTAAAAGCCTGAATCTCAGGATGCGCCTGAATGACCGCGAAGGCATAGCCCAATCTTATAATAATATTGGTGTTGTCCATGCATTATCAGGTAATTATGACCTGGCTATGGATTATTATAATATGGCTCTTGATATCTATATTGAAACCGGTTCTTTAAAAAATGAGGCCATCGTATACGGTAATATAGCTAACATTTACCTGACAAAAGGAGAGTATCAGGAAGCCTATGACCATATTATTAAAAGTATCAAAATAAACGAAGAAATAGATTACAAGAGAGGCATAGCAATCCAGTATCAAACACTTGGCAGGTATTATGATCTTGTGGGTAATACTGAACTGGCAGTTGAGAATTACCTGGCTGCCTATGATAAGTTTAATGAGCTTGGGAGGCTTGAATATCAGAAAAGCATCACTTCGATACTGAGTGATATTTTTTCAAGAGAGGGCGATTTCGAAAAGGCATATACATATTTAAAGGAACATAAAAATTTCAGTGACAGCCTTTTCGACATAGAAAAAATGAAGAGCATAGCCACCCTTGAGCAGGAATACTTAAATCTCAGGCAAATAGAAGAACACAGGCTGAAAGATCAGAGATCAAGAGCAATGCTGTTGGCTTCATCTGTCACATTAATCCTACTCCTTATAATTTTCTCTCTACTCTATTCACGGCAGAAGATAAAACTTAACCAACAGAAGTTAAGCCTCCATAATATTGAGCTTGAAAAGAAACAGGTTGAACACGATCTTGAGTTAAGACAAAAGGAGATAGTAGCTTCAACCATCAACCAGGCCAGGAAAAATGAAATTATCAATAATATTATTGACAGGTTAAAAGCCTCCCTTGATAATCTGAAAGAAGAGAACATAGCGGTTATCACAAATATTATTGATGATCTAAGCGATAATACCAATCCTGATATATGGCAGGAATTTGAGATACGTTTCCTACAGGTCCACCAGGATTTCTATGATAATCTCATGAAGAAATTTCCTGACCTGTCAACCAATGAGAAAAGACTGTCTGCTTTTCTGAGACTTGATTTTTCAACAAAGGAAATTTCTTCTATCACAAACCAGTCTTCACATAGCATTAATATTGCGCGTACCCGTTTACGAAAAAAACTGGGCCTTGTTAATAAAGATATAAGTCTTGCATCTTTCCTTTCTGAATTCTAAAAAATATAAATAATCATCCGGGAAGTCTTATCAAATATTGAGACATTTCCTGTTTGAAATGCACGTGTATTAAGAATGTATTAATAGCCACATGTAATTGTATTATACAATATTGATATAAGAAGTGGAGGTATGAGATTTGTATATAGGTCAGTTTATGATATGGTTTTAAATTTACTGAGATTTACTATAACAATTTAAAACCCATTCTAAAGCCCCGGGAATATGCATGCCAGATTCAAAAAATCCTTTTCAATAATATTCCTTTTTTTAGTATGTAACAGTTCTTTTTCTTTCTCCCCTGATACAGACAATGACTCAATAATTCTTGCTTCTATTAAGAATGGTGATACAGAATTTCTTGTGGAATTATTGCGTAATGAAAAGGATATTGACCGTGAATATGGAGAAGAAAAGAGGACACTCCTATCCTACTCCATTGAAAATAACCAGCTTCTTGTTGTAGAACATCTTCTGGACATGGGTTTTGATGTTGAAAAGAAGGATGAGAACAAAACACCGCTGATGTTTGCGGCAAAATTTGACAGGGATTCAATTGCAAGAGCCTTAATTGATCATGGTTCAGAGATAAATGCAATAAACAATGCCAGAAACACTGCATTTCATTATGCTGCCAAATATAACAACCTGGGAATCTTAAAGCTGCTCTACGGGAAAGGAGCAAAAATAAATATCCCGAATGAGGACGGATGGACTGCAATGGATTATGCAATAATTAATAACAATCAGGAGATAAAGGAATACCTTGAATCTATAGGCTGCATTATCTTTAAAAAAATGCTCCCTGAATACTTTGACGGACCTTATATTGATATATTAAATGATGAAAGTTACAAGCTTAATTATCTGGTAAATAGGCGAGGGAGAAGAGGTAGTTCAGTCTTATCCAGGAAAATAATAGCTTCTGACTCGGTAACATATATTAAAGGCATCAGAAAAGACAGGAATGATTATTCAATAACTGCCAGTCCTTTACCCCCTCCCTTCCATTACGATGAACCTCCCAGAACTTTTGTAATGGGAGATATCCATGGACAGTATAAGCGTATGATTGAAATGCTCATTAGTGGAGGAGTAATAGACAATGATCTGAATTGGTCATGGGGTGATGGGCATCTTGTATTTATAGGTGATATCCTTGATCGTGGAGAAAATGTTATGGAAGCACTCTGGTTAATATATAAGCTTGAAAAGCAGGCTGTGTCTCATAATGGCAAAGTCCATCTATTGCTAGGCAATCATGAAGCTATGATCCTTAAAAATGATATAAGGTATATTTCAAATAAGTATTATAGCCTAACTTCAAATTTAGGACTAAGCTATCATGATCTATTTTCGGAAAATACAGTATTAGGAGAATGGTTAAGGACAAAGAATGTGGTTGAGGTAATTGGTAATACCATGTTCATTCATGCCGGGATATCGAGTGAACTGCTCTCCATGGGACTTTCCTTAGAAGAAATTAACTCAGGATTCAGGCATCTCCTGAATGTCGATGATGAAGCCGGCTATACCAATATGGACAGATTTATGATTGGCAGATATGGTCCTGTTTGGTATCGTGGATATCTTAAGGCTTCCACTGGCTATGAAGAGATAGATCAACACTCACTGGAAAAAATATTAAAGACTTATTCTGTAGAACAGGTGGTGGTAGGTCATACCGAAGTAGATCTTATTCAGCCCGTTAAAAACAATAAAGTATATCCGGTCAATATCCCACTGGCTAATGATAAGATTGTTGGACAGGCCCTGCTTATTGAAAATGGTAATTTTTACAGGGTAACAACAGATAACGAAATAACCAAGTTAAACTAAAAACCTAAACCAAATGCCTATGAAAATAAATTATGCTCTTGCCTGATTAATACGGGCATCTTCAGCAAGAATCTTTTGAGATTCTGATGAAATAAAAATTAAGATTAACCTATGATTCTCTAAAATCTATTTTCAATGAAAAAAAAGATACTTTTACTAAGTTTTTTAATGTGCATTGGTCTTCATTGGCTTAATGCGCAGGGATTCCGGGTGACCGGAACAATAACAGACAATGCCGGCGAGCCTTTGCCGGGTGTAACAGTCCAGATCAAAGGCAGCTCGGTTGGCACAGCGACTGATGTTGATGGTAATTATTCACTACAGGTTCCCGGCAGTGATGCCATCCTCGTTTTCTCATTCATTGGTTATGAACCGCAAGAGATACAGGTTGGTAACCAACGAGAAATCAGTTTAAGTATGATTGAGTCTACACAGGTTATAGATGATGTCATAGTTGTTGCCTATGGTACAACCAGAAAAGCGTCATTTACAGGTTCTGCCAACGTTGTGGATGCAGAAAAGGTTGCCAAGATTCCGGTTACATCTTTTGAAAAGGCCCTTGTTGGGACAACTCCAGGAGTGCAGGTCAGTAATTTGACCGGTCAGCCGGGCTCGGGAACTGAAATACGCATAAGGGGAATTGGATCATTCTCTGC
>Ga0190359_1001403_pt1 | contig 15148 bp, 15 predicted proteins | sample 48721823_MG_FD_161269 | JGI IMG/M metagenome (GOLD analysis project Ga0190359, IMG submission 161269) | Hydrothermal vent microbial mat bacterial communities from Southern Trench, Guaymas Basin, Mexico - 4872-18-2-3_MG | ecosystem: Environmental > Aquatic > Marine > Hydrothermal vents >... | reverse complement strand
TGCTAATGTAGCCGCGAGAATGGGATTAAAAGTTGCCGCAGTTACCCGTCTGGCAAAAGAAGATTTTTATGTTGTAGAAAAACTAAAAGATTTAGGTGTTGATGTATTCGCACACCTCTCCCCTCAGTCTACCTGTTTGCGCCTGGAATATCCTACTTCCAACCTGGATGAACGGGTAATATATGTAGCCAATTCAGCAGGTCCCTTCACTCTGGCTGAAGTAAAAAAAATTCAAGCTAAGGCAATTGTAATAGGTGCATCTATGCGTGATGAGGTTAGCTTGCAAGTTATAGAGGAACTTGCGAAAAAGAAAACTATTCTTGCCGCTGATGTGCAGAGTTTTATACGAGTAAATTATAATGGTGAATTAGTTCCAAAAGAATGGCCGGAAAGAGATTCCATACTTGCTCGCTTGGACATATTAAAGACTGACGCGGTAGAAGCAGAATTGTTGTTTGGAAAATGTGACCTTTATACAGCTGCTAAAAAAATTCACGACTTAGGTCCTCAAGAAGTGGTAATAACTCACCGCAATGGTCTTTTGGTTTATGCTGATGGCAAATTTTACGAAGAAAAATTCTTTCCTAAAGAAATTATAGGGAGAAGTGGTCGGGGAGATACCTGTATTGCCTCTTATACAGCTAAACGATTAAACGCTTCTCCTCAAGAGGCAACTGTCTGGGCAGCTGCTATAACTAGTTTAAAGATGGAAGCAGAGGGACCTTTTCGAAGAACAATGAAAGAGGTTAATGATCTTATTCAGAGTAAATACAGAAGATGAATTCCATTTACAAAATAAGAAATCACACTTGAGGATTTGACAAAAATATTTTTGAATTGTTTTTTACTAACCGACCGGTAAAGAAAAAACTAATGATAATTATTTGATTAATCTGAAAAATGCTTTTTGCATTAAGACTCTATGAGATTATTTAAATTTCTGAGTAATACTTGTACAGGCATTATATATAATTCCAACATCGACAGAGTAAGAAATGTATTGAACTCCAAGTTTTATCCATTTATTTCCAGTTTCAACATCATCTACAAATATTCCAACATATTTCCCTTTACTGTGAACCTTCTCCACTATCTGTTTCATTTTTTCCTCTACAAGTGGATGGTTTACCTGTCCGGGTAATCCGAGAGACTGGGAAAGATCGTATGGACCTATAAACACAACGTCAATTCCATCAACAGAAATTATCTCTTCGAAATTATCTATACCTTCCTGTCCCTCTATATGGATAATTGCCATTGAATCTCTATTTGCTTTTTTAAAATATGCAGCTTTTTCAATTGCTGAATATTCTGCCGCCCTGACATATCGGCAAACGCCTCTTTCACCTGCAGGATAAAACTTTGCCGCCTTTATTAATTCTTCAGCATCCTTTTTTGAACAAATCTGAGGCACTTGAACTGCATCTGCTCCAATATCCAATGCTTGAGATATCATACCTGCATTATTTTCCCTGATTCTTATCACAGCAGATATTCCCGCAAGGTGAGCAGCCCTTACCATATCTTCTGCAACAAGAACATTTAAGGGCCCGTGCTCACAATCAATAATTACATAATCAAAACCCGAGAGTCCCATTATTTCAACTACAGCAGGGCTGGGCAGCTTTAGAAAGGGGCCAATAACATATTTTTTATCATTTAATTTTTCTTTTAATTTATTACTCATAACTATTTATCCTTTCATATCTTTACATGATAGCGAAATATATGTACTTAGCACATAAGAAAAATTGTGTTTAGTATTTTCCAGCAGAAAAAGCAGTATCTATCATAGTTTTTATATTTTCTACCGGAACATCACTTTGTACATTGTGAACGCTCGTCAGCACAAATCCACCACCGGGAGCTAATATTTTAATAAGATTTACAACCGCTTCTTTTACTACGTTTTTGTCTGAAGAATTTAAAACTGTCTGGGTGTCTATACCTCCCCAAAAGCATATTTTCTCACCGAATTCTTTTTTTAATCTTTTCGGGTCCATTTCTTTTGCAGATATCTGAACCGGATTAATCGCATCAACACCTATTTCAATAAAATCATTTAACAAAGGAAATATATTGCCACAACTATGGTAAAGTAATTTTAAATTATGTTTATTTTTTACTTTAAAATATTCCGCTTGATACGGTTTTATCATTTCACGATATAAAGCAGGGGAAAAAAGCAGACTATCCTGTGTAGCCAAATCATCCGCAATGAATACCATATCTATATGTTCTCCCACTTCTTCGAGAAATTTTTTATATATTGTTTTTTGGATAAATGTTATTTTCTCCAATAGGGCATGGGCAAATTCTTTATTAATCATTAAATCCATTAAAAATTGGGCAAAACCTCTCATAGCCCAGGCAATTTCAAATATAGCTGATTCAAGTATGTTCCCCAAAAGAAAACGATCTTTCCCGGCCAATATTTTTGCTTTTTCTTTAAGACCTTTATATCTAACCTTGTCAAATGGATCGGGCCAAGGATAATTTTTCAAATCTTCCAAACTTGCATTTGCCAGTGGATTTTCACAGATATCGTAATAAAAATCATCTCCAACTTTCGATCTACGGTAGTTTATCCCCCATTCATCAACAAAACCGTTGTCTGTTAATTCAATTCTTCCCCTTTTAGGCTCATTAAGGCAAATTATATCTGTATCACTTTTCAGTAAATCCTTGACTTCCTCACAAATATCAACACTTCTCATGACAGAATGAATTATATCGTAGTTATTATTTTTTATCTGATGTTTTTTCAATAATAGCTCGTAAACAGGCTCGATCATAGTTGTACATGAAGTTCCACCGATATCAATGGGAACTCTATCCGGTTCTTCATGATTTAATGTCTTAATAACTCTTTCTCTTGAATTCACACTTCTCCTTGCATCCTGAAAAAATTTCCTCTTAATTAAAGTAAATATACTAATAATAATATGTAAACAAGTTTTTCAATAAATTTATTACTTTTTGCTTTTTAAATATACTATAACACACCGTATTTTTTGAACGCTTCTGTAGCTGACATCCCATTCTCTATTTCTTCTAATACTACCTTCTCTGTTCTTGCTTTTGTTAAGGCTTCTTTAATAACTTTTTCTTCCAATTCTTTCGGAATAATTAATACACCATCTATATCAGCAAATACTAAATCTCCCGGATTTATCCAAACTCCTTCAATTTCTAAAGGACATCTGTAATTTGAAACAATGGTTCTAACTGAAGAATCCTGAGCAAAGCGTCCGCGAGTAAAAACTGGCCAGGACTGTTTTAACACCATAGGTGTATCACGATGATACCCATTCACAATTGCGCCTACAGCTCCTCTCTTTTTCGAGGTAACAGTTAATATTTCTCCCCAATATGCACATCTCATCACTCCACCAGAAACAATAAAGACCTCTCCCTGTTCTAACTGATCCAAAGATTCTGTAAGTAAACCAAACGGTTTTGCTTGAGGTCCATATACATCTGTTATAATTACCGGCATGGCTCTCCCGACAATAATATCTGATTCTCTCATTGGTTGAATTTTCGGAGGGAGAAATTGATGTATCTTTCCGTATTTATCTAAAATATCGCCAACTACAGGTGTATAAAGTTCCGTTTTTATTAAATCAAACAATTCTTTATCACTTTTCCATTTAGGCATACGAATTTTCCTTTTTCTAAAAAGCCATTTACTATTACGAGTATCTCATTAATCATTAAAAAAATCCCATACTTATTCTTTATTATAGAAGTTTGTTAAATAAAACCCTCAAATCTAAAATAATTTATTTTGAAGGTTATTAATTATTATTTGCAATAAAATTTTCTATTCCGGAAAGGACTCGATTAATTAGCGCTTCCTGAGCAGAATAAGCCATATGACCTACTCGAAATACTTTTTTCCTTAAAGGTCCAACTCCACCGGCTATCAATATTCTATAATTATTTCTCATATAATTCTGTAGATCTTCAGAGGAAAGTGCTCCCGGTAATATAGCGGATGTCACTGTCGGAAGAAATAAGTCTTTATCTTTAATAAATGGGGAAATCCCTAACTTCGCAAGACCATTTTGAAGTATAGCAGCAATATTTTTATGTCTTTGCCACCTTTTTTCCAATCCTTCCTCCAAGATGATATCAAATGATTTATTTAGGGCAAAAAATAGATGAACAGGTAGAGTAACTGGAAAAGGATGCCAGTCTCCCCATTCTTTTTCATAATGTGCCCATGTTTTTAAATTTAAATACCATCCGGGGATATCTTCCTCTTTTGCCATGCTCTTCCATCCCTTATCACTAATAGAAACGGTCGCTAAACCCGGAATAGAACCCAACGCCTTTTGGCTAGCCGAAATACAAAAATCAATACCTAACTCATCAACTGATAATTCAACGCCACCCAGAGTAGAAACTGCGTCAACAACAAATAGAATGTCTTTCGCTTCGCAAATTTTTGATAAACCTTCAAGGTGATTTATCATTCCCGTAGATGTCTCACCATGCACAACTGCTAATAAATCATAATCGCCTTTTTTCAGATATTTTTTAACTTCCTCAATATCAAATGGCTCTCCAGCTTCTTTTTTAATCACTGTAATTTTTTCAAGATATCGCGATGCAATAGTTGCAATACGTTCTCCAAAAGTACCATTGTTTAGAATAAGGCCTTTCTTTCCGTTAAGAGAAGTAAAAACAGCATCAAGCCCACCGGATCCGGAACACGGAATTATATAAACAGTACCATCGGTTTGATATATTTTTTTTAGCTTACCTATTATTTCCCAATAAAAATCTATCCATAATGCACCATAATGTGGTAAATTTGGACAGTTTAGCACATTTAAGACTTCAGGATCACATTCTGTTGGTCCCGGTAATGATATTTGATATCTTTCCATTGAAAATAAATCCTCCATTTAGTGTTTTATCTCTGTACTCTACCTGAGCCACCATTTTTTAATAAATCTTCAACTTCGGAGACACTAACTAGGTTCATATCTCCTGAAATTGTCTGTTTCAAGCATGAAGCAGCCACTGCAAAATTAATTACATTTTCGGGAAACTTTTTCTGCAGTAATGCAAAAATTAACCCTGCGGCGAAAGAATCTCCACCACCCACTCGATCTAAAATATGAATTTTATATTTATTCGAGGAATAATAATTTTTTCCATCGTAAAGCAAACCTGACCATCCATTGTCAGATGCTGAAAAACTTTCTCTTAAAGTAATCACAACATATTTACATTTAAATTTATCCAATAACTCTTTTGATACTTTTTTATAGCCTTCTAAATTTATATTTCCTTTGAAAACATTACTGTCAGTTGCTTTAATTCCAAATACTTTTTCCGCATCTTCTTCATTTCCTATTATGATATCTACATATTGCATTAGTTTGCTCATTACTTTTGATGCCTTATCAGGAGACCATAATTTTTTTCGGTAATTTATATCGGCACTAATCATTATTCCCATGGCTTTTGCTTTTTTACATGCCTCCAGGGTAGCAAGCGCAGCTTTATCGCTAATAGCAGGTGTTATGCCGGTAAAATGAAACCAATCGGTATCTTGAAATATTTCCTTCCAGTTAAAATCACTAACCTCTGCTTCCGAAATAGCTGAACCCTTTCTATCATAGATTACCTTAGATGGCCTTTGAGAAAAACCTGTTTCTAAAAAATATGTCCCTAAACGATCTCCACTTTCGACAATATATTTTGTTTGAACTCCAAATCTACGAAGATGATTGATAGCACTCTGACCAATTGCATTTTTGGGTACTTTTGTAACATAATAGGAATTTATACCAAAATTTGCCAAGGAAACTGCTACATTAGATTCACCACCCCCGTATGTTACATCAAATGTATCGGTCTGAATAATTCTTTTATAATTCGGAGGAGATAACCTCAACATAATTTCGCCAAATGTCACTACTTTTTTATTCATAGATATTACATTCCTTATTTATATTATTTTAACTTGATTTATCATGCTTTCAGCTTCTAATATATAATATATATTACTTTAGTTAGCACTAATTACCAATCTATTTGCCTCAGTAGCTAATTTAGTTATTTTTTCAAATTGATTCTCTTCCATCATTTCCGGTTTTACCAACCAACTTCCACCACAAGCTAAAACATTAGACAAAGAAAGGTAATTAACTAGATTTGATATGTTTATTCCACCAGTTGGGATGAATTGAACTTGAGGAAAAGGACCGAAGAATGCTTCCAACATTTTATACCCTCCAGAAAGTTCGGCCGGAAAAAATTTCAATGTAGTTAAACCTTTCTCTAATGCTGCTTCTATTGCAGAAGGATCATTTACTCCTGGAAAAATTGGAATATTTTTGGAAATTGCAAAATCTACAATCTTTGGATTGAATCCCGGACTTACTAAAAATTTTGCACCTGCATTTATTGCTTTTTCTGCTTGTTCAATAGTGATAACTGTACCTGCGCCTACCAGTATTTCCGGTACTTTTTTACCCATTTCACGAATTGCTGCTTCCGCTACCGAACTACGAAATGTAATTTCAGCACATAAAATTCCCCCATTTAAAAGTGCATGTGCCAGTGGAACAGCATGACCTATTCTATTTAATTTAATTACTGGAATTACACCTGTTTTTTTAAATATTTTAATTATTTCTTCCATATCATTATACTCATTCCTTTAGTAATATTTCTAACGTTTTTTTCATATATCTAAAAAGTATTTCTACCTATAAAACTTTATTTAGAAATGTTTTCGCTCTCTCTGTTTTAGGATTTGAAAAAAAATCTTTTGGGGAGCCCTCTTCTATAATTTCTCCTCCATCGATAAATATCGCTCTATCAGCTGCTTCTCGGGCAAATCCAATTTCATGAGTTACCAATATCATCGTACGATCCTCTTTTGCTAAATCTTTAATAACATTTAACACTTCTTCTATCATTTCCGGATCGAGAGCCGAAGTTGGTTCATCAAACATCATTACCTGAGGTTGCATGGCTAAAGCCCGTGCAATGGCTACACGCTGTTTCTGTCCTCCTGAGATTTCAGAAGGATAAGAATTTATTTTCTCTCCAATTCCTACTCTTTTTAAAAGTTGTTTGGCTATTTGGTCAGCTTTTTCATTAGACATTTTTAACACTTCTGTACAACCGATAGTAACATTTTTCAAGACGCTCAAATGGGGAAATAAATTAAAGTGCTGAAAAACCACTCCAATTTTTTTCCGTGCTTCAAATATATTAGTTTTAGGATTAGTAATAAAATCTTCACCAACCCTTATTTCTCCGCTATTTACCGGTTCAAGGCGATTAATACAGCGTAAAAGCGTGCTTTTACCTGATCCACTTGGTCCTAAGACAACTACGACTTCACCTTTATTTACAGTTAAATTAACATTTTTCAAAATTTGATTTTTACCAAACCATTTATTTAGATTTTTTATTTCTACCATTTTTGATGACAAATTTATATCCCTCCGTCATTCAAGAATAAAAAATATATTGTCGAATATTTTAGAAATAATGAATAATAATTTAATATCGTAATTTTAATTTCTTCTCAATTTTAATAGAAAAAATATACAGTGGGTAACAAAGTACAAAATAAAAAATAGCGACCCACCCATAGATGATTATCGGATTCTCTCCGGAAGCTATAGTTAGCTCTCTACCTACTTTAATCAAATCAAAAATGCCAATTAGTGAAATTACTGATGTATCTTTTACCAGTAAAATTAATTGGCCCACAAGTGGAGGAATAATAATTCTAATAACCTGGGGCATAATAACAAGTTTCATTTCAGAAAATGGCGTCATTCCCAATGAAAGAGCTGCTTCAGATTGTTCTTTGGGAATTGCTTCAATTCCTGCTCGAACTATTTCAGCAATATATGCTCCACTATTAAATGCCAGTGTTCCAATTCCTGCCTGAAACACATTAAATGTTATACCAAATGAAGGTAAAACAAAAAAAACTATATATAGCTGAATAAGAAAAGGTGTACCCCTAAAAACAGTCACATAAATACTACTAATTATTCTTATAATAAAAAACTTTGAACCCCTGCCAATCCCACCTATAATTCCAATAATTACAGCAAATACAGCAGAAATTAAAGCAAGATAAGCTGTTACACCTAAACCTTTTACTAAAAAAGGGATAGAATGTTGTGATATCTCAATTATATTATTCATTAATACAAATTCCTTTTTGATGTTTCTTTTTTCTTTAAACCTTCTTTTGCCTTTTTTCTAAATAACGAGAAAATCTCATAAGAACAAAACAAAGAGTTAAATAAAGTAGAGCACTAGTAATATAACCTTCGGATGGGGCAAAAGAATTTGCCACAACGATTTCGGCCGCTCTTGTAAGTTCGGTATACGCAATGATAGAGAGCAAACAAGTATCTTTTATCAATACCACCGATTGACCTACCAAAGGAGGAATAATAATCACAAATGCTTGCGGTAAAATAATTCGTCTCATCATCGTAAAATAATTCATGCCTATTGAAAGAGAGGCTTCAGTTTGTCCCTTTGGAACCGCTTCAATACCAGATCTTACAATTTCTGTAATATATGCACCACTATTTAAGGTTAATGCAATAACTCCTGTAACAAAAGGAGAAAATTTGATTCCTATGTATGGAAAACCAAAAAATATTAAATATAGCTGTGCAAGTAGTGGAGTAGATCTAATAACATTTACATATATCGAAGCAATGCTATGAATAATTTTATTCTTGGATATTTTACACAAACCACCAATCAATCCTACAATTAAAGCAAAAACGAGGCTTACAGCCGAAACATTTAAAGTATTGAAAAATGCTTGCCTAAAAACCGGAAAATATTGTTTGACTATCATCCAATTAAATTCCAAAATAATTCCCTCTTTTTTTACTAGTTTTATGGTTTATGATGATCAAGCCAGCTGCTCTATCGCGAAATTTACACTTAGAGGCAGCTGGCGGTGTATCAATTAAAATCTATTAATATCCCGGGTAATCTGCTTCCCATGCATCAGTATATATCCAGTAATTCATTAATTCATCATATTCTCCTGTTGCTTTCAGATGATCAATCCAAAGATTCGTCCAAATCAAGAAATGATAATCATCAGCTCTCAAGGTAAATCCTAAAGCGTCTGCTTCTAACGGATCAGGAAGCAGTCGTAATAATCCATCGCTTTTAGCCACTTCTCTAGATGCAAGTAATAAATCGTTAGCCAATCCTTCAATTCTTCCCTGTTCCAAAGCTAATTTTTGCTCTACATTGCTGTTATAGGTGGTAGGAGTTGCTTTTGGAAGAACACTCTTTATATTTTGCTCGCCGATAGTTCCTAAAATACAACCCAATTCTACGCCTTCCTTATTCATATCTTTCCAAGATTTCCATTCACTGTCATTTCTTACAACGATATAAGTACCGGTAACCATCCAAGGTTGAGTAAAGTTAACTTTTTTGGCTCTTTCTAAAGTTGTGCTCATATCCGCTATAATAACATCACTTCTTTTGCTCAAAAGTGTGGGGATAAGCCCTCCCCAATCACTGAAAACAAATTCCAATTCTACACCAAGGTCTCTGGCAAGCGCTTTTGCAAAATCAACACAAATTCCTGCTGGTTCGTTATTTTTATCTCTGAACTTTATAGGTGGGACGTCTACGCAAAAACCAATTTTTATTTTTCCGCTTTTTACAATTTTTTCAAGCGTATCATCTTTGGCAACTGCACCGGTTGCAAAAAGAGAAAATATTAACGCAAATACTAAAATGATATTCAATATCTTTACTTTTTTCATGGTAACCTCCAGATTTTTATTTTGATACTCTGTTAAGATATTTTCCCAAAAGAGCTTTGCATGATTCTAAAAACAGAATCCTTGTTAACTATTTATTATATTTTATCCCTCCTTTATTTTTTATTCAGCCAGCCTTAATCTTTTTGATATTGCAACGCTAGTATTAATTAAAGCTTCCTTAATTTCTTTTTGTTTGTCAAAATTAATTCTAAATTTAGGAATTGAAATACTTATTGCTGCAATCGTTTGATTTTCAAAGTTATTAATAGGCACGGCTATACAAAATACATCTTTTTCATGTTCCTCATCATCTATGGCGAATCCTTGTTTTTTTATCTTGGAAAGTTCGTCTTCTAATTTTTTTCTATTGGTAATCGTGTTATTTGTGTAAGCGAGCAATTTAGTTTTATTTAATATTTCGTCTTTTTCTTTGGATGGAAGAAAAGCCAACAAAATTTTTCCTAAACCTGTACAATATATTGGGGCACGATTTCCTATTTGGGAAACCATTCTAATCGTTTGCGAAGATTCTTCCTTTGCTAAATATAATATTTCATTCTCTCTTAATACACCTAAATGGACAGTTTCATTAAATTTTGATTTAAGTTCTTTTAAATAAGGCCTAATTTCCTTTGTTAGATTCATGTTTTTTAATTTAGACGAGCCAAATTCAACCAATCTCATGCCAAGTAAATATTTTTGAGTCTTTGGATCTTGTTCCACAAAACCTCCAGATTTTAGGGTGCATAATATGCGGTAAATGGTGCTGGGATAGATTGACAATTTTTTACTTATATCAGTAATGCTTGTGGGTGAAGCATTTTTTTGTAAAAAATCTAATATTAAAAATGATTTCTCTAATACTTTTATCGGATAATAATTTTTTTTATTCATGATTTCCTTTTCTGTATCATAGAATATGATTCTACATTACACATGTTAGATAAAATAACATAAAAAAAATATTTTGTCAATTTTTTGTAAAATATTGCCATTTAAAAGATAAAAGTGCACTAACCTGAAATGGTACAAAAGATGCAATATAGAACTAAAGCTTAAAGGGAAAACTAGTTCACCACTACATGAGAAAATACAGCTTCGGATTGCACCAGATAAATAATCCAGTGTATCTAAAGTATGATTCTTGCATAAAAAAGAACTTTTAAGTGTCCAAAAAGTAAAAAATTCTAGCCTTAATTCAGTGCACTTTTGATTCTTAAATAGTGCACTTTTGAAATTTAACTAATATTTTTTTAAAATATCTAAAAATTAAAACATATCAGAAAAAAAATCATTAATTTTTGTGCATTTTCGGGTCATAAACGTAATTAACCAATCGAGGACTGATTCCCTCAATCTCTACTTCTACTTTGTCTCCGTCCTTCATTCCAAGGACATGACAAGGTGTTCCGGTTGAAATAATGTCTCCCGGAAACAGTGTTCTGCTTTTTGAAAAATAGGAGACAATATAAGCACAGGAAAATATCAGATTTTTTGTATATCCTTCTTGTACCTTTTCTCCGTTTAAATAGGTTCTTACCACTGTATTATCCGGATCAATTTCTGTGTCAATCACGGGGCCAAAGGAAGTAAAGGTATCAAAACTCTTGCAATAAGTCACCTGCGTATAATCATAACTCATTTCTCTTTCGGTAACATCGTTTAGAGGAGTAATTCCTAAAACATGACTCATTGCATCTTCAATAGATATATCTTTTACTTTATCTTTTATGACCAATGCCATCTCACCTTCATAATCTACCCTTTTTGCAATTGCAGGGTAGATTATATTTTCGCCGGTGTTAATGACGCCATTCACTGGTTTCATAAAATTTGCCGGCTCCCTGGGTATTTCCGATTCTAATTCATCAATATGTTTCTGAAAATTAAGACCTACACAGTAAATATTTGTAGGTTCACAGGGAATTAATAATTTAATCTCATTCATGTTAAAAGTTTTTCCGTTCTTTTTAAAAGATTGATAAATGGATCCGTCTATTTCGTAAATGATTTTGTTTTCCAAAATACCATAAGCAATTAATCCATCTTTTTGTTGAAAGCGTACAAATTGCATTTTAATCTCCTAACATTTTTATTTTGTTCTTTATTGACTTAAAATATATTTCTCTCCATGTTTTATTGTATGTTATTTATCTTTTTTTAAATAACCTGCTGCTTTTGCAATGCTTATGGCCCCATTAATCCCCAATTGATCAATTTCTTCCTTTTTATAAATAGTCTGAATTTCTCCTTTTATGTTGCAGTGTTTGACCAAAAAATATTTTAACAAACGACAACGCCGTTGGTGTCCTATTAAAATAAAATTACTCTCAGATAAGGAAAAATTGAGTAAAGAAAATTCTTTTAAAACTTTTAGATCCTCGCAGGAAATTGCTGCATTCAGAAAAAGATCCCTTTCATACCAGTTATTTTTTAATAATACTTCCATAAAACGCGGCATCAGTAAGGTTCGTAGAAAACCGGCATGTTCTATTGCATTATATGCTGATTCAATAACCTTCAAATCAAAGTAATCAGGGGGAACACTGTCGTTATTCGGCATTAAAGATTTTCCTATAGATGTTTCTTTTTTTATAGCATTATAAACTTGACCGCTTAGATTAGTAAGAGAACCGGCTATCTGTTTTCGAGAGTTAATATATACATATTTGGTATGGGAACTTAATATGATCATAGTAAGGGGTAATTTTAACTTAGGGTAAGTATACAATAATCCAGCCACCTGAGTTTCTTCCCCACGCATAAAATCAATTTTTCGAATATCCTTATGAGTAGCATCTTCCTTAAAACGATTTTTTACACCAGGGATAAATATCAAAGGTATGTCTAATGGAAATCTACATTTATCCTGAACTATTTGAATGTTTGATGCTAAATCATTAATTCCAACAGGCACCCACTGATGGGGAATTTCTATAAGACCAATCTCGGAAGTGATCATGCCAAAGGTAATGGCAAATTTAATATCTTGAATTTTGAGGCCGGAAGACAGGATAGTTTCTTCTATCAACCTTTTCAAGCCCAATTTAAGGCCTTCATTGGAGCCGTGAAAAGCGGTATCACGGACTCCAATCTCTTTACTACCTTTTTTTATGATTTGGCAGTTTTCATCAAGCAAATATACTCGTGAATTGGTTGTTCCACAATCAATTACTGCAAAATGCATAATTAGATTACTCCTAATTCACTTAAGCGTGTTTTTATTGCTTCTTTTTCATCTTCACTCGCAGGTACAAAAGGTGAACGGGGATATGTCTTTGCAATACCTCTAATCTCAAGCATGGCATAAATAGCCAATTGGGTAGATTTTGCCAAATACATAATATCTCTAAGTTCATTTACGACAAATTGAGTTTTTCGGCAGGCTTCAAAATCATTATTGATACCTTCCTGGTACATTTTTTGACATATTTCTGGTAAGGCATTACCTAAGCCTGGAATAAAAGATTCTCCACCTAATGCCCTTGCAGAAAGCCACATTGCTTCAGTTCCTAAGGCAATATCAAAATTATCATCAGCTAATTCACGCATATAGGTAGCAAAAGTTAAAATATCAAAAGTAGCGTCCTTGACACCATGAATTCCTATCTTTTTTAACTTTTTCATAGTACTAAAGGGAATCTCGTATCCGGAAAATTTCGGATTATGATAGACATAGATCGGAAAATCAGATTTTACCGCATTTAACATGGAAACATAAAATTCCAGTAAACTATCTTCATTATGATGAAAATAGTAAGGGCCTACTGCGGAAGCAGCAGCACAACCGGCTTCTTCAGCATGTTTGGTTAATTCTACAGTATCTCTAGTATTCGTAGTTCCTGTATGAGCGATAATAGGAATTTTGCCATCTACAACTTTAACGGTTACTTCAGTTACTTTTTTTCTTTCTTCTACTGACATCATGGGACCGGAACCGTAAGAACCACAGATATATAATCCGTTAACTTTATCTTTTAAGAAAGTAACTAACTTTTCCAAACTTTCGATATCTAGATTTTCCTCCTTGTCAAAGGGGGTAATCATTGGAGGTACAACACCTTTTAATTTAAACATTATTTTTGTCCTTTCTTTTTCTTTTTATTTTGCATAATTCATCTTTTCTCTTATTTTGTCTCTTGTTTTTTGCAATAATCTTATATTTTTATTGACTGTTTCATCATCAGGAAAATCCATTACCAATCCGGTAATGCTTATTGCAGCTTCTAATTCATTAAATTCATTTAAAATAGGAAGTGCTATACAGTGAATATGTTTTTCATGTTCAGAATTATCGATGGCATATCCTTGCTCTCTTATTTTCTCTAATTCCGCAAAAAAATCATCAGGCCGGGTTATGGTATTTGAGGTGTAACGTTGTAAACCATACTTTTTTATTATTTCTTCAACTATCTTTCGGGGAGAATAAGCCAGCAACACTTTCCCCTGTCCGGTACAATGGGCAGGAACTGGGGCACCAATACGAGAAACCATTTTTATACCACTATTCGAGGGGTCATACTTATCTATAATAAGTACTTGCAGTCCTTCCAATATTCCTATATGAGAGGCAAGATTAGTTTCCTCGGCTAATTCTTTTAAATACACCTCTGATCCTTTTTTTAATTTTCCTATTCGGGATATCTGATTTCCTAAAATGAACATATTTAAGCCTAGCTCATATCTTCCGTTTTTATCTTTTGATAAATACTGATTTTTTTCCAAAGTGTAAAGAATTCGAAATAATGTAGATTTATTATAGTTTACAGCTTTTTGAATATCGGTAAAGGATAACTTATGGTTTATTTTAAAAAGATTTAAAATATTTATTCCTTTTTGAATTGTGGAAACGGTATATTTTTCTTGCATTTCTATTTCGCCTTTTTTTCAGCAATCTAAATTATAAATAAACTTTGTTTCTTTATTCAAAACAAGCTTTCATATATAATCACATTATAACATAACAAAAAAATATTTCTAGTTTTTTTAGAAACTTTGTTTCTTTATATAAAACTAAATATAATATAAAATTTATTTAGATAAAACATAAAATTAGAATCATAGGGAGAAGTGGTCGGGGAGATACCTGTATTGCCTCTTATACGGCTAAACGATTAACCGCTTCTCCTCAAGAGGCAACTGTCTGGGCAGCTGCTGTAACTAGTTTAAAGATGGAAGTCGAAGGGCCTTTTAAGCGTAATATTGAAGAGGTAAATAATCTTATTCAAAATAAATATAACTTTTAAATAAAAAATTTAATAATAATTCTTTTGTTTTGAAAATGTAAATAGCCATTGTCTTATGACATAAAACTATAAACTAATGGTTACTCTTGTTTTTTAATA
>Ga0190359_1001401_pt1 | contig 15162 bp, 12 predicted proteins | sample 48721823_MG_FD_161269 | JGI IMG/M metagenome (GOLD analysis project Ga0190359, IMG submission 161269) | Hydrothermal vent microbial mat bacterial communities from Southern Trench, Guaymas Basin, Mexico - 4872-18-2-3_MG | ecosystem: Environmental > Aquatic > Marine > Hydrothermal vents >... | reverse complement strand
TTGATTAGAACTCAGGTTTAGATGTTTTCTATTTCGCAACTTAGTTCTTGATATTCTCACTACTCGCAACTCTGTTCCTCTCTTCTTCCTGACTGCCTCCTTTATTTTATCCTACATCGGTTCTTGATCTCGCTTCTCGGACTCTCGGATTCTCGGTTCTTTGGCTTTTTAGTTCTCGCTACTCGTAACTCGTTACTCGGCTCTTGATATTCTCGCTACTCGGCTCTTCAAAAATCAGGCATAGGGTTTAGCAAAACCAAACCCTACACCCGAATCTTATTAGATCAATCATCCGGTATTAACTTTGCTCGTTCTTCCTTTATGGATATTGACACCGGAGCCCCTTCTTCAAAGCTGCCAGAAGTCTCGGCTTCTGCTTTCACCATCACTTCACCAAATTCCGTTTTCACGTAGGATTCAACGTAATTACCAAGATATACATTTGTGATTACCTTACCTTCGATGTGTCCTTTACCGGGAGTTTTCAAATAAAGGCCTTCTGGTCTGCATCCGAGGACATATTTCACATTCTCCGATATTTCTATTCCTTTTTTCAGTAGCAATTCTTTACCTTTTATCGAGACTTTCACACTCTCAGACTCAACAGCTTTGATTTCAATGGGGAAAAATGCGATTTTTCCCATGAAATTTGCAACGAATTTCGAATTAGGTTTTTCATAAACTTCGTTAGGAGAGCCAATTTGCATTATTTTGCCGTCGTTCATAACAACGATCCTGTCGGAAAGTGTCATGGCTTCTGTACGATCGTGAGTAACATATAGAGCAGTTATACCAACCTGCTTCTGTATTCTTCTTATTTCAACACGCATTTGTTCTCTCAGTAATACATCAAGGTTAGAAAGGGGTTCATCAAAAAGAAGGACAGAGGGCTCTACAACAAGGGCTCTTGCTAAAGCCACTCTTTGTTGCTGTCCACCAGAAAGGCTTGACGGTGGCCTATGCTCGAAACCTTTTAAGCCAACTAGCTCCAGAATTGAACTAACCTGTTCCTTTATTTTAGCTTTGTCCATTTTTCTCATTTTCAACCCGTAAGCAACATTGTTCCCCACACTCATATGCGGAAAGAGCCCGTAGCTTTGAAATACCATGGCAATGTCGCGCTTCCAGGGTGGTATGAATGTGACGTCCCCTTCGCCTATCAGTATTTTTCCCTTCGTGGGAGTCTCAAAGCCCGCAATCATTCGTAAGGTAGTTGTTTTCCCACAACCCGAGGGACCCAAAAGGGTAACAAACTCACCGGGTTTTACACTGAAAGACACATCATCCACTGCGTTTATATCCTGTCCTTCAAAACCTTTGAATACCTTTGAAATATTTTTGAGCGTAACAGAAACTGATTTCATTCATATCACCCCGAAATTATGGTTTTTTCCATGTAGGAACTTTTCTTGACCAGTAATCTCATAAGACCAAAGACAGCGAGAATTATTATAATAAGAGTTGTCGCCAAAACGCTTGCCAGGCCGAACCTCAGGTTCTCTGAGAAGTTATATATGAGAATTGTAATGTGATACCATTTTGCGGAAATAAGGAAAATCACAGCGCTCACAGCGGTCATGGATCTAACGAAAGTATATGAAAGGCTTGAGATAAAGGCAGGTCTAATCAACGGGAGTACAATCGTTCTAAAGACAGTTGGTGAATCTGCTCCAAGACTCTGAGCTGCCTCTTCGATAGCGGGATCGATTTGCTTCAAGGTAGCAACTCCACTTTCTACGCCAACCGGCAGTTCCCTTATTATGTAATTTATTATGATTATAGCGCCAGTTCCAACCAGCAGCAGAGGAGGTTTGTTAAAGGCAATGATATAGCTGATACCTATCAATGTCCCCGGTATCGCGAAGGGCATTAAAACGAGTAATTGCAAGGGTTTCTTCCCGGGAAATTTTTTCCTGACGATTATCATTGCGACAATCATGGCAAGAATTCCAGCAATGGGGGTAGCAACTGCTGCCAACGTTGTTGTATCTATAAGGGCATCTTTAGCTCTCGACAAGGCTTCGGTGATATTCTCAAGGGTAAAGGAATAATCTATTCCCCAGTTTTTAACAAAACATCCGGCTACTATTGTTGAATAAAGCCCAATGAGAAAAGCTGAAATAACACCCATCATAGTTATCAAGAAGATCTTCACAGGCTTACTCGCTATCTCTACAATACGGGCACTCGGTTTTCCAGTTACAGTTACATAAGTCTTTCTATTCACCCAATACCTTTGAATCAAAAAGGCGACAAGCGTGGGTATGAGCAAAAGGATGGAAAGCGCAGCTCCATTTTGCAACCTGTGCATGCCCGTAACTTCAAGATATGCCTCAACGGATAGCACTTTATATTTTCCAGAAAGGATCAATGGATTTGCAAAGTCAGCCATGGAATTTGAAAAAACCAATAGCCACGAACTTGCAATTCCCGGAAAAGAAAGAGGCAAAGTAACAGTGGTAAATACTTTCCATCTATTTGCCTGCATATTCATTGAGGCTTCTTCAAGGGTGGAGTCAATGGCTTCTAAAACACCGCTCAGAACAAGAAAAGCTATTGGAAACATACCCATTGTTTGAACAATAACCAAGCCATCGAGTCCGTATATGTCGAAAGAAGTCAATCCAAGCAACTTGCGTGTAATAAGCCCATTGTTCCCAAAAAGCAAAATGATGGAGAGCGTTAGTGAAAATGGTGGGGAAATCACAGGCATAGTGGCCATTGTTGCAAAAAATTTCTTTCCCTTTAACTTCATCCTTGTTAGAGAAAAGGCAAAGAGGAATCCAATCAATGTAGATGTTGTGGCCGTAAGCATCCCTAATTTTATGCTTCCCCAAAGCGCAAGAGAATAATTTTTTGTTGTTAGGACTTTTTTCCAAACATCCAGACTAAACTCACCATTCTGGAAAATCGTCAATTTGAAGGCTTCATAAAGCGGATAAGCAATGAATGTTCCGACAATGATGAATACAATGAGTATGGTAAATCCCAACGTGGGATCCCTCATAAAACTTGTAATGAAAGATACAATAAAAACAACACCTATCAAAAGCAAGGCAAAACCCCAAATGATTCTTATGGTTTTGAGAATCCCTGAGGCATTGTGCAGCAAAACTAAAGAGCCAGTTACCATGCCGTATTCCGGCTCAAGAACAGGAACAAAAGTAACAAAATATTGGTTGTCTTTTATTTTTAAAATGCTTTCATGAAAATACGCTTCTTCATAAACTGTACTCTCTATACCATAATCAAAAAAATCCATTGTCTTCAACTTTAAGAATAAATCAGCGCTTTCAGCGCTTTGGTAAAAGTACTCTGGTGTTTCGCCGTATTCTTCAAGTCCCTTGATATAAACCACCTGTACATCAGGGTATTTAGCGTTCATATCTTGAAGCCAATTTTCGATGTTTGCCTTTGGAATAGAAGATGAAATGAGGTTGGATATTTCTATGATTCGTTTCTTTCCTGCGTCAACGAATTCCTTTTCAATGCTATTAAATACCCAAAAAATCAAAACAGCAAAAAGACCCACTGTAACTATCAGTTTTAAAATTTTGGCCTTCACAACTGATTACACCTCCGGGGAGCGACCTGTAAGCGTGGCTACTAACAATACAACGCCTGCACCGCTTTGCGGTGCAGGCTAGAGTTATTTACTAAAAAAATTATCTCCCAATTTCGTTATTCCACCTATCGTTTAACCTTTCTCTGTTTGCAGCATCCCAAACAAAATCCTGATCCACAGTTCTGATCGTCTCGATGGGCACTTCCACTTTGTCTTTAGGTGCTTCAGGGGAAAGCGGAATCACATACCATTTCGAGATGATTTCCTGAGCATCTTTTCCAAGGATCCAGTTGTAAAGTTTTTTGGCTTCAACAGGTTCTTTACCACCCTTGATTATGGACATAGAAGCAATTTCAAAGCCTGTACCTTCTTCAGGTATGGTAATAGTTATAGGCGCACCGTTTTTTTGAAGCCTTATCAAATCGTGAAGGTAACCGATAGCAATGGGAGTTTCGCCAATTGCACAGTCTTTACCGCCAGCAGAACCGGACTTGGTGTACATGTTGACATTCTTGTCAAGGTGTTCAAGATACATAAAAGTCAAATCCTCGTTGTCGCCAAAGAGGTGGTATATCGTCGTGAGTACATTGTATGCTGTTCCGGAAGTGTTTGGATTGGCAACTCTTATCATGTCTCTATACTGAGAATCAATAATATCAAACCAACCCTTTGGTGGTTCAATTCCAAGTTCTGCAGCTCTGTTGTTATTCGTGGCAAAAGCAAGTGGGCCAATGTATAGACCAACCCAGTAAAACTCGGGATCTCGATACCCTGCGGGAATTTGAAGAGCAAGCGGTGATTTGTAAGGAGTTGTAAGACCTTTCAGTTTCGCTTCAATATGTCCCAGTCCAACTCCACCAACCCAGATTGATGCCTGCGGATTTTCTCTCTCTGCTTCAAGCCTTGCAACTGTTTCGCCGGTTGAAAGCCTTACCCATTCGACTTTTATGCCGGTTTGTGCTTCAAAAAGATCAAACAATTCTTTTGCTAAAGGTTCTTCAAGTGTTGTATAAGCTTTTACCAGATTTCCCGAAAGCGCTAGAACCGAGATCATGAGCACAAGAACCAGGATAACTTTCCTCATAAATACCCCTCCCTGTCTTAGAGTAAAAACACATTCAGTAAGAATGTGGATAGTCTATTATAAATCAAATGCTGAATTTTTTTAAATGCGAAGAGTGAGATAAAGAACCTTTGTCTAATTAAGGAAACAAAATGTCCCATGCTACAATATGACTATAAAAGAGAGCTTCTCTAACTAAAGTGCCAATAATTGCATCTGCTTCGGAGGGGTACATATGGACCAATTTTTCAAACTCGGCAGCACTTTTACAATGAATCTTTTTTCCTATGGCATTATTGCTTTAATCGCCGGGATAACGCTGTTTTCCTTTTTAACAAAGAAGAATAAGAGACCGAAATTTGTTTCCTTTTTTCTTTGCGCTTTGATATTTTTTATGATTTGGCTTCTCATAATTGTCCCCTCAAACGCCGGAATTACTATTGAAAATGATGAATTAAAGATCAACATACCACTTTCAGCAGAAATTACAGTTGCAAGGAAGGATGTTGCTTCCTGTAAAGTTGTTGATTGGAACCAAGATACTGATTATAAGCCTCTTTTGCGAACTTTTGGAACATCTTTGGGGGATTATCGAATCGGGAATTTTAAGCTAAAAAATGGGAAATCAGCTAAGTTACTTGCAATTGGAGAAAAAGCAGTTGTCATAGAACTTAAGAACGAAAACTACCTTCTTGTACTTGCTCCAAAAGATTTCGATGGTTTTGTAAAAGTAATTAATGAAAACTTTGTAAAAGTAATCAACTAAGATAAGGTGAACAGTATAGACTCTTCACAGTGGAAGCAAAGAAATGGAGGCTTATTTATGAATTGGGTCATATTTCTTTGTGTTAATTCAGTCAATATTATGACTTACCTGCTTTTTGTGTCTCGAGTCAAATGGCCCGATATAGAAAGCTATCTGGGTATGACGACCATAATCCTGGCTTTTCCTATAATGCTTGCAGGGACATTCAATTTCTTTTCAAAAAAGGAGCCTTTGTTCTGGCTCCCGGCTTTCGTATATGTTGCCTGGGCAATTCTGGCATTTATTGTTGACCGCTGGCTGAAAATTGAATTTCGCAATCCTCAAAATGCCTTCATACTGATTCCTTTCCTAATACTCTTTTATACCTCCATCGGTGGAATGGCTCTTAGCATGTGGAAGGTGAATTTCTATATGTGGCTAATTTCTGGGGTGACTTCTGCTTTGAATGTATTTGGGTCTATATATGCATCTTTACATGGCAAAGGATAAAGCAAAGTTCATTGATCTTGCTTATTTCTACTATCTTAACCATGATATCTTTTTCAAAGGCTGTCATCTTTTCCTTGATGTGATAAAAAATGAATCTCCATAAAGATATAGAAATATCTCATAGGATGTCTCAAAAATCAGTAACAGCCAGCAATATCAGCTACTTTTTTATGAGGACGGTCGTTCAAGGCATTGAACATAACACAAAGGTTGTCTGACAAAATGGCCAAACCCAATATCGCTTTTTGCAAGTCCTTGTAACACTACTTATTTGGGTCTCCTTTCATATGTTGAGATATTTCAACGGCATCACCATTGAAATTTGGGAGGCCACTCTTTTTCGTGATACCATATGCATTAATATTAAGATTTAATCAGTAACGCACCGAAACATTAGGATAAGGGCGACTGATGGTCGCCCTTATCCTTTTAATCTAGTTTTTTACAATTTTTATGAAAGGTATTTTCTTGGGTCGTAGTTCACCGACTCAAAAGCGTTACCTTCATAGACCTTTGGAGAAAATTCGCTGAAAGGTCAAAAAGTCAATGTTCTTGAGAAGGAATAACAGATCTAAATTTCAAGCCCAAAGCCGTCCTTGGTTGAAAGCCGGGCCAATATGTAGAACTCTCCGCCTGATCCGAATAAACTCCTTCGTTGGAATTTTCAACCTTCATATCGAGATAAGAACCTGCAGATTCATCCCCCTTGAGATATAAGTCGAAGAACGCCGTAACAAAATGTTCGTTGATACTGTCTATTCTCCACATATCCCAGACAGGATCGGCAAAACGATAATAATCACCGAATTCCGTTGCTATCGACGGGGCGGGATGTGGTGCTACATTATGGAGAGCATTATCATAAGTAAGTAAATAGCGCCTTGAGTTAACCGATGAATTAAACAAATTGACGATTCCTTCATATCCAGCTATATCATCTTGTGAGCCAGCAATCCATAAGGTTGGAACAGTTATCTTAGCAAGTGATGCTTTGTCCCAAAGTCCTGTTGGACCAGTTCCGAATGAACCACCCCATGGGGCGAAAAGTACTGCAGCTTTTACAAGCGGGTCACCTTCATCAGAAGGTTTGGCAATAAGCATCGAAGCAAATTCACCAAGAAAACCTTTGATAGTATTGCTATCTTCAAGTCCGGCACCGAGTGTTCTGAGCGCACCGTAACCACCCATTGAGTAGCCAATAATGCCCACTTCATTTGGGTTACAGAGATCTTTCCAAATTGGCATTTTGAGTATCTCACGTATAACAAATTTCTGATCTAAAGAACGATTGACAAGTGTACTTGCAAAATGTCCTACATCCTTGTAAGTTGAATCTGTATGATCGATGGAAACTACGACATATCCTTTGGAGGCAAGATTTTCCCCAAGATAGAAGAGTAAATGACGTGAACCCGGGTATCCATGAGAAATTATGATGAGTGGATAAGGTCCATCAGCTGTGTCTGGAACCGCATCACGTGTTGCCCTACCTAAGAAAGTGTATGGCACAAGAGTGCCGGGCTTGTCGTAGCGACCAAGAAAATCACAGTAAACTGTTACCTGAACTTGTCCCGCTTTAAGTGTCGCCGGGTACCATACCTCAACTGTAAGAGGTCGATCATAGATAACAGTGGATTTGCTGGTTATAGTATTGATAACATCTATCTGGTTGGGATTAGACAGATGAAGCGTTTGTACACCAACCATGTATTCACCCCGTGCTGCAAGGGCAGGAGCATCAGGAAGAGGATCTCCCCAAATGGTACCCATTGGATGTTGAGCGTAATCAAAAACGTCGTATGAGATTTCATTTTGGACGTTGGCAGAGTTCTGTCCAAATGCAAATACAACCGTAATAAGCATACATAAGATCGCGAATAACAACTTGCTATTCATGCAAAACCCCTCCTTAGGTTTAACAAAATTCCCAAACTATGCGTTATTAGATTAATGTTCGTTAAACGAGACATGCAAGGCCTTTAGTGTAATCGAGCAATGGTGTCTTGCGTTCAATTCTGGAATAAGCATTCATACATAGATTTTAAAAGTTCCGTACATGGGAAACCGCCGTTTGTTGCGTATAGCTTCAAAACTAGTTTAGTGAGTTTCCATGCCCTTTTCATTTTTTAATGTACATAGTTTGGGATTATATAGGTCTCTCACCTTGGTTATTTAAAATTTTCCATCTCTATTTCCTTTACTTTTTCAAGAGCATTTTTTAAGAACTCCTGCCTATCTTCAGGAAATCCTTCAGCGAAACTGGCATTTAACCATCTTTCAAGCATGTCGATAGCTTCCTGCGGAGCAAGCTTCCATCCTCCCATGGTAAGAACATTCGCATTATTAATAACTTTAGCCATTTTGGCACCATAACTTCCCTCTACAACGGCTGCATAGACACCTTTGAATTTGTTAGCGACTATTGCCATACCCATTCCTGTGCCGCAGCAAAGAAGACCACGGGAAAATTCCCCGGATTGCACTTTTTTAGCAACTTTGGGAGCAACTTCATAATAGGGTTGGAAGTCTTCAATTGTTTGCATTCCTACATCTTCAACTTCAAAGCCGTGTTCAACGAGATATTCTTTCAAAGCTTCTTTCAATGTAAACCCGGATTTGTCAGAGCCTATTACAATTTTCTTGTTTTCCATTGCGCGATCCCTCCTATAAACGTGCTATTTCTCTGAATAGTTCAGAGTATGTGGAATTTTTTCTGAAGAATACTGGTATTTTTTCAAGAGGACTATCAACGGCATAAATTCCCTTTTTATATTCCTCCCCTGTCCAAAGATTAACCCATTCTCCCTCAGGAAGATATACTTCATGCACTCGTTCCCCTTTAGTAATTACAGGGGCTATCATCAAGTCTTCCCCGAGCATGTACTGGTATTTCATATCGAAGAAATTTGGGTCATCTTCAAAGTGAATCAGTGGGTGTCTCATCACAGGAATGCCTTTTTCACTATTTTCCCTAATGAGCCTCATTAAATATGGAGTGAGTTTGGAGTGAATTCTGCTCATTTTTGCAAAATGTAGTAATGTTTCTTCGTCGGAGTCAAATTGCCAGTTTTCCTCTGGCAAATTCCCTTCGTGGTTTCGCATAACAGGTGTAAAAGCAGCAAGAGAGCTCCACCTGATAAAAAGTTCTTTACTTCTGATAACACTAATGACATCATTTTTGATTGTTGTATAACCGCCAATATCTGAGTGAGTAAGGCCAAAACCGCTATATCCTAAAGAAAGAGCAGCGGGTATTATTGAGGGAAGACCATCATCAAGGCTCCAGTCAACCATCTGATCTCCAGCCCACATAAGAGTTGAGTAGGCTGATGTTCCTGTGTATCCAGCTCTTGTAAAGAATACAATTTCTCCAAGTTTTCCCATTTCTTCGATGGCTTCACGATTGAGCTTAGCCCAGAATACTGGAAACTTGTTGTGATAAGCTTTGGCATCTTCACCTGAATGAAGCAGGGCATCGGTTGGTAAGTATTCACCATAATCTGCCATCCATCCGGAAAGACCTATGCCAATCATGTTGGTTTTTATCACTTCTTTTAGCCAGTTATAAGCATCTGGATTTGTGATGTCAACTATAGCAGCAGGAAATGTGGTCACAACAACATGATACTCACTGCCATCTTTCTTTCTGATAAGATAACCCTTTTCAGAAGCCTCTTTGTACAGATCTCCTTCAAGAGCTAAGAAAGGATTTATATAACCCATTACTCTTATTCCGCGTTCCCTTAGGTCAGAAACGAGTTTTGGAAGATCAGGATAAAGTTCGCTGTCATATTTCCAATCCCACATAAGCTGCTTGCCAAAGGTTGTAATCCTTTTTCCTTCCCAATCCTGAATCCAGATTGCTCCTATCTTCAGGCCTTTTTCCAATGCCCTTTCGATTTTTGGCATAATAATATCTGTTCCACCCTGGAGGCCGAGCACAACACCATCGACTATCCATTTCGGAAGACCAGGCTGCCTTCCCAAATATTCGGACTGTTTGGTAACGACTTCCATTAAGCTACTTCCGGTTTCAATGAAGATAGACTCGGGAATATTCCAGCATTCTAGTTCGTGATAACTACTATGGCTGAAATCAAATTTCATGTAATGACTATCATTGACATGACAAAAGTATCTCCTGGTCGAAATGAATGTTGGTTGAGGGAAATATGTGGTATACCAATTCCCCCCAGCCTTTTCAAACTTATCTGCGACGAAAGTTGCCAATTCTTTTTTGTTCCGCCCAACTCCCTGTTCTGAAACCCATAGAGGTACTTTCTTCCCTCTTAGGTCTAACTCGGAGAATTGTTCACCACAACCGTAGATGCGCTCATTAGAGGCAGCATGGAGTCTTATCCAAAACCTGTTCCATGAACCCCGACAGCTTCTAATAGCGATTTTTACTTTGTCATCTTCAGCCTCTAAAGCAAATTCAACAGCTGCGTCTTCATTTCCAAAAATAAGTTTTGCCTTTTCAGGAAGAAGCTCCTTTACCTGCCAGCGACGTAAGGCTATTCTCTCTTCCAATTCATCGCCAATTTCAAAATTTCCATGGTACATGCTGTATGTTTCATTGCCGCGGCCAACAAAAACGCTTGGATTCTTCACTGAATGATCCAGTATGAGTAACTTTCCGAGTAATACCTGAAGTTTATTGTTATCATTTAAAACTCTAAGCATTTTTTACCCTTCTTTTCCAGAAGTTGCCATTATTCTTCATCAAAATGACCTCCTTTGCCGCCTTAACGATATCTTCGGCGGTCATTTTGTATTTTTTCAACAAAAATTCCCTTTTGCCGACTTCACCAAAATGGTCTCTTATGCCTATTCTTCTCATAGGAACTGGATACTCTTCTGCAAGAACCTCTGCAACAGCGCTTCCCCAACCGTTAATAATACTGTGGTTTTCCGCAGTGACAATAGCACCTGTTTCCATAGCTGCTTTTACTACGGTTTCTCTATCGATAGGTTTCAATGTGTGCATGTTGAGAACTCTGGCGTATATGCCCTCATTTTCCAGTAGGGTTGCAGCTTTTATGGAATTTTCTATCATTATTCCGCTGCAAATTATAGTTACATCATTTCCATCTCTAATTTTATGAATCTTCCCCAGTGTAAATTCTGTTTTCTCAGGGAAAAGTAATCTACTGTTCTTTCTATCCAATCTCATATACACTGGTGAATCAACGCTAATTATCTGAGGCAGAAGAGACAGGAGCTGAACAGAATCGGCAGGTTCAACCACAATCATTCCAGGTAGGTTTCTCATGATACCAGCATCTTCAAAACTCATGTGAGTTCCACCATTCAGTTCGGCAGCTACTCCAGGATCTGTACCACCTATTTTTACATTTAATTTGGAATAGGCAATTGAAATTGTAATCTGATCAAATGCCCTTCGTGTAGCAAAAGGGGTGAAAGAGTGAGCAAATGGTATCATACCCATAACTGCTAATCCAGAGGCAATCCCCATAAGATTTGCTTCAGCAACACCAACATCTATGAATCGGTCTGGAAATCTTTCCTTGAAGGGTATAGTTCCAGAGGCTTTCCCAAGATCCGCTTCTAGAACTACTATCCGATCATCATTTTCTGCGATTTCAATGAGTTTTTTTGTATATACTTTTCTGAGTTCCTGACCCCGAATCTCCATGATACTACACCTGCCCTTTTTCTAATTCTTCTACCGCTTTTTTCCACTCTTCTTCTGAAACTTTCATGTTATGACATGAAAGCTTCCCTTCGGCAAAGAAGGCTCCTTTTCCTTTTATCGTGTTCAAGATAATCATAGACGGTTTCTCCTTACCTTTTACCGCTTTTGATAATGCTGCATTGATTTCTTCAATATCATGGCCATTTACTGAACAGACGTTCCAACCAAATGCCCTCCATTTATCTTCCAGGGGCTCCAGAGAATTTATTTCATCTATCGTGCCGTCAATCTGCATTTTATTGTAATCGAGCATGGCTACTAAGTTATCCAGCCTTTTACTCGAAGCAAGCATAGCAGCTTCCCATATCTGTCCTTCCTGGCTTTCACCATCGCCGATTATTACGAAAACTTTCGAAGGATTTTTTGTGATTTTCTTCGCTATTGCTATACCGACGGCGGCTGAAAATCCCTGCCCAAGAGAGCCTGCTGTCATATCTACTCCGGGGGTTCTTAGTCTGTCACAATGAGATGGGAGCATGGTTTCAGGCTGATTCAACGTATAAATCCAATCCAGCGGGAAAAAACCCTTATCTGCAAGAACAGCGTAAAGCGCTGGCCCTCCATGCCCTTTTGAGAGCACAAAATGGTCTCTTCCTTCCCAGTGTGGTTCATTTGGTTTAACATTCATGAATTTATAGTATAAAACCACCAAAGCATCAACTATTGACAATGACCCTCCAACATGCCCAACACCGAGATGTCCAATCATTTCTATTACCAGAGAACGTATTCTATTTGCTTTCTTTTCCAATTCCAGTATTTCAGCTTTATTCAAAGCATTCACCCCCATCAATAAATCCTACGAAAGATTTCGACAAGCTGCTTGTGAGCTATTTTTACCGGATTTAAATCAGCAATAGGAACTGATAAGGAAATCTCTGCGAGCCTTTCCAATTCTTCAGCCTTAACTCCCACCTCAGATAATTTTCTTGGAGCATTGATAACTTTAAGAAGCCTTTCAACAGTATCGACCAACGTAATGACGCTATCATAACCCAAATATTTAATGAGCTTATCCATCTTTTCCTTTGCACCAGTATAGTTAATCTTGATTATTTCTGCCATGCTAATAGCACAGGCAAATCCATGTGGAACATTGTATATGTTCGTCAATGGATAACTAATAGCATGGAGAATAGTTGTTCGAGTTTGACTAAAAGCCATTCCAGCAAGCAAACTTGCCATAGAAAGCTTTTCCCTGGAATTTGTATCCTGATAGAGATAAGCTTTTTCAAGGTTGTTTAATACAAGCTCTATGGATTTCATAGCTAAAGATTCACTAACGGGCTGGCTTGATATTGCCCAATAAGATTCGATTGCATGTGCAAGCGCATCAAGCCCTGTCGAAGAAGTTACCGATTGCGGAAGATTATACGTGAATTCCGGATCTACTATTGCATAATCACTCCAGAAAAATTCAGATACCAGAGCTTTTTTTGCGCCGTTTTGCTTGTCAGTGTAAACGCCAACATTAGTAACCTCACTACCAGTACCAGAGGTCGTTGGAATGCATATAAGTTTTGCTATTCTTGAATTGAAAATCTTGTCTTTATTCAGATATTCTTTCATGTTTCCTTCGTTGGACAATAGGCATGCAATTGCTTTTGCGCTGTCCATTACACTGCCGCCACCTAATGCGATTACAGTGTCAATGCCAAATTTCCTGATTATCACTGCTCCACGATCAACAGTCTCGCAAGAAGGGTTGGGCTCAACTTCACAAAACTCAAACACTTCAGAATCTGAAAGTAATGATTTTAGCCTCTGAACAAAACCGAGTTTCTTAAGATTTTCATCTGAAACAATCAGCACCTTTTTTGAAGTAGTTAATTCCTTTAACTTCCCTAATTTCCCTTTTCCAAAAAATACCTTCACCGGTAAATAAAAATCCATTGTCATAGAAAAACCTCCATTCAAGAGACTTTTAACTCTTTCTTTCTCTTTTGCTCTACGATAATTCCAGCAGTGCTGGTAAGTACTACTATCATTCCGACGATCTGTAAAGGATTAAGTGATTCACCAAGTATGAAGAAACTGATTATTGTTGCAAAAACTGGCATTAAAAGCAAAGAAATTTTGACCAGCCAAACAGGTAATCTTCTGAGATTGAAGTAGTAAAAAACATATATAAGGGTCTGCATAATGCCAGCATAGAGTAGTGATAATGACAGGTTTATGTCTTCCCGAAGATTTTGTAACGGGAATTTCTCCCTGGTAATTAAAAAGACAAAAAAGAAAATCACCATGGTTATCAAATTGTTGTAAAAGGCTATTACATTATCAGAAGCCGGGTTTTTCTCATCCAGCTGTACGGACTTTATCACAAAGGCATTTAGGGCAACAAAAAAGGCACTCAACAGAAAAAAAACATCGCCAACGCCCTGGAAACGAAAATGTATCAAATCAACGTTCATTACTAAGGTAACTCCAAAAAGTATCAATAGCGTATATAGCCAGTCTCTGAGTGTGAAACGTTCTTTGAGAAAGATAATCGATATTAAATTGGCAAAAAGCACATCGGATTTCAAGAGAATAGCCCCATTAGCTGCGCTGGAAAGTCGTAGCCCTACGAAAGCTGTAATATCCAGAGAAAACCCTAAAAGACCTATTAAAAATAACCTTAGAACTATACCTTTCAATTTGAAGAGCTGCCTTATTTCCTTCCTGGTTATCATTAGTACAGTGAGAAGAAAGAAAGTAACAGCCCTTACTACTAATCCGACAAAAAAAGGCGATAAGGATTGTAATGAAATTTTACTGGCAATATAATAACTGCCCCAAATTAGATTCAGAAGTAAAAGGGAAGAAAACAATCTGGTATTGATCATGAAAACGAATAAGCCCCCTTATCAATACGACGGTTTCCAATTTCCCCATTGATATTTTCTCAGTAATGATGTTTTACATTTCAACCGCCAATGACTTCCCAATCGTTTATTCTTGCAAGTATTTTAAATGGTTCTATATATCTTCCATAGGATACCGAAACATGATGAGCTATACCGTGATAAATGACTCTATTTAAAACATCCTTGACATTTTCATCGAAAATGGCTTTCATGTATGTACCTTTTAGCACCTTTTCCATTGGGACAGCTTGACCATGTGCTAAAAATATCCGGTATTTTCCATTTGCTGAATCAAGTCTGCAAACCGAAAATTCCCCTGGTTTCATCACAAAATCGGCAGTTACACCTCTGCCTCCTGCAAAGTATGTATCAAGAGAGCGTTCAGATTTTTCATAGGCTAAATTACAGGGAGCAACCCCACAATGCCACAAAAGCGCGTAATTCTTCTCGAAATCCACCTGGGAAAAATCAGCAAGGAAGGGAGTTTCTGCACCTATTGCTTTCTGTGCAATCATACTCAAGACACCTTCGACATCACCTTCGCAACCAGTAATGAAACCCTTGGACTGGATATACGACATTGCAGCACAAGGAGATATGCCAAATTTTTCGGCAAATTCCGGCCAACAACGTATTGCAACTGCATTTAGGTTTTCATCATTCATGAAGTTTTTTAGCTTGACTGAAAGAGCCACAACCTTATCAAGCTGTGCT
>Ga0190359_1001400_pt1 | contig 15163 bp, 17 predicted proteins | sample 48721823_MG_FD_161269 | JGI IMG/M metagenome (GOLD analysis project Ga0190359, IMG submission 161269) | Hydrothermal vent microbial mat bacterial communities from Southern Trench, Guaymas Basin, Mexico - 4872-18-2-3_MG | ecosystem: Environmental > Aquatic > Marine > Hydrothermal vents >... | reverse complement strand
ATCTGTTTAACAAGTTTAATATACTTCTTTTCTTTTTTCTTCATTAGTGGACACCTCCGCTGTCCACCCCCAGTTAGTCTTATGACTAACTGGGTTATAAATTTAACTGAGGATTTCTACTAAGCCAAATAATAGAACAATTTAAATAATAGTATATTTCAATAAGATTGTAATAGAGATACATATGTTTGGGCTTTTTGGAAGAAAGAAGAAGTATAAAGTAAAGGGTAGAATACTAGTAGTAGAAAACAAGAGCAAACTAAGTAAGGAATATATTAAAAAAATAACATCCGTCCTTCTTGAACTCTTTAAAAAAGAGGTGTTGCTCTTCAAATTTAGGAGATTGCATATAGTCCTTTATGATAATGCCAAAGATGGGAGAGCAGGGGAAGCTATAGAACCAGATATTATTATGATTAATCTAAGTCATTTAGTTGATCTAATAGGAGGAGATGTTTATTCATCACTTAAAAAAAGACTAAAGGAAATTATTATACATGAAGCTTACCACCTACTCCATCATGATATGAACTCAGCACTAAGGTTATTTGAAACAAGATGTAATACACGTATAATAGAAGAACTTGAGAGGCTACTAGAATCAATTGATAAACCGTTTAAAAACACACTTGAAATCGAAAGCAGATTTGCAAAAATCAGTATAAGCTCTATTAGGACAGGCATTACTGCTCTTCTAAAGAAAATATGGATAGAGGGATTAGCAAAGTTTCTTGAAGGTTTGTATAATGGAAGATTAATTTTTGACGAACATACTTTTGCTCAATTATACTCTAAAGCAAAAGAAGATATGCAGAAAATAGAGAAAAGCTTCGCATTAATTAGAAATGCTTTACCAAAAGTTAATCCCTCAAATAAAGCAACAATGGATAGACTCATACAACGGATAGATACGTTTGTGGGTTGCGTTGCTATTTATCGTAGTTATTATATTGGCGAGCATATATTTTATGCGATTCGTTATTTAGATCCAGACATTGATGATGAGCAGATGATTAGATTGCATATTTATAAATTGATATTATTATATGAGAGATTAATGCTAAAACATGGGTATCAGCCGGTAATATCATTATACTCTGGTTCAGGCATATTTGATTACAAGCGTACAATAAAGTTCATTTCATTAGAATTAAAAAAAGCCATGGAGACTTAAAATGTGGCCATTTAGAAGAAAAACAAAAGATGAAGTAGCGCTTAAGAAAGAACATGAGTAGTTGTAAAAGACAAAAATTACTTTTTCTAAGAGGTTAAATATCTATAATTCTAAGTGTACCAAAAAGACTCCTTCTAAATTATACTATATTATACTATATATTACTTATCAAGATTACCTTATCTAAAAAACCTTAATTTCTTGGTAGTTCTCGTTACAGAGTAACTCTTTTCCTATCCTTTTAGCAATTTCCTCTTTATTTCCTGAATCAATGTACAAGGCCCAGATAACTCCTCTCTCCATTCTTTTAAGCTCTTTCAGGTTTAGCCTATCCCTCAGCACAGCAGTTAAGTTACTACAATTGTCCCCTATATCCTTAATTAGAAGATAGATTGCACTTTCATCTCTTTCCAATTTTGTAGAAGCCTTGTGCTTGTTTACATTAACTAAGACATCAATCTTCTTTATCTTGTTTTCAAATTCCTCTTTGTTATCACCTATGTAGAATTTATAATAATTTATTCTCTTTACCCTACTAACATTATAGCCCATTTTTCTCATAGTTTGCATTGCTGTTACAGCAGTTGTGTCTGGTATCTTCAAGCTTACAAATAACTCCACTTCTTTAGGTTCTTGTGTGTTTGATTTCATTTTAAATATTCCTTTATGGACTCAAAAATCTTTCTTCCAGGACCAGGGTTGTAACCATAGGAACTCATACCAGGAACCTGATACATCCATGCCGCTCTTTCTGGATGTGGCATCATAGCCAACACATTCCCTTCCTTGTTTGTAACTCCTGCAATATTTATTAAGGAGCCATTTGGATTTATAGGAAATTTATCAATAATGTTCCCAGCTTCATCGCAATATCTAAATAGGAGCTGGTCATTCCTAATTAGTTGTTGTATTAAGAGTTTATCGTTTGTCGTAAACCTGCCCTCAGCATGAGCTATTGGGATATTTATTACTTGGTTTGGTTCCATTTTCAGGTTGAATGCTGTCTTTCTTTTTGAATAATTCTTTATCCTCACCCAAGTGCAATAAAATCCATCTATAAATGGATTTATATTTGGGGCTAAAGCCATCTGAACCTTGTCTTTTAGACCTGGAATAATCCCTGCTTCTACCAATATCTGACATCCATTGCATATTCCTAAAACAACCTTCCCCTTTTCTGCTTCTTCTTTTATTATCTCAACAACCCTATCCTTGGCTGCTATAACTCCTGCCCTTATCCTGTCTTCATAACTCCAACCACCTGGTAGAATATAACCATCAAAATTCCTAAGTTCTTTTGTGTTGTTCCATCTAACAATGTCCGCCTTAATTCCAACAGACTCACAGGCTCTTTTGGTTTCTTCCTCACAATTTGTCCCAGGGAATAATATAACAGCTATTTTGCTCATTCTATAGCCCTCAAAAAGCCGGTTGTCCAGGCTTTTCTTATACTCTCTAAGGATAAGTTAATTACTATATTACCGCTCTTCCTGATAACTAGTTCCTTATTTGTAGTTGTTTTTCCTATTTCTATTGCATTCAAGCTATATCTCTCAAATATCTCTTTTACCCTACTGAAATCTTTTTTGTTAATCTCAAAAACAAAGCCTGACGATTCTGAAAATAGAGTTTTGTCACTCCTTAGATGGCTGAAATCTAAATTTATTTCTGCACCGATTATTCCATCCGCTTCTCCACCGAGAAGCATTTCACTTATTGTCACAAACAAGCCACCATCAGAGATGTCATGACAACTTAAAAGCAAACCTTCATCAATGCAGTCAATAATAGCATAAATCATGTTTTTTTCTCTTTCAAAATCCACTTTGGGTACATTTGCTCCTACATAGCCGTTTATTTCGTAATATATACTCCCCCCAAGTTCGTCTTTCCTGTCACCAAGCATTATGAGTATTGAACCTGCCTCTTTTATTTTCATGGTTATTGCCTTAGTATAGTCCTCCATATAGCCAACACAAGCAATTATTGGTGATGGATCAATTTGTTTTCCACTTACACTCTCATTATAGAAACTAACATTACCAGAAACAAAAGGAACAGGACTCTTTTTATCTCCTTTCCAGCATATATTCCTAGCAGCATCAGATATTCCTTTCACGCTCTCAAAGAAATCATTAAAAGCTTCTGGAATCTCTGGATTGCCAAAGTTAAGGCAGTCGGTCATTCCATACGGGACAGCACCAATTGCAGCAACATTCCTCATTGCCTCAGCAACAGCACTTACAGCCCCCCAATATGGACTAATCTTTGAATATTTAGGATTATGGTCAACAGAAAGTGCAACACCCGCCTTAGACCCAGGAATTGGTGCCTGTAATCCTGCGTCTGCTTCGCCTGGCCTTATTACCGTTATTCCTTGTACTTCTGTATCGTAGTGTTTATAGACCTTTGCCTTTGAAGCAACATTAGGGTGTGCCAATACCTTTAGTGCTATCTCATTATAGTTTTTTGGTTCACCTAGAGAAGGTTCCCTATAATCCCTTATTGATTCCTTCTTTTCCCTTCTATATTTAATACCCCTTGTAAGAGCCTCTATGGGCACATTACAAACTGTCTTTCCTTTGTGCATTAAAATGTAGTCTCTTCCTTTTGTAACCTTGCCAACTACTTTTGCTTGGGCTCCTTCTGCTACCATTGGTAGTTCAAAGTCTTCGTTATATATCCTTAGAATAGTCTTAGTGAATTCTGGTGGACTTATCCATGTAAATCTCTCTTGTGTTTCCCCGCAGGCAATAATATAAGGGGGTAGGTTTTTTATGGAGACATGAACCTTATCCAAGTCTATTTTTGCTCCAAACCCACCAGCCTCACATAACTCTGAAGTAGAACACATAATCCCACCAGCACCCATATCCTTGAACCCGAGTTTAATACCTTTTTTTCTTGCTTCTTTGAATATCTTTTCAGTTGCTCTGATTAGAACATTCTTAAGAAATGGATCAGGAACCTGAACAGCTCCCTTGTTGTATTCTTCCTCTTCCTCATCCAAAACAAGAGAAGCAAAGGCAGCTCCCCCAAATCCAGAATTATCTGTTGCCTTTCCAACAATGATTATATCATAGTTATCTGCATTCTCTGGAGCAGCACTATGGATTATATCTTTCTCTTTAATCAAGCCAAGGCTGACAACATTTACCAGACAATTATCATCAAAGCTAGAATTGAAATAAACATCTCCTGCTATATTCGGAATCCCGATTGGATTAGTATAGCCTGCAATACCATCAATAACAGCGTTTGCGACATACTTAACATATTCTTTCTTCCTGCCATTTGGGTCTCCAAAACGAAGAGGGTCTGCAGTTGCGATTACACGAGCACCCATACATAAGACATCTCTGACTATCCCACCTATGCCGGTAGCAGCCCCTTCGTAGGGCACTACTTGTGATGGATGATTATGGCTTTCATGGGCTATAACAATACCATATTGCTCTCCATTCACTTTAGCAAATTTTATTATGCCCGCGTCTTCCTTTGGACCTTGGATTACTGTTGGTCCATCGGTAGGTAATAGCTTAAGAACATCTTTACTTGACTTATAACTACAATGTTCACTCCATTCTATATTGAACATATGTAACTCTGTTAAGGTAGGATCTCTTCCAATAAGCCTTACTATCTTTTTGCATTCATCAACCTTCAATGCGAGAGAATTCTTTTTTATAATCTCTATTATCTCAGAATCAGACATTCTACTGATGGGTATTGTTTCTATGTCCACCTTCCCCATTTTACGAAGAAAAATAGTTGACAAATATAAAAAACTATCTATTGAACTATTAAATCTTCTCTATTATTATTCTATTTTTGCTTACTTTGATGACAAACTCGTCCTTTTCATTAAAATCTGAAATGTTTGTTACAAATTTTGGTAGTAAAATCCTATTGCCTCTGAATTCCAGATTTGTCACTATTTGTTGTTCTTTAGCTCCTTTTTTCAGATTGATTTCCTTCATTATCTCCCCTGCCTCTTTTTTTGTGCCTCTCTCTTTGAACTCCTTTGCTCTCTCATATAAATACTTAGCAATCTTGTCTGCAACATCTATTTTTGTTGCCTTTGTGATTCCTTGCAGGCCTGGAGAAAGATTTGCTTCAACAACAAGTGGTCCCTTTACGCTTTCTAGTATATCAACAGCACATATCTCTGCACCTATTGATTTTGCTGTTTCAACAGCTATTTTTCTTGTGTGTGAATCAGGAGTAAATGCCTCACCCTCACCTCCAGCATGTATATTTGACCTTTTTTCACCCATTATTGCCTTTCTCTTCATAGCAGCAACTACCCTATCACCTATAACAAAAGCCCTTATGTCTTCTCCTCCTGTTTCTATGTATTCCTGTATTAGGAAGGGCTGCCTCATGGTTTCTAAAGCATCTAGGATAGATGATGCAGCAGCAAAGCTTTCAGCATACATCACTCCTTTACCACCAGTTCCTGAGGGAAACTTAAATATTATTGGGTAATTTACTTTTTCCAATATTTTTCTTGCAGCTATTGGAGAGGAAGTCAAGTATGTAGTAGGCATAGGAATCTTGTATTGCTGCAAAGCTAAATGAGTTAACAGCTTATCATGACCAATAGTAAAGGTTGCTGCCCTTATAGGCATATATGTTTTATTGTAGAGGGCAGAGGTAACAGACCTCAAAGTTTGGGCATACCTAAACGAACCTTTTGCATAAATGCAATCATAGTCCCCAATCTCTTTACCCTCATATAGAACATCAAGTCTTCCAGATGCAAGATCTACTTGTATTTTTCTTATATCAATACTATCAACACTACTAAAATATTTTTTCATTGCTTCCAATGTCCATTTTGATGAAGTACTTCCAAGTGATATTAGTGCTGCTTTCATTTTGAAGGATCAATCAAATAACCATTTTTTAATATGTTCTGGCCTATTAGTGCCTTGTATTTCATATGAGACCTATCTGCTAGGGTAAACTCTTCTTTCATCCTTTTGCCAGCAAGTCTTATCTCTACTTCAATAACAGGTCTAAGCCTATTTCCATGAGCTGATTTAACTACCTTTGATTTGATTATTGGACCTAGGTTCAATTGAGAAGCAAGCCTTATATCCAAAGAACTTTTTGAAGCACCAGTATCTATTTTTGCTTCAAGCTTTCTTTGTCCTTCCTTGCTGAAAACAGTAATCTCTTCAACAAGACCTATAATAACCTTGCCGTTTACCTTCTTGTGCCGTTTCATAAGACAAGATAATGAAAGGTATTTGTATTTAAAGCTTTTTAATTTTCAGTGGGTCAATAGGGTTAAAGCAAAAAAAATTAATAAAAAGAAAAATAACTAGTCAATTTTATATACAAAATGGCTTACAAGCCAAAACATACAAGAGAGGAAGTGTGTAAGATTATAAGTAATCTAGAGTCTTCTGGGATTCCATATGAGGATTTGATGGAAAGATATGGAAATACACTAAAATGGGCTAGGAGGATGCTTAAAGACCCAGAGATTATTGCAGCTATCGATGGTATAAAAAGGAAGGCTCTTTTAATTTCAATTAGAAGAAATGCAAGAAGGAATGAGGATTTGAGTATTGCCCACACAAAAAGTAACTATCCCTATCTATTGAGGTGCGCAGAGTCACTTTACCAAAGAAAAGATGGAAAATCACCATGGCAACAAGTGGTTGAGGAAGCAGGTTTTAGGTATCCATCAAGAAGATATGAAGAGTGGAGCCTAAAAAGAATTATTATGAAGCTTAGGCTTTTTGGAGATTCTCTAGAGGAGCGTACCTCAAGAGATTTCCAAAGATTTTATACTAGGCTGTATCTAGCTGTGAGATACAGGATTGGAAGCATCGGTAAGGCACTTATCTTAGTAGGTATAGATTACACAAGAAGAAAACGTGTCAGCAAAGCAAAATGCTATTTCACGGATGAAGAGTTAAGCAGAATAGTGCAGGACAACTCCTTAAGCAAAGAGGACAAAGCGGCTTGTATATTTAATGCATTGGCTCTCCAATATTTTCCCCTAGAAGAGTGTAAAACATACTCAAGAAAAGAGTTAGATAGCTCGGATGATTCTTTTAGGCTTATAAGACAAGAAGAATTTCTAGACAGAAGAGTAAGAATAGCATTTGAGCAAAGCAGAAATCCACCTTTGCTGAGGTTCGGAGTTCTTATTGAGCTTTCACAAGATATAGAAAACAGAATCCACAATGTAAGATGGTATTTTCAAGGAGGTACATCAGCTGATGATTCGCTTGGGTTTTATTATATCCTAAGGCATACATTAGCCTCAATAGATAATCAAAGTGTATTTTAATAAAAATTTATAAAAAAACTAAAAAGAAGTATTATTCTTTCTTTTTAATGGATTCATTCATCTCTTTAAGCATCTTTTCAATCTCTTCTTTGTCCATTCCATGCCCTAAACAACCCTGTTCAATTGTTTCCATCTGGGCAAGATGGCAACCAACACAATGAAGTCCATACTTCATCATAATTGGAACTGTCTCTGGATACTTCTCTAGAAGTTCCCTAAAACTCATGTCTTTGCTGATTTTTTTTTGACTCCATTTATGCCATCTCGGTAACCTTTATCGCATCTACCGGGCATGCGTCTGCGGCATCTTTATTACAACCTACCTCATCAACTTCTGGATTTTTTACTTTTGCTTTACCTTCTTCCAACTCAAAATTATCGCATTGGGCTATGCATGCCCCACAACCAATGCACTTATCCTTGTCAACTTCTATCTTGTATTTTGCCATTTGTGCACCTCCTTAGTTGATTGTTCAGATAAAAATCAAAACTCATCAAATTCTTCTAATTTCTTTAGATATCCTTTCCTCTTTAGGAACTCAATCTGTGCTTTTGTATACTTATATATTATATCACCTTTCTCATCCCCACTATACTCCCATGGCTCAACAATGATTAGGTCACCCTCTCTTACCCATAATCTTCTTTTTAGTCTGCCTGGAATTCTACACACCCTTGTTTTACCATCCAAACACCTTGCTCTAACCCTAGATGCACCAAGCCTTTGTTCCAATATACCAAAAACCTGCCTACCTCTTGGCAGATGTATCCTAGAGATTTGTCTTTGTATTTCTTCTTGTATCTCCTGCTCCTTCTTTTTTCTGCTCATCTCTACACTAAAGTTATGTGGTCTATTTATATATGTTTTGTTTTTTTCTTCTTGAAACTTTACTAATTAATCTCCTATATTCTCTATCTTTCAAACCTTTTTTGAAAATAACAAAAACAACAAAACAGATAATCAAGAAATTTATAAGATTGCTTATGAATGAACCTATCTTTAGCTCTATTACTCCTATTTTCAGTATTGCATCTTCCCATTTCCCTGTTGTTAATAGGGGGTTAACCAAAGGCATAATCAAATCATCAACTACAGATTTAACTAAATCTTTAGAGGCAAAACCCATTATAAACCCAATCGCAAGGTCCACTATTTTATAGTTTCTCAAAAAATCAGAAAATTCTTTTAGTATAGGAATCCCCGCCATTTTTATTGGTTTGTAGTATATTATCCTTATATATCTTTCTTTTTTTATAAAAAGTTTAGGCAGATATCCACAAATTTATTAGTGTGATAAATGCTGTTCCTTATTGCTAATTTCTCCAATTTTTCTTCTTTGATTCTCACTTTAATCCAACTTATTAAGAATAATAGCCAATAATGTAAATATGCCTCTTTTTGTGTATAAAATTGATGAGAAGATATAAAAGAGAAAGATTAATATAATCAGTTAAGAATTTAATCAACATGACAATATGGTTTAAAGGCTTTTTTTGGAGAAAAATAATTGAATTTAAGTGTCAAGGTATCTTGATTATCTTTAAGGAGGATAGTTCAATTTCTTATTTGAATCGTGAATTTAGAATATATTTATGTAGATTAATTTCAAAGATCATATGTGGTAGTGATTATAAAAAATATTTAAACAAAATCACAATATTCCTGACTAATGAACGTGGCAAATCTTACAGGTACAATTCTGATTTTCCAGTTTCTAACTTAATACAATTTAGTGAAGGCAAAGTAGATATGGGTCTATTAGAAAAGGGTGTAGCAAATATAATCATTAATGTAGATAATGTGTGGGCTAATATTCTTGATATACTAAGGTCAAAAAATGTTCCGTTAACTAAAGACATAAATGAAACTTATGAAAGAAATAAAGCCATGATACAAAAAATACTTTCTGAGATTCTAAATGAAGCAGTTTTACATGAATTATTCCATAATGTACAATTTTACATTGAATCTAAGCAAAAAGAACTTCATAGATTAGGTAGCAAATATTTATCTGCGATTAAATGGCACAATAAGATATGGCTAAGTTTTCTGATGCAAATTAAGAGATTCAATTTTAGCCTAGCATATATCTATATCCGGAAATTCATAGCAGAATTAATTGATATTATCAAGGTAGAAGGAGAAGCAAAATTTTTTAGTGAAACAAAGACCTTTGAGCTGGATATGAGGAGCATAGAACGTGAGTATAAGTTTGGACTAGAAGATGCCAAATTAATCCAAAGAGAGATGGACCGAATATTAGATATGTTAGAATCCATGATTAATGAAGCGATTAAGCAGAGTAAAAATAAGCCTTTTCTAAGCCAGAAACAAAAGAGAAAAGAGATTGAAAAGTATTTTATAATGCATTTTAATATTTCTGAGATTAGCAACTTGGGTAAAAAGATTCACAGTCAGTTATACCAGATTGGCGCTTCAATGATTCAATGCATACTTTTTGTTTTGGGGGAATATGATCTCCATAAGATAGTCAAACTGTCTAGTAGAAAGTTAGTTTTAGCTTATGAGATTGCATGTCAAGAACTCAAGATTATTCCATTAGTTACTTATGATGGAGATGGCATTTTTGATGTAAAAAGAAATATAAGGCGTTTAGTAAGATTAAAACATCAACTTAGGAAGCTACCTTAAATAGCAAGGAGTTGGTTTTGTAATCTCAACTGGTAATCTTATTTCTAAAGTCTGGCCAGGATTTCCAGTAGGATCTCTGCTCAGATGTAAAATAAAACCTCTATTTTGATATTTCCGAACACTTGCTGTGTATCCAGGATGTTTCATGTTCAAGGTAACTGTATCTGGTAAAGAGACGCTCATACTAGCTATAGCTCTAAAGGCTTCTTCAGAGTCAACATATAACTCAGGTTCTTCTGTTGCTGGTAGCCCTATTAATGTTTCTAAGTCGTGATTTATAAATAAACAACTTCTTCCAAACCTTTCTGTGAATATCCCCGCCTTACTATCAAATTGAGCTGACTTAGATTTAACTCTTATCATTCCACTATACCCAATTAATTCAACCGTAGCAACTTCTTGTCCAGTAGTTCTATCGATTATTGAGAAATATGGCCTTTTAAATTCTCCACAGAATAAGCCATTATACCTATCTTCTTGCCAATCATACTGTATTCTTTCTTCTGGGTTAACAAAGAAAGCTGAATATTGTTCCAAATTCTCTATTAACCAGTCCTGAACACCTCTCACAAATTGGAGATGTCTTTCATAAACTTTTGGGTTTATCATGTCTAATATAAGTATATATAATAACTAGTATTTAAATTTTTCTATTTGTAGTACCTAGTAAGTAGTAATAATTTTTAAGATTTTCTAAGCCATATTACTCGATAATAAAGCAAACATAGACTAAATCTCTTGGTGTAGTCAAATGATTTAAAGTGAAAAGCATTTTTTATTAACCTATTTTACTAGTCTAGCCAAGTGCCATACTAGTTTTGCTTTTAATGGGACATCTCCTTTGATAATCATCCCCTCTATCTCCTCATCTTTAGGAAGTGTAAACAATTCCTTTACCAAGCCCTTCCTAAAGGCTAATCCTTGTAGGTCATAAAAGATTAAGCCTGCTTCCATTAATTTTCCAAATGAACTTTTCCATTTTTTTTCGTACTTTGCAAGGAAGTCCTTGTCAAATCTATTTCTTATTATGGCTTCTTTTGCTGTTTCTGCTGCTATTCTTCCAGATTCTAATGCAAAATATATGCCTTCACCAGTTCCAGCATACACAAATCCTGCAGAGTCTCCACAGACCAACAACCTGTTGGAATAAGTCTTATCTATCGGACCAGAGCATGGAACTACGCCGCTATATTCTGACACCATTCTTAGTTTAGGAGTTATCTTTTTCGCAATCAGATTAAAGATATCCTTTACATTAGTTTTCCTTACAACGGTAGCAAAACCAATATTTGCTTCGTTTTCGTTTTTTGGAAAAATCCAAAAATAGCCTGCGTATCTTTCATCAAAATAGGCATAGAATTTATTTTTATCAAACCCATAGTTTTTACAAATCCCACCATAACACAACAACAATCTTGGACATTTAGCAATCATTGAGTATTTTCTTTGAATTCTGAAATCACAACCATAAGCCAAGATTGCTATTTTTGCTTTTATTCTTCCTTTATTAGTTATCACCTCTACACAATTTTTGTTTATCACAATGTCATCACATTTGGTGTTAAGGTTTATCTTATCTGCTATACCATCTGCTAGAAATTTCTCAAATTTCTCTCTGTCCAGCTCCAAATAACTAGCCTTAAACCTCCTTCTTATATCTTTGTAGATAACCTCGTGTTCATTAACACTATTTCTTATAAAGCCATAGTTATCGCTTCCAAATAGCTTAACAAAGCCATTCCTTCTAATTCCTTCTCCACAACATAATGGCTTCCCAATCTCCTTTTTTTTGTCAATCAAAATAAAAGAAATATTATTAGGTAATGTTCTAGCTGCCATCAAACCAGCAGGTCCAGCACCAATTATGACCAAATCATACATTCTATTCTACAAACATTCCTGCCTTTTTTGTATCATATTTCCACTCTGAAGGCAGCTTTCCTATCCTCTTATAGTATTTTACTAGTCTTTTAATCTTTGATTCTGTTAATTGCAAACCTCTAAGGGCTGTTTTATCTTTTTTATTAGTTTCTAAATGTTTCCTTATTGCAACGCTTTTCTTTATCAGAGCCATAAGGTCTTCTGGAATCTCTGGCAAAAGATTTTTCTCTTTTAGTATCTGTGTAATAGACTTTTTTGTAATCATCTTTTCATCTGGAATTCCATAAACATCTCTGAGAATCATGCCTATTTTACTCGGAGTATTTCCTTCTTTTGCAAGCTTTGTAATCAATAATAGAATCTCCCTACTTGTATATCTAACCCAAGGGGGAACAACGGGTTTTGTTGGTCTGTTTGAACCTGATTTTCCTTTTTTTCTTGAATGCATCCTAGCCATAGCTACATCACCTTCAATTAAATTTTTATTTCCGGAAACAAAATTTAGAAATTATTTTGTCTCCAGCGTAAGCGAGTGGAAATCCACCAGCTTACCTATCAACAGCTCCCTATATGGTAGGAACTAGGATAATGTTTAAAAATGTTTTCTTTTTGAGCTTTTATCTTTCAAACCTAGTTTTAATACTTTCTCTGTGTCCTTCTAGACCTTCTATGTAGGCGATTGTTTCTATTGTTTCTTTCAATTTTTTTAATCCATCCTTGCTTAGTTCTTGAATAGATGGCATTCTTATAAAATCAAACACGCTTAATCCAGAACGAAATCTTGCAGTTCCCCCTGTTGGTAATACATGGTTTGTTCCAGATGCATAATCACCAGCTGCCTCTGGACTATACTCTCCAATAAATAAGCTCCCGAAATTTCTTAGCTTTGCTATAACTTTTTCTTTATTGTCAACTATAATCTGAAGATGTTCTGGTGCAAACCTATTTGCAAACTCTATTGCTTCATCCAATTTGCTTACTATAATTATTGCACCATACTTTCTTAAGGACTCTGAAGCAAAACTTATTTTTTTAGTCCTTTTTAATTGGACATTTATTTCTTCCTTAACCTTATTTGCCAGATTCTTGTTTGTTGTAACTAGTATTGAAGAAGCCATGGCATCGTGTTCTGCTTGAGCTATCATATCAGAAGCTATAAAGCTAGGATTCCCTCTTTCGGCTAGTATTAAGAGCTCAGTAGGACCTGCGATAAAGTCTATTCCTACATCACCATAAACTAACTTTTTTGCTGCTGCAACAAAGATATTCCCAGGACCAACAATCTTATCAACCACTTGTACTGATTCTGTGCCATAAGCCATTGCTGCTATTGCTTGGGCTCCACCTATCCTGTATATTCTATCTGCTCCTGCAATATCTGCAGCAACATATAGCTCATAGTTATTCTCTCTTGGTGGGCTACATACTATAACCTCATCTACCCCAGAAAACCTTGCAGGAACCACAGTCATTAATACAGTAGAAATTAAAGGAAATCTTCCACCTGGGATATAACATCCAACTTTCTCTATTGGTCTCAACAGCCATCCTAAACGAATTCCCTCCTCAGCCTCTTTAATCAATTCTATTGGAAGCTGCAATCTGCAATATCTTTCAATATTCTCCTTTGCTTTTTTTATGGCTTCTATTTTTTTTGTGTTTACTTTTTTATATGCAGCTTTTATTTCTTTTTCTCTTACTAGGATATTATTCTTAGAAGCTTCAAAGCAATCATATTTTTTTATGTATCTAAACAAGGCTTTGTCACCAAGAGTTTTAATATCCTTTACTATGGGTGCAACCCTTGACAAAGCCAACTCAAAGTTTTCTTTATTTCTGTTCTTTATTCTTTCTATTTTTTCTTTATCTTCTATAGTTATAATCTCTATCATAGAATAACCTTATTTAGCGGATACTCAACTATGCCCTGTGCACCCGCTTTTTTTAATTTTGGAATAAGGTTTTTCACTATACTCTCATCAATTATTGTATTAACATCAACCCATCTTTTATCTGAAAGCTCTGCTACTGTGGGTTTTTGCAATGCTGGGAGAATCCCTAGTACCTTACTCAAATCTTTTTTTCTAACATTCATCATTAGTCCCACTTTGCCTTCAGCCATTATTGCCCCATCCAACAGAAGTTTTATTTCCTCAATCTTTCTTCTTTTTGATTTATCCCTCCAAGATTCTTTATTGGCAATCAAGACTGTATTGGATTCCATTACTGTATCTACGATCCTTAGATTATTTGCTCTTAAGCTAGCACCAGTTTCTGTGATTTCAACAATAGCGTCTGCTAATCTCGGTGGCTTAACCTCTGTTGCTCCCCAAGAAAATTCAACCTTTGCATTCACCCCGTTCCTTCTTAAATATTCTCTTGTTATATTTATAGCCTCTGTTGCTATCCTTTTTCCTTCTAAATCTCTTACTGATTTTATTTTACTTTTATCTGGCACTGCTAAAACCCATTTAACTTTACCAAGACCTCGTTTTGAATATATAAGGTCAGCTACCTTGACAACATCTGCATTACACTCTAAAACCCAGTCCATACCAGTAAGTCCACAATCTAACACGCCTTCTTCCACATAGCGAGCCATCTCTTGAGCCCTAATGAGCATGCACTCTATTTCACTATCATCTATTAAGGGAAAATAGCTTCTATCTGAAACTGAGATATTAAAACCTGCTTTCTTGAACAAATAGATAGTTGAATCCTGCAAGCTTCCCTTTGGAATCCCTAATCTTAGTTTCATTAAAATCACCCAGACTTTCAGGAAAAAGAAGGGGTATATTTAAATTTATCCGCATTATTGTGGAATACAACGAAAAATAAAAATTAAAAAAAGGCATTATAGAAAGTTAGGCAAAACACCAACAAATTTATTTGTGGGATAAATGCCGTCCCATTTCTTGTATTTCTGAAAGGAGCAGAAATATATAAATAATTCGATAAATTTGTCTTTCATTCTCTCAGGCAAGGAAACTCAAAGCTTTAGCTTTGAGATGAATTGCTTTGCTTCCTCCGTAAGTTTTTTCTAATATTTTTGATAATAAATGAATGCGCAACGAATTCGGCGCGCGCATTCAATTTTTCCCTTTTAATTAGCGTGAGCTGTACAAAATTCGTTGCGCGGAGGCAA
>Ga0190359_1001399_pt1 | contig 15168 bp, 13 predicted proteins | sample 48721823_MG_FD_161269 | JGI IMG/M metagenome (GOLD analysis project Ga0190359, IMG submission 161269) | Hydrothermal vent microbial mat bacterial communities from Southern Trench, Guaymas Basin, Mexico - 4872-18-2-3_MG | ecosystem: Environmental > Aquatic > Marine > Hydrothermal vents >... | reverse complement strand
TGAAACATATTTTCAGTTTTTTTAATAATCATACAAAGTTAATAAAAATCCTTCCTACCGGACTATCTCCTGAAAGAGAAAGAAGGGTTTTTTTAACATGATTGCTTATTGTTAATTATTCATTATTTACTACCTCTTCCATCACCTTCCTCACCAACTCCGCTTCATATCCCTTAGAACAGGCAAACCGCTGCAGACGGCTCATCAGATCATAACGGTTTTTGGGGTTGAGGGTTTTTCGTTTACGTTTCAATTCATTCTTTAGAATCACCCGGTATTCTTTTTCATCAATACGTTCCATCGCTTTATCAATCACCTCTTCAGGAATTTTTTTTTGCCGCAGCATCAACCTGATCCTGATCCTGCCCCATTTCCTGAAATGATGCTGATTCCAAACATACGCCCGGGCATAGCGCCCGTCATCCACAAACTTCCGCTCCTGCAACCATTGCAGTATCTTGTGAATATCCGTTTCTTTCACCTTCCAGGATTGCAGTTTCTCCTTCACATCATGACTGCATTTTTCCTGCCGGCTGCAGATACGGCTGATACGTTCCAAGGCCTTATCATAAGGAATACCTGCCATAGAATGTTTTTAATAACAAATGCAGAATCACCGAAGTTCAGTAAAAATATTAAATAATCCGTCATTCTACACTATATCTGTGCATATATATTTTTCAATGATCAGACTCATAACTTCAATTCCTTGGACATACCACAACCTGTCCCTGCGTTCTGGATGCAATATCTTGAACCTGTGCTTCTATCTTCTACCTCCTACAAACCGCTCTTTTCCATTGATATCTGTTTTTACCTCCACCTCTTTCATTCCGTATACCTCAAATAGATCTTTTACTCTTTCAGCAAAACGTTCATGGGTCTCCACCAACACCCATCCTCCCTTTTCCATGTGATTATATGCATATTCCAGGATGGCCCGATAAAACAACAACGGATCATCATCCGGCACGAACAGGGCCCCGGGCGGCTCATGATATACCACTTCCGGTTGCATAATCTTTTTTTCCGATTCGGGTACATAGGGCGGATTGGATACTATATAACGATAGGTCACCCCCGTCCTATGCCCCGGATTAAGGACATCCTCCCTGAAAAAATGCACTTTTGCCCTATTTTCTTTCGCATTCTCCCGGGCCAGTTGCAGGCTCTCCTCCGACACATCCGAAGCATAAATCTCTGCTTTCGATAGTTCTTTAGCCAGAGCAACCGCGATACATCCGCTGCCGGTGCCGACATCCAGGATCCTGAACGGAACCGTTTCTTTCCCGGCTTTATGCAACAATTCATTCACCAGTTCTTCCGTTTCAGGCCTCGGGATTAATACGGCAGGAGAAACCCGAATCCGGCATCCGTAAAATTCCGTTTCTCCTAACACATATTGAACAGGTATTCTTTTTTTCAATTGCCGGAGAATATTATTAACTTTCGGCAACAGTTCTTTGGGAAAGGGCTCATGGGCATCATGCAACAGGGCTGCCTGTGAAAGCCTGGTAACATACCGGACCACCAGAAGCGCCAGACTGCGGGCTTCCGCCAGACCGTGATCCGGTTCAAGAGTCACTGTCAGCCTGCGGACCAGCATATCAAATGTTTCCCGGGACTGCATAACCTGATAAAGATACAAAAGATCGAACGATGAACAAAGAAAACGAACATGCCAGGTATATGCAACGTTGTCTCGACCTGGCTATACAGGGACTGGGAACTACTTACCCTAATCCTCTTGTTGGTTCGGTGATCGTCTGGAAAGATAAGATCATCGGTGAAGGATTTCATCACCGTAGCGGTGAGCCACATGCTGAGGTGCTAGCTATTCGTTCGGTAAAAAACAGGGATCTGCTGAAAAAGGCCACGTTGTATGTCAACCTCGAGCCCTGCTCCCATTACGGAAAAACCCCACCCTGTGCTGACCTGATCGTGAAAACAGGCATTCCCCGTGTAGTAGTAGGAACCCTGGACACAACCGAAAAAGTACAGGGGAAAGGCATCCGTAAAATGCAGGAGGGAGGCGTGGAGGTGATCACCGGTGTGTTGGAACAGGCTTCCCGGTTCGTCAACCGCCGCTTTTTCACCTATCATGAAAAAAAACGTCCTTACATCATCCTGAAGTGGGCCGAGAGCGTCGACGGGTACCTTGATGAGGAACGTACCGACGGACAGCAAGTCCCCAATTGGATCAGCGGTCCTCTGGGCCGGCAACTGGTGCATAAATGGCGCAGCGAAGAACAGGCTATTCTCATAGGCCGGAAAACAGCCCTGATAGACAATCCGGCCCTGACAGCACGCGAATGGTACGGCCGGAATCCCTTACGGCTGGTTATCGACCGGGAACTGACTTTGCCCTCCAACCTGCAACTGTTCGATGACGAAGCCCCTACCATCATCTTCAATAACCTCCGGGAAGAAAAACACACCCATCCCGAACCGGTCAGGATCGATTTTAACAAACCTGTTATCCCGCAAATAACAGAAGAACTTTACAGTCGCCAGATACAGTCTCTGATTGTGGAGGGAGGTGCCTATACCCTCCGGCAATATATTGAATCCGGCATGTGGGATGAAGCCCGGGTTTTCAAGGGAAACCGCTATTTTTATGCCGGTGTGAAAGCTCCTGTACTGAAACGACAACCCTCCGGGATCTTCCATACGGGAGATTCAACCTATCATCTTTTCTTCAATGATACTTACTTATAGCTTGTAATTTATTATGATTCCCTATCGGAATAATGATAGCAATGCTTTGATTCCGTATATATCTTGATTTTAATCTGACATTTATCATTTTCCCGATTCCCATATAAATTCTTACTTTGTAAAAAATTTCCATCCATGGAAAAAAACTTATTTTCCGATTTTGAACGGGTCACCCGCCGGCAGTGGATAGATCGAATGATACAGGATCTGAAAGGACTTCCTTATAAAAAGCTTATCTGGGAAAGTCCTGAAGGGATCCCTGTAGAACCGGCTTACACCCGGAAAGATATCGGGGCATTATCCGAAACGGATTCCTTGCCCGGGGAATTTCCTTATCTCCGGGGATACCGTTCCGGCCGTCCCTGGATCATACGTCAGGATGTTACGGTAAGCCATTCGAAAGAGGCCAACAGACAGGCACAAAAAGCTTTGAAAGGAGGCGCTGAAGCCTTGGGTTTCATTTATCCCGACCATCCTGAGCCCTGTATCGGTATGGATGGATTGCTGGACAATATTGACCTGTCCACTGTCCCCGTTTTTTTTGAAAACAACCTGCATCCGTATATTTTATTCACAGGATTGAAACAAGCCCTTTCGGCTTCCGGCGTACCTTATGATAAATTCCGGGGAGCAATCTCTTTTGATCCGCTGGGTTTTCTGACCGTTCATGGCGATTATCCCTCGACGGAAAAAGACACTTTCCAGTGGGGCAAAGAGGTAATGGAAGAGTCAGGGACGCTTTTCCCTCACTTTCATACCCTGGCTATTCATGCCGACATATTCAACCATGCAGGAGCCACCGCCGCACAGGAAATAGGTTATGCACTGGCTGCAGGAAATGAATACCTTTCTTATTATACTGAAAACGGTATTCCGGTAGATGAGATAGCCAAAAATTTACTTTTTTTATTTGCCGTATCCGGCAATTTTTTTATGGAAGTTGCCAAATTCAGGGCTTTTCGTATGCTATGGTCGGCGATTGTTAAAGGATGGAAGCCCAATAATCCCGATAGCCTTATCACTCACATTCATGCCACAACCACCTTGCGCAACAAGACCCTGTATGATCCTTACGTAAATATCCTGCGGGCTACCACCGAGTCCATGTCTGCCATCCTGGGCGGCGCCGACTCACTGACGGTACGTCCTCATGACAGCATGCTGAGGGCATATAACGAAACCTCCTCACATTTGGCACGTAACATCCAGCTTATCCTTAAATATGAATCCCGCTTCAATACCGTTACGGACCCCATGGCAGGGGCTTATTACGTCGAATCCATTACCCGTCAACTGGCCGATAAAGCCTGGGATATCTTCCGCTCCGTTGAAAAAGAGGGAGGATATCGCAAAGCTCTGGGGAAAGGGAGCATACAAGATTCGCTTGCCACATCATTAAACCGGCATCTGAAAAATATAGCTACACGTAAAGAGATTCTGGTGGGCACCAATCATTATCCTAACCCGGAAGAAAATATCACCGCAGAAAAAAAGATGGATCATCTGAATATGTCGTGGAGCCCGGCAACAAAGCGGATCCGGCCCGTTGACATTCGTCGTCTGTCCGAAGAGATGGAGTCCCTGCGCCTGACCACCGAACTGTCTCAGAAAAAACCGGTAGTTTATCTTTTCGGGTTTGGAACGTCTTCGATACGCAGTGCACGTGAAAACTTCGTTATAAACCTTGTAGGCTGTGCCGGATTTTCATTTGCAGAAAACACACCCGGCATATCTCCGGAACAGCACATGGATAGGATCAACCATTTAAAACCGGACTTCGTGTTTCTTTGTGGCGATGACGAACAATATCCGGAGATGACCGCAAAACTGAAAAAAGAGCTAAAATATGAACCGGTACTGGGCGTTGCCGGTTATCCTGAAAATATTGCGGAGGAGCTAAAAAAGCAAGGCATTCGTTATTTTCTGCATAAACAGGTAAATGTTCCTGCCCTGCTCAAAGATCTTCAAAAAGCTGTAAACCTGATTTGAAAGCCGTATGAAAAAACCGGATTTTACCAAATATTCCTGGCAAGAGCTGACCCGTCCTGTTTCACAAAAAGATTCCGGAAAAGGGAAAGAAAGTTCTGTTCTACGGGAGACCCCCGAAGGAATCCCGGTGAAGGATATCTATACCCCGGGCGACATGGACAGTCTGGAGCATCTTGATTTTGTGGCCGGGATCCCGCCCTTCCTGCGCGGGCCCTATTCCACCATGTACGTCACGCGTCCCTGGACAATTCGTCAGTATGCCGGTTTTTCAACCGCCGAAGAATCCAATGCTTTTTACCGCCGTAATCTGGCTGCCGGTCAGAAAGGACTCTCGGTGGCTTTCGACCTGGCCACACACCGTGGTTACGACTCCGACCATGAGCGGGTGGTGGGAGATGTCGGGAAAGCAGGTGTGGCCGTGGATTCGGTACTGGATATGAAGATTCTGTTTGATGATATCCCCCTCGACAAAATGACCGTGTCTATGACAATGAACGGAGCTGTTTTGCCCATCATGGCTTTTTATATTGTCGCGGGACTGGAGCAGGGAGTCCCTTTGGAAAAACTCTCCGGCACCATACAAAACGACATCCTCAAAGAGTTTATGGTACGTAACACCTATATCTATCCTCCGGAGATGTCTATGCGTATCGTCGGTGATATTTTTGCCTATACGGCCCGGCACATGCCTAAGTTCAATTCGATCAGCGTTTCGGGTTACCATATGCAGGAAGCCGGCGCCACCGCCGATCTTGAGCTGGCTTACACCCTGGCCGACGGTCTGGAATACTTGCGCACCGGCCTGAAAGCCGGCCTTGACATCGACCGTTTTGCCCCACGTATCTCTTTCTTTTGGGGCATCGGCATGAACTATTTCATGGAGATCGCCAAGCTGCGGGCTGCCCGTCTCCTGTGGGCCCGCATCGTGAAAGATTTCAACCCTTCCAACCCCAAATCCATGGCCCTGCGTACTCATTCTCAAACCTCGGGCTGGAGCCTCACGGAACAGGATCCTTTCAACAATATTGCCCGCACCTGCATCGAAGCGCTGGCGGCCGTACATGGCCACACCCAGTCACTGCATACCAATGCCCTGGATGAGGCCATAGCTCTGCCTTCTGAATTTTCCGCCCGCATTGCCCGCAACACCCAAATCTACCTGCTGGAAGAAACACAGATACACCGCACGGTGGATCCATGGGGCGGATCCTGGTATATCGAAAAACTTACCCACGAACTTGCACACAAAGCCTGGATGCTGATACAAGAGATCGAAGAAATGGGGGGTATGACCAAAGCCATCGAAAAAGGCTTGCCCAAAATGCGTATCGAGGAAGCTGCCGCCCGCAAACAGGCACGTATTGATGCGGGAAAAGACATCATTGTCGGAGTCAACCGCTGGCAGCCCGAACAGGAAGTCCCGATAAATATCCTGGAAGTGGATAACACGGCAGTACGTAAAGCCCAGATTAAGAGGCTGGAGAAACTGAAGAAAGAACGGGACCATGTAGCGGTGCAGGAAGCTCTGGATGCCATCACACAGGCAGCCCGCACAGGAAAAGGAAATCTGCTGGAACTGTCGGTAGAGGCCGCCAGAAGAAGGGCCACCCTGGGAGAAATATCCCTGGCCATAGAAAAAGTCTGCGGCAGGTACAATGCTGTGATCCGCTCAATATCGGGGATTTACTCTGCCGAGTCGGAGACCGATACAAAATTCGCCGAAGCCCGCAGGCTCACCCGTGAATTCGCAAACCTCACCGGCCGCCAGCCCCGCATCATGGTGGCCAAGACGGGCCAGGACGGACACGACCGCGGTGCCAAGGTTATCTCAACCGGCTTTGCCGATATCGGCTTCGACGTGGACATCGGCCCCCTGTTCCTGACCCCGGCCGAAGCAGCCAAACAAGCCGTTGAAAACGATGTGCATGTGTTGGGTATCTCTTCCCTGGCAGGAGGACACAAAACCCTCATCAAACAGGTAATGAAAGAACTCCGGAATATGGGCCGGGAAGATATCATGGTCGTGGCCGGAGGCGTCATCCCCCGACAGGACTATAAATATATGCACCGCCTGGGGGTAGTGGCCGTTTTCGGCCCGGGGAGCCCCGTCACAGATACGGCCATACGTATCCTGAACATACTTTTAGAAAAAGAAAAAACATAAAAAAATCATTACGGTTCGTAAAAGAATAATTGAATATACTATATTAATATAGCATCTATCAAATACAACCAGGTATTTTAGGTTTTATCAGATACTTAGGCAGGATAACATATCTTATGCAACATCTTCTTTTTTCTTACGTCATTCCTTAAAAAGGATTTTTCGCTTTTCAACCGGTAATATAGTATATGGGGATATTAAGTAATTTTATTAACTTTATCTTTCTTTATTGAACCAACGCAAACCTTATGAAAAAAAGATTGTTACCGGATATTCTTCTTTTGGTTGCGTTGTGGGTTACAGTGCCTTTCCTGCTCCGGGCCCAGGAGCTGAACAAAAATATATTCTCCGCCGGGGCTAACCAGGAGATCCTGATCGGTTATGGCAACCGCGAAGGAATGGAACAGGACCCGTTTAACCGCTGGTTTGACCAGGAGTACAGCTCTTATCAACTGAATGACACCTTGATAAAAATGATGGCATCCACCTGTTTCTCCGATGTGAATATCACCATTGTCCTGGGTACCTGGTGTTCTGACAGCCGGCGGGAAGTCCCGCGTTTTTTCAAGGTGGCTGATGCCCTGAAGATCCCGGAGGATCATATTAGGGTCATCTTTGTCGACCGGGATAAGACCTCTCCCGAGATCAATCTTACAAAACTCAAAATTGATCGCGTCCCTGTTTTTATTTTTTATTTTTCCGGAAAAGAAGCCGGAAGAATCATTGAAAGGCCGGAGATCAGCCTGGAAGCAGACATGAAAAATATTTTAACAAAAAAATAATATTATGGAAGAAAATACACAGACAAACGCAGGGCAGGGGTTCGGGATCGCCGCCCTGATACTGGGTATCATCGCCCTTGTAACGGCAGTCATCCCCTGCATTGGGGTTATAGCGCTGATCCCCGGAATTCTTGGGATTATCTTTGCCGTCATCGCCCTGGTACAAGCCAATCAAAACAACGGGGCCAAAGCGATGATCATTATCGCGCTGGTGCTGGCCTCCCTCGGGTCAGCCATTTCCACCGTCTGGGTGCTGGCTTTTTCCACGCCGGCCGTCATGACCAACACCATGATGAAAACCTTTAAAAATGTGATCAACATGAACGACCTAACCAAAAAACTGGATAACCTAGGCAAAGAAATGGAGAAAAATATTGAGAAAGGGGAAGGAACCTATACCATCACCATCAAAAAAACTTATAGCTCTACCCAAGACAGTCTGGAGAAAAAACTGGAAGAGCTGGAAGGCGGAGACTCATTGATAAACGTAGAAAAAGACACGCTCGTCCACAAATAAGACAAAACCCTGCGTTTTGAGTCCGGTACCTCACAACTACAGATCCTACCAGACAGTAAATATTGTTTTTTTTGTACTGCTGCCGCTGGTATTTGTCTATGCAGCCCTTTTTTCACCGGATAACTCCCATTATCCGATCCCCTCTTTTTACAACCGTTATATGTCAGAGCAATCTCCTACCACCGGACTTTCCCATAGTTTCTCTGCCATTGTGCGGGGGAATCTCCACGACGCAAAAAACCTGAATCCTTATGGAATCCGTATCTTTCTTTTTTTCTTCCTGGAATGGATCTTCCGGACCGTTGCTTTTTTCTCCCTGAAAAAAGAATGGATTCCTTACACGAAACTTTTACAGGCAGATATTCTCGCTTCAACGATTCTTTTTACCTGTTGTTTTGGCAGGTTATTGCTTTTCTGGAATTACCTGTAAATTCCTCAAGAAATTCTCCCAGATCTCTCTGATTTACGCAGATTATAAGTATTTTAATATTTCTCCTACGTAGTAACCTACGTAGGTATATTTTCCAGTGTAAAGAGTTTATCTGCTCTGTATCCTTTGTTTGTCAACTTCAACATACAACACTCATGATACAAGTCGTGTTCAAAAAAGAGAATATAATTGTTCTCGTAGGCTTCTTTTAAAAAGTCTGCCTTCTCCTCCATAGTCACCAGCGGCTCAATATCATAACTCATGTTCCACACCAGAGGCAGATGGGCCACTGACGGTATCAGATCAGCCATAAACACCAGCGTGCATCCATTATAATGTATAAACGGAATTAGTTGTCCACGCGTATGACCATTATAAATTCTCAGTTCTATATTAGGCACCAGCTCGGCATTTTTTTCTATAAGCTTTAGTTGTCCGCTTTCCTGCATGGGCAGGATATTCTCTTCCAGAAAAGCATCTTTCTCACGTGGATTGGGATGTGTAGCCCAATCCCACTGTGAACGGCTGATCCAATACGTTGCGTTTGGGAAAACCGTCTCAAAGCCGGTATGGTCATGATTGTAACGTATACCCCCGCCACAATGGTCGGCATGAAGATGGGTCAAAACCATATCGGTAATATCCTCCAAAGCATAACCGGCTTTTTTCAGTCCACCCTCCAATCCATCCCCTCCATTGAGATACACATACTTGAAAAATTTCTCATCCTGTTTATCACCGTAACCATTGTCTATAAGAATTCTCCGGTCTCCTGTATCAATCAGCAGCGAACGCAAGGCCCAGTTACAGAGATTATTTTCGTCAGCCGGATAAACTTTCTGCCATAAAGCTTTGGGGACCACCCCAAACATAGCTCCTCCGTCAATTTTAAAATTCGATATATGTATCTGAAAAAGTTTCATACATTTATTTATAGATAAAGAACAAAGATAATTTTTTAGAAGAAAAAATATTTGCAGAAAAAAAAATATTTTTACCTTTGCCCTCCCATTTGGTCCGTTCGTCTAGGGGTTAGGACGCCAGGTTTTCATCCTGGTAACAGGGGTTCGATTCCCCTACGGACTACAAATGATTGAACAAATTGATTATTAAGATATTATGGCACATCATCTTTCAGCGCTGAAACGAATAAGACAAGATCAGAAAAGAAAACTGCACAACCGTTATTATGCCAAAACTACGCGTAATGCTATCAAAAAATTAAGAAAAACTACTGATAAACAGGAAGCTGCGGAATTATACCCCAAAGTGGAAGCTATGGTGGATAAACTGGCAAAAAAACATGTTATCCATAAAAACAAAGCAGCCAACATCAAATCCAAACTTGCTAAGCACGTAAACAGCCTGTAACAATTTTATACAACATATTACCTTAATTATGTAAATACCTTCTGTTTTAGGAGGTTTTTTTGTTCTTATCGCTGTTTTTTATATCTTGAACCACCAATCCTGCAGTATTGTCCGGTATGTCAAGCTATGAAAAACTCAGTATCAAAGAGTGGTCTGTAGAAGACCGCCCCAGGGAGAAACTTTTAGCCAAAGGGATTTGCTCACTTACCGATGCTGAACTGATCGCTATATTGATTCGTTCCGGCACTGCCCGAGAGTCGGCGGTTGATCTTGCGAAGAGGATTCTGAATACCACGGGAAACAATCTTAACGAGCTCTCCCGTCTGAGCGTATATGATCTACAAAAATTTAACGGCATTGGTGAGGCCAAAGCCATTAGTATCATAGCAGCCTTGGAGCTGGGGCGGCGGCGTAAACTCTCTGAAGTGTTGCAGAAAAAACAGATTACCTCCAGCCGTGATGTATTCGATTTCTTTCAGCCTTTTCTGGGAGATATTTCCCATGAAGAGTTCTGGGTGCTCCATCTGAGCCGCTCCAACCGCATCATGGCCTGGAAAAAAATCAGTCAGGGCGGTATCGCCGGCACGGTTACCGATATCCGGCTCATCCTGAAAGATGCTCTGGAAAATACTGCCACCTCCATAGTCATCTGCCACAATCACCCTTCCGGTAATCTGCAACCCAGCCATGCCGATACCGAGATAACAAAAAAGATAAAAGAAGCCGCCGGTATTATGGAGATTCGCCTGTTGGATCATGTCATTATTGGCAACAACAAGTATTTTAGCTTCGCCGACGAAGGCTTGATTTGAGGTTTAAAAAATAAAAAATTAAAAATAACTCCTGTCTGCCAGCAGGAAAACAAAAAGATGATTGATTGCAGATTTGTCTGGGAGTTCTGGCAATACGGGACGACAAAATAACTATCATCAGATCCGGATTGTCAATGAAAGGGTTCCTCCCACTTCTTTATACCACTCCTGTCCTCACATCTCTCCAGTAAATTATGTACCGACACTTTCAGCACGGGATGTATCCACTCCGGACAGATCTCATTCACCGGAACCAGGGCAAAGCGTCGATTGGCCAATCGGGGGTGGGGAATCTCAAGCAATGAATCCCTGATCACCCTGTCACCGAAAAAAATGATATCTATATCCATGGTTCTGCCTGCATAATATTGCCGGCTCTGTCTCTGTCGCCCCAGCTGTCGTTCTATGCCATGAATCTCATTAAGAAAATCAAAAGGGTCAAGTTCCGTTTCCACCAACAGGGCCTGATTCAGAAAAGGGGTTTTATCCACAAACCCCCAAGGCTCCGTTTCATAAAGCACCGAATGGTTCAGCACTCTCCCCACACGCTGCTCCAGAAAAAACAAGGCATGCTTTATATATTCCCTGCGGTTTCCGCGATTACTTCCAGTTAATAAAACAATTTTTTCCAAACTTTGCAGAATTATAAATCCCAATGAATATTTGCAAATGTACATTACTCCTTTGTATCTTTAACCCTGTTCATAAAAATTTAACACCTGTATATCATGAAAAGTTTTCTTAAATATACCCTGGCGACTTTGCTCGGTTTGTTTCTTTTTTCCATTCTTTCTTCCCTTTTCTTTTTCGGGATATTGGGAATCATGATGTCATCAAGGGAAAAACCTGTAACCGTCAAACCGCATTCCGTTCTGTACTACAAGCTTAGGGCTTTTGTCCCTGAAAGAACGCTTTCTTTCCCGCTTTTCGGAAGCAATCCGTTTTCTTTCGACATGACCCCGGCCCCCGGTCTGAATGATATTCTGGCTGACATACACAAGGCTAAAGAGGATGATAATATTACGGGCATCTATATTGAGGCAGGCATGTCATCGCCTGGTATCGGAACCATCGAAGAGATCAGAAATGCATTGCTGGATTTCAAACAATCCGGGAAATTCGTCCTTGTTTATTGTCCCGACCTCATGCTGCAATCGGCCTATTACCTGGCTACCGCCGCAGACACGATATACCTGAATCCGGCAGGGGCCTTCCAGTTCACCGGCATGCGTTCGGAGATTATGTACTATAAAAAAGCTTTGGAGAAGATAGGCGTGGAAGTACAGGTTGTCAAACACGGAAAGTTCAAAAGCGCTGTCGAGCCTTTCATCCGGAAAAATATGAGCCCTGAAAACAGGGAACAAATCCGAATATATATGAATTCTATCTGGAATCATATCCTGAAAAAAATTTCCGTAGCCCGTGGCATAACCGTGCAGCAGCTCAACGATCTGGCCGACCGCCTGGCTATTGATAGTCCTGAAGCTGCTGTCAAATACAAACTGATTGACGGAGTCAGATACAAAGATCAGGTATTAGATGAACTGAAGGAAAAATCCGGGTATTCCGGCAAAAACGTACGTTTTATATCCCTGAGCAAATACACTAAGGTTCCTGCCCGGAAACACGGATCATACAGCAAAAACAAAGTCGCTGTTATTTATGCCTTCGGCGATATTGTAATGGGAGCAGGAAACGAAACAAATATCGGGGATAAACGTTTTGCCAAGGCCATTCGCAAAGCCCGGTTGGATACCAATGTAAAAGCCATTGTCCTGCGTGTTAACTCTCCCGGCGGCAGCGCTTTGGCCTCTGATATTATCTGGCGGGAAGTAAAACTGGCACATCAGGTAAAACCTGTCGTGGCCTCCATGGGCAACTATGCCGCCTCCGGGGGATATTACATCCTTTCATCGGCTGATACAATATTCACTCATCCTGTCACACTTACCGGATCGATCGGCGTCTTCGGACTTATTCCCAACGCAGGAAAATTACTCGAAGACAAGCTGGGCATTACTTTCGACGTGGAAAAAACGAATAAATATGCCGACTTCGGTTCTATCTACCGGCCCCTCTCTTCCGGTGAGAAAGCATTCCTGTCCGTTCAAATCGAAAACACCTATAAGACTTTCGTTAATCATGTCAGCCAAGGGCGTCACTTGCGAGCTTCTTACGTCGATTCCATAGGGCAAGGTAGAGTCTGGAGCGGTATCAATGCCGTTGAAAATGGCCTGGCCGATACCTTTGGCGGACTGTATGATGCCATAAATGCAGCAGCCCAAATGGCTCACCTGGATAATTATCGCACAATTACCCTGCCGGTAGTGGAGGATCCCTATCAGAAACTGATCAAACAACTTACCGGTGATGTTCGGATGAGAACCATACCTCATGAGTTGAGAGGTCTCTATCAGACATGGAAGGTGATTATGGATACAAAAAACAGAATACCTGTGATGACAAGATTACCTTATGAAATCAATGTATATTGAAAAAGTAAGCCTTATAAATATTCATGATTTGTGAAAGGCAAAGAGCACAATCTTCAGAAAATCCGGAAACTCTTTGTGTCTTGAGAGCTGGGCATTATTATTCCGGCAATTTCTTCAGTCCGTTCTCAATCCTCTTCAGTGTTTCTTCCTTCCCAATCATTGCCATGATATCAAAAAGATGAGGTCCCTTGGAGGCTCCAACCAACAGCAGGCGCAAGGCATTTAGCACCTTTCCCATACCGGTCTTATGCTGTTCGATCCATTGTTTAACGTTCTTTTCCAACGTATGGCTGTCAAAAGGGGTTGTCTCCGCCAGTATCTCAGAGAGTTCCCGCATCAGCTCCGGTACATCTCCTTTCCAGCGTTTTTTAACGACCTTTTCATCATATTGGTCAGGTGCTTTGAAAAAGAAAAAGGTTTCGTCCCATAAATCCTTTACAAAATCCACGCGTTCCCTGACCAGGCTCACCACTCTTTCCACGAATGGCAAATCAGCTGTTATTCCTTTTTCCATCAACAGCGGGAGAAACAGCTCTGCCACTTCCCGTTCGGTTTTCAATTGCAAAAACTGGTGGTTGAACCAGCGGGCTTTTTGTGGATCAAACCTGGCCCCTGCCTTGTTGATTCGTTCGAGAGAAAACTGTTCGATCAGTTCATCCATGGAGAAGATCTCTTTATCCGTTCCCGGATTCCAGCCCAGCAATGCCAGCATATTTACAAAAGCTTCCGGGAAATAACCCTGCTCACGGTATCCCGGATATACTTCTCCTTCAGGTGTCTTCCAGTTTAACGGAAACACGGGAAACCCCAACCGATCCCCATCCCTTTTGCTCAGCTTGCCTTTTCCATCGGGTTTCAGGATAAGAGGAAGATGGGCAAACATTGGCGGCTCCCATCCTAAAGCCCGGTAAAGCAAGATATGCAAAGGCAGAGAGGGCAACCACTCTTCACCCCGTATCACGTGAGTGATCTCCATGAGATGATCATCTACAATATTGGCCAGGTGATAAGTGGGAAGTCCGTCCGATTTAAAAAGTACTTTATCATCCAGGGTGTCCGGATTGAAAGACAGATCCCCACGGATTATATCACGTACCCTGACAGGCTCTCCAGGATCAACTCTGAAACGTACCACATAAGGAACCCCTCTGTCAATCATTGCTCGGGTTTGTGCTTCCGACATTACCAAAGAGTTTTTCATCCTGCTACGGACAGCATGGTTATACATGAATGTTTTTCCGCAAGATGAATATTCCTGCCTTTTTTCTTCTATTTCTTCCGGCGTATCAAAGGCATAATAAACCTTTTCTTTTTCAAGAAGATCCTGAATATGTTTTTGATAGATACTTTTACGTTCCGATTGGCGGTAAGGGCCGTATTCGCCTCCTTCCCGGACCCCTTCATCAACTTTCATCCCACACCATTCCAGTGACTCCATGATGTATTCTTCAGCCCCGGGGATAAAACGTTTCTGATCCGTATCTTCAATACGAAGAATAAACGTTCCGTTGTTTTTTTTTGCAAAAAGATAATTAAAAAGGGCTGTCCGGACACCTCCCAGGTGCAAGGGTCCTGTCGGACTGGGAGCAAAACGGACTCTCACTCGGCTTTCCATGATCTGAAATTTTCTGCAAAGGTAACAAAACTCCAAACTCCCATATGTTAAAAATCATTTGTCCGCATCAAAATATTCCTTTATTTCGTACTTATAAATTAAATACAAAAACTAATAGTTGATTTATGAAAGAAAACATTATGATCATTGGAGCTTCGGGCCAGATTGGATCGGAGTTGACAATGAGGCTGCGCGAAATATACGGAGCAGAACATGTATATGCCACCGACCTGAAAGAACCGGCTCCGGATGTATTGCATAGCGGTCCGTTTGAA
>Ga0190359_1001398_pt1 | contig 15174 bp, 10 predicted proteins | sample 48721823_MG_FD_161269 | JGI IMG/M metagenome (GOLD analysis project Ga0190359, IMG submission 161269) | Hydrothermal vent microbial mat bacterial communities from Southern Trench, Guaymas Basin, Mexico - 4872-18-2-3_MG | ecosystem: Environmental > Aquatic > Marine > Hydrothermal vents >... | reverse complement strand
TTTTTAGCGGATCCAGGGGTGAGAAATCTGGGCTTGTGCTTCCCGTTTTCTCGATGGTGGCTTGCTCCATGGTGCAAATTGCTCAGTGTTCAGTTTGAAGCGGCTCTTTGTATTTGTTCCTGAGCCTTAAAGTAAAGCTCCTCTGCCTTGTAAGAACTTCTTACCAGGGGGGCGCTTGCCACAGCATAAAAACCGCGGTTGAGCGCCTCTTTTGCATATTGATCAAATTCTTCCGGAGGAACATAGCGAATCACAGGGTGATGTTTCTCTGATGGTGCCAGGTATTGCCCGAGAGTAAGAAGACTGCATCCGGCTTCTCGAAGATCGTCCATGACTCCCAGGACTTCTTCATGCGTTTCCCCCAGCCCGAGCATCATTCCCGACTTGGTAACCACCGCGGGACGATACGCGGCCGCCCGCCTGAGTACTTCCAGGGAACGGCGGTAGTCAGCCTGTGGCCGCACTTTGGGGTACAGCCGGGGGACTGTCTCAACATTGTGGTTCAAGACGTTGGGGCGCGAAGAGAGGACGAGTGCCAGGGACTGAGCGCTTCCTCCCAGGTCTGAGATAAGCAACTCTACTCGGACTGAAGGGGCGCGCTTTCGTAAAATTTCAACTGTTTTGGCAATGTGCGAAGCACCCCCATCAGGGAGATCATCCCTGCTTACCATGGTTAGAACACAGTATTTGAGGTGCAGCTTTTCTATGGCCAGGGCAGTTTTTTCGGGCTCGCCCGGATCCGGAGCTTGAACAGGCGATTTATCCACCACGCAAAAAGTGCATCTCCTGGTGCAACTCGGGCCGAGCAAAAGAAAAGTTGCTGTCCCCCTGCTATAACATTCCATTTGGTTAGGGCAGTGAGCCTCTTCACACACGGTATGAAGCCCACCGTGTTTGATGGCTGCCATCACGGTCGCACTTTGCCCTGCAGGGGGTAGCCTGCGCCGAAGCCAGGCTGGTTTTTGAGCTGAAATAGGCATTCTTGGCAATGTTCTCCAGGAAAAATTGAAGATACCCGGCAATTTGGGCCTTCGGGGCCTGCAAAAGATCAAATTACCTGATTCTTCCATTACTTGACACTTTACTTCTTGGAGCATGTATTGTCAACTTCAACCCGCTCTCTGGAATTCCAACCGGTTGTTTACACTTAGAGGCTCTGCCACATTTGGGACAAATACTTTAAATAGAAAATATGGCGAAGCCCTTCGGAGATATATTGCAAAAACATGTCCCAATATAAGACACTTGTATCAGTTTGAGACGGTAAAATTTGCCTTAACGAGGAACCCCTAAGGAAAATCGGATCAGGTTCAGGGAAATTCCACAAGAAATGCAAAGGGTTGCAATCGCAAAAGCCTCAGACTCGAGGTATGGTACAAGGCTTGCTTAATAAAAAGGTTGTCTTGGGTTTATCAGATACTATAACTATGCGCCACTGGATGAGGAAGCAGGGGGACACAGAATGTTTAACTTGTATGGTCTAAAAAACAAAAAAGGAGAAGAAAAAATGGGTAAGCGAAGAAAAATGTTCACGGTTTTTGTATTGATTCTTGGAGCATTGGTGCTCAGCTCAAGCATGGCGATGGCACGACCAATTGAACTGAGTCTTAGCTTGATTATTCCACCAAAACATCTGCGTAACATTAATGTGCTTCAGCCCTGGACGAAAATGATTGAAGAGCGGACACACGGAAAAGTCAAGATAACCCCTTACTATTCCGGTGCGCTGGCCCCACCCCCCCAGACCTTCAACTCGATAGTTTCCGGTGTTGCCGACATAGGCGAGGGGATAGCCTACGCAACGCCGGGGCGTTTTCCTCTCACTGAAACGATTATGCTCCCTGAGCTGGGACTTGAAACGAGCCTAAGCTGTTCCAGAGCTCTTTGGCACCTTTACAAGAAGTTTCCTGAGGTCAGGGCCGAGTACTCAGGGGTTAAGATGCTGTGGCTTCATGTAACGCCTGCCGTCAAGCTAATTACCAGGACAAGGCCGGTTTATTCTTTGAAGGATCTAAAAGGCCTGAAGATCAGGGTTTCAGGTGCAACCGCGGTGAAGATGGGCAAAGCTCTGGGATTCACGCCTGTATCAATGCCCATGGGAGACCTTTATCTTGGCCTTGAAAAAGGAGTTATCGATGGGGTTGCGCTTCCAAATGAAATCCTTATTTCGCGAAGAATAGGGGAAGTGACAAAGTTCGTGACAGATATCGATCTGGGTCACGATACGTTTTTTGTTGTGATGAATGAACAGACATGGAACAGGCTTCCAAAAGACGTTCAAAAAGTATTCGAGGAGTTGTCCGGGGACTGGGCTGTTGATTTTACGGGTAAGGCTTGGGATCGATTTGACAAAGAAGCAAAGGAAAAGGTCAAGCAAAGGGGAATCAAATACATTACCATCGACCCTGCTGAAAAAGCGAGATGGAAAAAACTGCTCGCTCCTATCAAGGATGAATACGCAGCAGAGCTGGACGCGAAGGGATTGCCCGGTACGAAAGTCTTAAGGGAACTGGAAAAGCTCGCAGGAAGGTAGTATGTGTCAAGCACGGGTATCTTACCGCTACTATGAGGGCCAAGCAGTAGCTGGGCCCTCATATCCATCTTCGCCTTAAGGTCTTGGCCCAAGAAGGTATAGTTGCATGAACATAAAAAAGATAGCTGACATGCTGGAAGCGGTAACCGGTCCGTTAACGAGATATGTTAACGAGGCCGGAATCTTCTTTCTGGCTATGATGATGCTTGTGACGACGGTGGACGTATTTTCGCGTTTTCTTTTTAACATGCCGGTAACAGGATCCATCGAGATTACAGGATTCCTTCTTGTTGCCACCATCATGCTTGGAATACCGTACGCAGCATCCAAGAAGCAGCATGTAACTATTGACATTCTTACTTCAAAGCTTTCTGAGAAGTCATATCGAGCTTTGAATAGTATCACTCTGCTGGTAGCTCTGATCCTGTTTGCGGTGATGGTCTGGCGAAGTATTGATTACGCAATGCTTATGCACAAAATGAACAGAGTTACGGCTGTCCTTAGGATACCGATTGCTGCATTTATTTTAATAGTAGCTTTCGGTTTTGCTCTTACTTTCTTTGTGGATTTTGCTCACCTGCTTCATAACATAGCTGCAGGTATCAGGACTAGGAAGCAAGCATTTATTTGGATAACGGTAGGGGTGATAGTGGGTGTGTCAGTTTACTTGTCGGCAACCTGGCTCAGGTACCTCCCCTGGCGAGTGGATCTCGTCACAGCTGGGCTCATGGGAATGGCCCTTCTTTTCATCGCCTTTCTTGCCGGTTTACCGGTTTTTACATCGCTCATCTTTGTTGGCTTCTTGGGCATGTGTTACTTGCGAGGCACTGCCGCCGGCCTGAGTATTATGGGGTCATCTCCTTATAACACTGTTTCACATTACACTTTTTCGGTCATCCCCTTGTTTGTACTCATGGGGGAATTTTGCTTTTTCTCAGGCCTGGGGAAAGATCTTTATGACATGGCTTACAAATGGGTTGGGACTTTGCCCGGAGGTCTGGCGATGGGCACAGTGGTGGCATGCGGAGGCTTTGCAGCTGTGTGTGGCGACAGTATGGCAACTGCGGTAACCATGGGGACCGTCGCATTGCCTGAAATGAGAAGGTATGAATACAATCCCAGGCTTGCAGTCGGCTGTGTGGCAGCCGGCGGTACACTTGGAGTCTTGATACCTCCCAGCCTGGCTTTTATTCTTTACGCCCTTCTTACTGATCAATCCATTGCAACGCTTTTCATAGCGGGAATTGTTCCGGGGATCCTTTTGATCTCCCTTTTTATGATCAGTATCTTCTTGCGCGCGCGAAGAGATCCGACACTCGGTCCGCCCGGTCCTCGAACCAGTCTGAAAGAGAAGATCTATTCCTTAAGGGGCGTATGGGCTACATTAATACTTTTTGCCATTGTTATCGGGGGCATGTACGTTGGGGTTTTCACCCCGACAGAGGGAGGCGGAATCGGAGCATTCGGAGCACTGGCCATAGGAATCGGAAGAAGACGACTTAATTGGCAGGGCATCATATCGAGCCTGCTTGAGGCTGGTAAGATTTCGGCCGTATGTGTTGGCATACTTTTGGGCGCTCAAGTTTTCGGGTACTTTCTTGCAGCCAGCAAGCTTCCCATAGAGCTGGCCGGACTGGTCACGAAAATGCAAGTTCCTGCCCCGATCATCCTGATAACAATCTTGGTGATTTATCTCTTTCTTGGATGCCTTATGCCTGCTATCCCCATGCTTATTCTTACGGTGCCTATCTTTTATCCTGTTGTCATGGCCCTGGGTTATGATCCTATATGGTTTGGGGTGATAATGGTGCTGATGTTTGAAATGGCGGTCATCACTCCTCCTATGGGCATAAATGTACTTGCTCTGCAAACTGTAACACGAGATGTCAGCCTGGCAGAAATGTTTCGAGGCATAGTGCCCTTTCTGGCAGTGATGATTGTCTGCGTTGGAATTTTGATTATTTTTCCTGATATTGTGCTTGTGCTTCCAACTTTGCTCAGTCACTGACGCAAGGGAGGGATAAAGTGTTAACTTTGGCACGGAGCTCAAGGAGGTTTTAATTCAAGATTGGAGCTCAGGGTTAGGTTCCTAAAATTGAGGAAATAATATGAGAAACATGGTTGATATTGATCGAGAGCCGTTAAAGGTAGATGTGCTGGTTGCAGGAGGCGGTATTGCCGGATTAATGGCAGCGATAAGCGCTGCAGAGCAAGGGGCCAGCGTAATTGTTGCCGAGAAGGCCAATACCAAACGGAGCGGCTGCGGTGCAACAGGAAATGATCATTTCATGTGCTACATCCCTGAGGTGCATGGAGATGATATAAAGCCCATTCTGACCGAATACTTGAACAGCCAGGTCGGTGGCTTCTCTGATTTGGCGCTTGCCAGGAAATTCCTTAACCAATCCTACGAGCGGGTTAAAGACTGGGACAGATGGGGGATATCCATGAGACCTAAAGGCTACTGGGATTTTTCCGGCCACGCCTTCCCAGGCCGGCCCAGGATCTGGCTAAAGTACGCTGGCCATAACCAGAAAGAGGTTCTTACGCGGGAGGCAAAAAAACGAAAGGTAAGGATCATTAACCATTTGACAGTAGCCGAGGTCATCACAGGCACTGAGAAAGTCCTAGGTGCTATTGCAGTAAGTTCGCGCGCTGAAAAACCAATTCTAAAGATTTTTCAAGCAAAGTGTGTTGTTCTGACGACGGGTTGCGGAAGCAGGCTATATCCCAGCGTGACGCCAGGATGGATGTTCAATACAGCCAACTGCCCTGCCTGTACGGGTAGTGGTCAGGCGATGGCATACCGGGCAGGGGCGAAGCTGGTGAATATGGAATTTCCCAACAGGCACGCAGGGCCCAAGTATTTTGCTCGTTGCGGAAAAGCCACCTGGATCGGCCTTTACAAAGACCCCCATGGGTCCACAGTAGGCCCCTTTGTTAGGAGGGCAACCAGGGAACTGGGTGACATTACGGGGGATGTATGGAGCTCGGTATTTACAGATAAGTCCAAATCGGGCGAGGGCCCGGTTTATATGGATTGCAGCACCACCTCCAAAGATGATCTTAAGTACATGATGTGGGGCCTTGTGCAAGAGGGCAACACTGCAATGTTGAATTACATGGCAGAAGAAGGTATCGACGTTCGAAAACACATGGTTGAATTCATGCAGTACGAGCCGTTCCTTGTAGGAAGGGGAATAGAAATAAACGCAAACGCTGAAACCAGTTTAAGCGGCTTGTATGCTGCTGGTGACCCTGTAGGTAATTTCCGCGCCGACTGTGCGGGCGCAGCCACTTTTGGGTGGATAGCAGGTAAGAACGCAGCTAAAAGGGCTGAGAGCATATCCCATCACGAAAACCTGGAGCAAAGTGATCTGGTAGAAAAGCGACTTGAATTGTACTCTAGATTTCTCAAGAAAAGGTCTGGCCCATTGTGGAGAGAGGCAAATCTTTGCCTTCAGCAAATCATGAATGATTATGCTGGCGTGAAGGTGAGGTCAGAGACACTGTTGAAGGCGGGAATAAAATACTTAAAGGACCTGAAGAAAAAGGTGCTTGCAGAAATGAGCGCGGAAAACTCCCACGACCTTGTTAGGGGGTTGGAGACGCTTGACCTGATGGAATGTGCTGAAATTATTTTTCTGGCTGCACTGGAGAGAAAAGAGACAAGGGGTCTACATAGAAGATCTGATTTCCCCTTTACCAATCCCCTTCTGGATAACAAGTTTCTTACAGTCCGGCAAGAGGCAGGAGAACCTGAGTTGAATTGGCGGGAGAAAAACTAATTCATGACCGGGCACATGAACCTTGGTGTCTAACAAGCACTTTCCAGGATTGCTAATTCAAAGGGGGCAGTTCGTTCGGTCCGAACCGAAGTCGACACAGAGAGCACTACGTCGCCCCGCCTAAAGGATTCTTCAGGTTGGCGGTGAATACTAACAAAAAGCTTTATCTGAGGAAGGAGGGTCATGGTCATGGTTGAAGTAGACAAAGAACCGGTCGAAGTCGATTTCTTGATCGCAGGTGGCGGCATAGCAGGACTGATGGCTGCTATAAATGCTGCAGGTCGTGGCATCAGTGTGATTGTTGCCGAGAAGGCCAACACAAAAAGGAGTGGCTCAGGAGCTACCGGTAATGATCACTTCTGTTGCTATATTCCTGAAGTCCACGGTGATGATATTGAACCTATTTTGTGGGAAGACTTGCATAGTCTGCACGGAGACTTTCAGGATGTCTCCCTTGCGAGACTATTCCTGGAACAGTCTTTTGATCGAGTAAAAGATTGGGACTCCTGGGGTATTTCCATGAGGCCGAAGGGATACTGGGATTTTTCCGGGCATGCTTATCCAGGGCGGCCGAGAATCTTTCTGAAGTATGCTGGACACAACCAGAAAGAAGTGCTGACCAAAGAAGCGAAAAAACGCGGGGCACGGATTATGAACCATCTTGTGATAGCTGATCTTATCACTAAGGATGGAGAGATTATAGGGGCTATAGGAATCAGCGCAGAGAAGGATAAGCCTGTGGTCAAGTTGTTTAGAACAAAATGTGTCCTGCTCGCAACAGGATCTGCCACGCGGTTGTACCCATCGACTACTCCTGGGTGGATGTTCAATATTGCTTTTTGCCCTAGTTGCAATGGAGGAGGAAGGGCAATGGGATTCCGGGCAGGAGCAAGGCTAGTCAATATGGAAATTCCTAACAGACATGCGGGCCCCAAGTACCTAGCTCGTTGCGGAAAAGCCACCTGGATTGGGGTGTATCGGGACCCCCATGGAAGGCCAGTGGGCCCGTTTGTAAAAACACCTACAAAAGAACTTGGTGACATCACTGCTGATGTTTGGAATACTGTTTTTACGGATAAATTCAAATCAGGAGAAGGGCCAGTCTACATCGATTGCACGAGCACTGCTCCTGAAGACATAGAATATATGCTGTGGGGACTAGTGGAAGAGGGGAATACTGCCATGCTTGACTATATGGCGTCCGAAGGGATAGACGTCCGGAAACACTGGGTCGAATTCCGGCAATACGAGCCTTTTCTCATCGGAAGCAGAGGCATCGAGATTGACCTGAATGCTGAAACCAGTGTGAAAGGTTTGCTTGCAGCAGGAGATGAGGTTGGGAATTTCAGGGCCGACCTTTCCGGTGCGGCTACCTATGGCTGGATTGCCGGAAAAAGCGCTGCGCAAAGAGCAGGGAAGATAAAAAGCTTTGGGAAAGCTGAAAAAGACACCATAGTGGAAGATAGGGTAACTCTTTACTCTGAAATGCTTGAAAGAAAAGAAGGACCGTCATGGAAGGAAGCGAACCTGGCGCTTCAGCAGATAATGAATGACTATGCGGGGGTCGAAGTTAGGTCTGAAACTCTGCTTAGGGCGGGGCTGAAGTACCTGAACGATCTGAAGCAAAAGGCGTATGCTACGATGAGTGCAGACAACTCGCATACACTAATGAGATGCCTGGAAACACTTGACCTGATACAGTGCGGAGAAGTCATTTTTCTGACGGCTCTTGAGAGAAAAGAAACGAGAGGAATGCACAAACGCTCTGACTTCCCCTTTACCAACCCATTGCTTAATGACAAGTTTCTGACTATCTGGCAAGAAAGTGGAAAGGTAAAAACAAAGTGGCGTGATAAGAAATAAATGAGATAACCGGTTCTGGTTGGCCGGTAGGGCTAAAGACCATTTGCACTAGGACGATTCAGGTGTGCTGGCAAGGTCTTATTGGGATGCATGAGGTCTACCAGCAGCTAGGAGCCAAATAAAACAATCATATTTGAAACTAATTTTGGAAGGAGGAAACTATGCCACCAATTATCATTGAAGAGAAATGCAACGCATGTGGGGTATGCGCGGATATATGCCCCATGGATGTATTTCGCGTTACAAAAAAGAAACAAATCCCTGAGATAAGATACCCAGAGGAATGCTGGCACTGCAATTCGTGTGTCCTCGACTGTAAACAGAAAGCAATAAAACTGAGGATCCCTCTGCCTGCGATGATGCTCTATGTTGAAGCAACTGCCCAACAGAGCTAAGAGCGATCTAGAGGGCCGTCGTCTAATTTTCCACAGGAACTCTTGGGAAAGAGAATAGTCAATTTGTAGGAGGAGGGATCAGCTAGCATGATTGAGATAGACAAGAGAGCTATTGAAGCTGACGTACTAATTGTGGGTGGCGGCATTGCGGGTCTGATGGCTGCTATTAATGCCGCTGATCAAGGGGTTAGTGTTATTGTGGCTGAAAAGGCTAATACCAAGAGGAGTGGTTCAGGTGCTACCGGTAACGACCACTTCCTCTGCTACATTCCAGATGTGCATGGCAATGACATTGCACCTATTGTTAAAGAGACACAAAATAGCCTGATTGGCGGATACCACGACAGTACGCACACCATGAAATTTCTGGAGCAGTCTTTTGACAGAGTAAGAGACTGGGATGCCTGGGGTATTTCGATGAGGCCAAGAGGAAAGTGGGAGTTTATGGGACACGCTTTCCCTGGAAGACCCCGCATCTGGCTTAAGTATGCCGGACACAACCAAAAAGAAGTCCTAACCAAGCAAGCAAAGAAACGGGGTGTGAAAATAGAAAACCACCTTCCTATTACCGATGTCATAACGAGTGAAGGAGAGGTCATTGGGGCCATTGGAGTTAGTATCAAGCCTGAAAAGCCTGTCTTGAAGGTGTTCCGGGCAAAGAGTGTAATTCTCACTACGGGCTCTGCGAGCAGATTGTATCCACCGGCGCCAAGCCCGGGGTGGGCATTTAATACAGCTTTTTGTCCGAGCTGCACAGGAGCTGCACAAGCCATTGCCTACAGGGCAGGTGCGAAACTGGTCAACATGGAGTTCCCCAACAGGCATGCTGGTCCGAAGTTCTTCGCACGGTGCGGAAAATCCAGCTGGATTGGAGTTTATAAGGACCCGCATCGGAAGCCGATAGGCCCTTTTGTAACCAAGCCAACAAAAGAGCTGGGCGATATCACATCGGATGTCTGGAATTCCGTTTTCACCGACATGCACAAATCCGGCCGGGGCCCAGCATATTTAGACTGTACTGAGACGGCCAAGGAGGATATTGAGTACATGCTTTGGGGTATGGAAAACGAAGGTCTGACTGCAATGCTCAACTATATGAAAGAAGAGGGAATAGATGTGCGGAAGCACATGGTTGAGTTTATGCAGTATGAGCCACACCTTATAGGCCGTGGTATCGAGATAGACCTCAACGCCGAAAGCAGCGTCCGGGGTCTCTTTGCAGCCGGGGATCCCGTGGGCAATTTCCGGGCCGATATAGCGGGTGCTGCTACCTTTGGCTGGATTGCCGGTGAGAGTGCAGCAAACAGGGCAAAAGGCATTACTGCTTTTCAAAAAGCAGAAAAACATCCGTTAGTTACAGAGCGGGCCGGGCTCTACTCGGGATTTGTTGAAAGGGACTACGGTCCCAGTTGGAAGGAGGCAAACCTGACGCTTCAGCAGATAATGAAAGACTATGCCGGAACGGTGGTGAGGTCCGAGACACTGCTTAAGGCCGGGCTGAAATATTTCGGGGACCTGAAGGAAAGGGCCCTCAGTACCATGGTAGCTGGTAATTCTCACGACCTCATGAGGGCAATGGAAGTTCTTGATCTTATGGAATGTGGCGAAATGGTATTTGTCACGGCACTTGAAAGAAGAGAGACAAGAGGGCTTCATATAAGATCTGATTTTCCTTTTACAAATCCCTTGCTCCAAGATAAATGGATCACTGTAAGAAACGAAAACGGTAAGCCTCAAGTAGAATGGCGCGATAAAAAGTAGGTGTTCTCAGCATAGAGCCGATGAAGGGATTAATGACCACGCGGATAGCAAGAGAACACCTGTCTCGAAATAGAACAATTATACATTATGCAACAATAAAGTTATTTCCAGTCAATTGTTCGATGTACTGAAACTAATTACTTAGAAATTTAAGGCACATGGCTAGCACAGTTCTTTCCGGGTCTTATGGCATGCACATTGCTTAACAAATATTACTTGTAGGAAGAGTAAAGGACGCGAATAGGTTCGGTAAGGAGGGGATTTATGAAAATATCAAAAGGTAAACTTTTTGACCTCTACGCTGTAATGGTCAAGATACGCCTGTTTGAAGACCGAATAGTTGACCTTTACGCGAGAGGTTTGGTTCCTGGGCTGGCTCACCTTTATATTGGTGAAGAGGCAGTGGCGGCAGGAGCCTGTGCTGCGCTACGCGATGATGACTATATAACCAGTACGCATCGGGGGCACGGCCACGTGATAGCCAAGGGCGCGGAACTCAAACTTATGATGGCGGAGCTTTTCGGGAAAAAGACAGGATATTGCAAGGGTAAGGGCGGATCCATGCACATCGCTGACATGAAGATCGGAATTTTGGGTGCTAATGGAATAGCGGGGGGAGGGTTGCCGATTGCCGTAGGTGCAGGTCTTTCTGCCAAGTGGAGAGGCACGGACCAGGTTACGGTTTCTTTTTTCGGCGATGATGCCTCCAATAACGGAACATTTCATGAAAGTCTCAACTTTGCATCCCTTCACAAGCTTCCGGTAGTCTTTGTGTGCGAAAACAACCAGTACGGCATTTCGGTACATCAGAAACAGCACCAACCGATTACCGATATTGCCATAAGAGCGACAAGCTATGACATGCCCGGTGTGGTGGTGGATGGGAATGATGTGATTCAAGTGCATGAAGCAGTGACAAAGGCTGTAAGAAGGGCACGCGCGGGGGAGGGCCCGACGCTCATCGAGTGTAAAACCTACAGGTGGCGGGGCCATCACGAAGGCGACCCGAACCAGGGAAGCAGGTACAGGACAAAGCAGGAGATAGAAGAGTGGAAAAAGAAGGATCCTGTAAAGAGACTGGCTGAGAAACTGCTTGCCGATAAGGTTGTAACAAAGAAAAAGCTGGAAGAACTCGAAGCTAATATCCTCAAGGAGATAGAAGGGGCTGTGGCTTTTGCAAATGAAAGCGAATTCCCATCCCAAGAAGAACTCTACGAGGATGTATACGTAGAGGGGTAAAAAACATGAGAGAAATTACATACGCGCAGGCACTGAACGAAGCACTCCGGGAATGCATGAAAGAAGACGAAAGGGTGATCTTGCTCGGGGAAGATATCGGGAAATATGGCGGGATTTTCCAAGTCACAGCAGGGCTGCTGCACGAGTTTGGTGATAAGCGGGTAATAGACACCCCGATTTCTGAAGCAGCTTTTGTGGGCGCATCCGTGGGGGCAGCCCTTACAGGAATGAGACCTGTTGCAGAGATCATGTTTATAGATTTCACAACTGTTTGCATGGACATGATCATCAACCAGATGGCTAAAATGCACTACATGTTTGGAGGAAGAGGTAAAGTCCCAATGGTGCTGCGAACCAATATTGGAGCCGGGAGGGGGGCTGCGGCCCAGCATTCCCAAAGTTTCCATGCACTATACGTGCATATTCCTGGCTTACTGGTAGCTGCCCCTTCAACTCCTTATGACGCGAAGGGACTGCTGACTGAAGCTATAAAGAATGAGAACCCGGTCATTTTTGTCGAACACAAGAAGCTCTACGTTGAAAAAGGGCCGGTCCCGGAGGAAAGCTACTCTATTCCTTTTGGAAAGGCGGATATCAAGAGAGAAGGAAAAGATCTCACTATAGTGGCAACTCATGCTCTGGTGCTGCGCTCACTTCGTGCAGCCGAAGAAGTGGCTAAAGAGGGTATTGATGTCGAGATAATTGATCCCCGGACGCTCACTCCGCTGGATAAAGATACGATCTTGAAATCCGTGGAAAAAACAGGTCGGCTTCTGGTAGCGGACGAGGGCCATAAAACGTGCGGCGTAGCAGCCGAGATCTCGGCCATAGTTGCAGAGGAAGGAATCTATTCCTTGCGTGCACCGGTCCAGAGGGTGTGCTCGCCGGATACGCCGGTGCCTTTTTCGCCACCCCTGGAGCAGAGCTATATCCCGGATGAGAAAAACCTCATACCGGCCATAAGACGTTTAATGGAGTATACTTAGAGAGGAGTTAATTTCCGTGGCTACAGAAGTTGTTGTGCCCATGCTGGGGATCACTGTTGAAAGAGGGAAAATTGTTGAATGGCTGAAAAAAGAGGGTGACAGTGTAGAGAAAGGAGAAATCATCTTCATTGTCGAAGTGGAGAAAGCCACGACCGAGGTGGAGTCTCCTGCAACAGGGATTCTTGCAAAGATTCTGGTGGGTGAAGGTGTTGAAGTGCCGGTCTTGACAGTGGTGGGCGTTATTACAGAGCCGGGCGAGGAGCTGCCTGCAAAATACCGGGAGCCTGAAGTATTGGCTGGAGAAGAAAAGGCTGAGGGTGAAGCTACATCGAGTGCAACACCGGAGGCGAAGGCATCGGCAGCTCCAAGAGCTGTCGGAGGAGCAGTTAAAGCTATGCCTGCTGCCAGGAATCTTGCCAGGAGCAAAGGTATCGACCTGGAAGCTATCACCGGAACAGGCCCTGGAGGGACTATCCTGGTTCGGGACGTAGAAGCAGCTTTGAAGGGCGCATCAAGGCCTGCTCAAAAGGTGTCCACTCTTGCTGCCCGGCTGGCTGAAAAGGAGGGTGTCTCTCTGGAAGGTATCCAAGGAAGTGGAGTGAGAGGAAGGGTGATGAGGGCCGATGTCGAGGCAAGGATCCAGAAGGAGGCTGCCCCCGGGCTTGGTAAAGTGATTCCCATGAGTACCATGAGGAAAGTAATTGCCAGGCGCATGTCGGAGAGTGCCTCCACTGCACCTCATATATATTTCTTCACTGACATTGCCATGGATCCAATCCTTGATTTCAGGAAGGAGATTCTTCCGGATTTCGAAAAAAAGTATGGACTCAGGCCTTCTATTAATGATTTTTTGATCAAGGCTGTGGCAATGAACATTCTGGAATTTCCAATCTTGAATGCAACGGTCAAGGAGGAAGAAATCCATATACTCCCTGAAGTGAATGTGTGCCTGGCGGTTGCTTTGTCGGATGGCCTGATTGTTCCCGCAATTGCAAATGCTGACAGGGCCGGACTTGTTGATATCACAAAACAGCGGAAAGATCTCGTGGATAGAGCGCTTGCAGGGAGGTTAAGTATTGAGGAACTGGAACGGGGGACTTTCACGATTTCCAGCCTTGCACAGTATGACATCACCTACTTTACGGCGATCCTGAACCCGCCACAGAGCGGTATTCTTACTGTGGGGAAAACACGGGAAGAGCTTACCCCGGAGAAGGGTGATATCAAGGTAGTCAAGGTGGCCACCTTTGGTCTTGGAGTTGACCACAGGATTGTTGATGGGGCTGTTGCGGCTGATTTTCTCCAGAACTTGAAAGCTAAACTGGAGAGGCCGATGTTTACTTTTCTTAATTTGTGAATGGATTGAGTGACCTATGTATGATCTGGTTGTAATTGGAGGGGGTCCTGGTGGCTATGTGGCTGCAATTAAGGGAGCCCAGTCAGGCCTGAAGGTTTTGCTGGTGGAAAAGGATGCACTCGGGGGAACCTGCCTGAACCGAGGTTGTATTCCGACCAAGTGCTTTATTCACGATACAAAGCTACTCCAGGAAGCCAAAACGTCGCAGGTATTAACAGGGGCAGGATCCCTTAGAATTGATATTTCAAGAATGATAATGAGAAAAAGGGAGGTTGTCGACAGGCTGGTTAAAGGCGTTGATACTATTCTGAAAAGTCACAGCGTTGAAATTGCGCCCGGGCATGGTGAACTCATGGCCCCGCGAAGAACGAAGATCCACTATCAGGACGGATCCAGCAAGGAGGTGGAGAGCAGGAATGTGATCCTGGCCACCGGTTCCAGGCCTGCTGATCTACCCTTCCTCCATGCGGACGGACACTTTGTGCAGACAACTGATGATGCGCTTGGCACGCCGGATGTTCCAAAAAGCGTTGTCATCATTGGGGGCGGCGTTGTTGGCATGGAGATGGCAACAATATACTTGAATATGGGATGTAACGTCGCAATACTAGAGTTGCTGCCCGACATCCTGACGGGTGAAGATGAAGAAGTTAGAAAAACCATGCGGCGGCTACTCAGGAGACGCAAGGCAAGTGTTTATGTCAGTGCCAGAGCAAAGGAAGTGAACATCAAAGAAGACAAGGTTCAAATTATCTACGAGGATAAGGATAAACAAGTCAAGACCGTTGTTTCGGACCGGTTGCTTGTTGCTGCGGGCCGCACGCCTGTTCTGGACGGCATTGACCCTGTGAGGTTAGGCCTCAAAATGGAAGGCTCTTTTGTAAAAATAAATTCAAGGTGCGAAACAAATCTTCGTGGCGTCTATGCCATTGGTGATCTGGTGGGCGGCATGATGCTGGCGCATAAAGCATCTGCCCAGGCGGAGGTTGCTATTTCAAACATTGCAGGCCCTGGGAGAGAGTTTCAGCCGGAATATGTCCCGCGCTGCATCTGGGCACTCGAGGAAGTCGGCAGCGTTGGTCTGAGTGAAGAAGATGCCAGGGCCACCGGAAGGCCAATCAGGGTGGGTAAGTTCCCGCACAGAGCCAGTGGAGCAGCGCAGGCTATGGGCAATGTTGAGGGGTTTGTAAAAATAGTGGGGGACGCCGAGACTGGGGAAATCATGGGTGTGCACATCATGGGGGCCCGTGCC
>Ga0190359_1001397_pt1 | contig 15188 bp, 21 predicted proteins | sample 48721823_MG_FD_161269 | JGI IMG/M metagenome (GOLD analysis project Ga0190359, IMG submission 161269) | Hydrothermal vent microbial mat bacterial communities from Southern Trench, Guaymas Basin, Mexico - 4872-18-2-3_MG | ecosystem: Environmental > Aquatic > Marine > Hydrothermal vents >... | reverse complement strand
GAGGAGATATTCGGCAAAAACTCCAAGTACGCTTTCAGGCAGTTCTTCGATGAGATGCACAGCATAGACAACAAAGCAGTTAAGGCAATCGAGTCTCAGGCTTACGCCAGCGCCCTTATGTTTTATAAGGCGTTTAACAGCATAGGGAAGGCGGACCTGATATAGAACATGGACCTATGATGGACAGGGGATACCTGAGGGTAAAAAAAGCATCTTTCGGTCCCAAGCCTGATTGGAATGGGATACTAGCCTGCGTATCCCCCCACATGACGGGGGTCTGCGCTTCTGAGCTAAAATACATGCTAGCGGGAGGATTAAATTGCGATAACCAGGAGATAGACAAGATACAGTTGCTTCAATCCATCATCGGATTATCTCTTTTTCTCACCGGATTATGCTTTACCTTCATGGGAGCATACATCATATTTTTAGCATAAGACCCCGCTTAAATTCTCCAATATATAAAAAGAATAAGAGGGTAATTACTTGATACACGAAAAATGGAGGTTGGGGGTATAGAGGGTTCCATGCTTCTTCTGGACATAGGGTTTGTTATCTTATCCGCGACCGTGCTGGCCATACTAGCCCGGGCGCTAAAACAGCCGCTTATAGTAGCATACGTGCTTGCCGGGATAATCATCGGACCCTATGGTATGCGCCTTATAACGGAAAGAGAGGTAATCAACGTATTAGCCGAGTTCGGGATAGCTCTTCTTTTATTCATGGTCGGGTTAGAGCTTGACTTCCGCAGGCTGAAAGACGTGGGTAAAGTCTCTCTCACATGCGGTTTAGGCCAGATAAGCGTAACATTCATCACGGGGTTTATGCTGACCAAATACCTGCTGATTGACATGGTAGGATACACAGACCTTTGGGCATTCTATGTCGCCTTTGCCTTAACCATAAGCAGCACAATGATTGTGGTAAAGCTCCTGGCTGATATGAACGAGCTTGACACCCTCCACGGCAAAATAGTTTTGGGTACACTGCTTGTGCAGGACATCATCTCAATAATAGTGCTTGCATCCCTGTCTTCCCTAGATGGATTCTCTATCGTCAAAATCATCCAGCCCATGCTACACGGCATAGCCTTGGTTGCCATAGCAGTATTATCAGCGAGATATGTTGTCCCACCCATCCTGCGTTACGTTGCGAACTCGACTGAAATACTTTTTTTGTTCGCATTATCATGGTGCCTGATATTCTCGTTCATATCCCTTGAGATGGGATTTAAAACAGTAACCATAGGGGCTTTCCTTGGAGGTGTTTCCCTTGCAATATTTCCCTACAACCTTGAGGTGATAGGCAGAGTGCGCTCGCTTAGGGATTTCTTTGCCACCATATTTTTTGTATCCCTGGGGATGCAGATAGCATTCGACCCGACCCTGCTTCCCCTTGGACTGATATTATCGGTTTTCGTGTTGTTCGGTAACGTGATTATTGTTATGCTGATAAATCTCCTCTCGGGTTTTCGGAAACGAACCTCTTTTCTTACAGCATTATCCCTGGCTCAGATAAGCGAATTCTCCCTGATTATCGTGAAAAACGGTGCATTGCTGGGGCATATACCAGAAACTATGCTGTCTCTGGTCACAATAGTTGCGGTCGTGACCATAACAGTCAGCTCATATTTTATCGTGCACGGAGCAGGACTATACAAAAGAGCCATGCCTTTTCTTAACCTCATAGAGGGATTAGGTAACAGAAAAATCAGGGAATTCGACAGGATACCCACGAGATCCAAAAAACACATAATACTATGCGGCTGCCATAGGATGGGTAGAATAATACTCGATACCATAAAAAAAATAGGCAAAAACTATCTCGTAGTAGACATCAACCCCGAGGTGATAAAAAAACTAATGAATGGGGGAGTGCCATGCATCTATGGGGACATCGGAGACAAGGAGATACTTGAGAGAATAGACCTCAAGGATGCTGAGATTGTTATCTCCACAATACCAAGCCATGAAGACAACCTGCTTCTCATACGGGAAACAAAAAAGCTTAACCCCAACGCCATCGTTTTCATATCCGAGAGAAACATAAGCAACGCCCTTGAGCTGTATGAGGAAGGCGCAAACTACATCATCATACCGGATATAGTCGGCGGCGAGAGAATCTCAGAGTACGTTAAGCAGTATATGACAGACACAAACGGTGTGGATACGGCACGGGAGGATCACATAAGGAAGCTGAAGGAAATCGAAAAAAAACGCAGATTAGGGGAACACGAGTACAGTATACTAAGGGAGCTGGAAGGGGGATTAAATAACAGGTCTGATTTAAATAAAAAAGAGTAATATAAGTCTAATAGGTCCCAATATTAGTTTCGACACAAAAGATGGTTGTTAGGGTAGACAGGAGCAAATGCCTGTACTGTGGTGCATGTGTTAGTTTGTGCCCGCAGGATGCTATTGAATTGATGGAAACCCATATTATAATAGATGAGAAAGTTTGCACCAGCTGTCTGATATGCGCCAGATTCTGTCCTGTTGGGGCGATATACGAGAAAAAAACAGATGATGGACAAACAATATGATGTGATTGTGGTGGGGGCAGGCCCGGCCGGCAGCATAGCAGCATATTATATCGCGGGGGGGGGATATAGTGTGCTGGTTTTGGACAAGAAACAGGAGATTGGAACGCCTAAAAGGTGCGCGGAGGGGATTAACCTCAACGGGTTGGAATCCTTTGACCTAGAGATTAACCCAAAATGGGCCGTCAACGGGATAACCGGAGCTGTATGCTACTCCCCCTCAGGGAAGGCTGTTAAGGCTGATTTCGAATCCACTAGCGGGTATGTGCTGGAAAGAAAAATATTTGAGAAACACTTGGCAACCAGAGCAATAAAGAAAGGCGCCAGATACATGGTGAAAACCAACGCAAGAGGCCTGATAAAAGAAAACGGGGCCATAAAGGGCGTTAGAGCAGAACACATGGGTGATGAACTTGAATTAAGAGCCCGTATTGTTCTGGCAGCCGACGGCGTGGATTCAAAGATAGCCCGTGATGCTGGATTAAACACAAAAAATAACCTCAAAGACTATCACTGCGGATTCCAGTACGAGATGGCGGGCCTTAACCTAATGGAGGAAGATAAACTGCATCTATATTTTGGTGAAAAAATCGCACCCAAGGGATATGTGTGGATTTTCCCAAAAGGCGATAGTGTGGCTAACGTTGGAATCGGAATACTGGGGTTGTTGTCTGATGATGGGGTGAGAGCAAAGGATTATCTGGATGACTTCATTAAAACACATCCTGAGATATTTGAAGGAGCATCCCCTATTGAGATGAACTCGGGGGGCATACCCGTTGGAGCCCCCATAGACGATATGGTAGCCGACGGTTTAATGGTTGTCGGAGACGCAGCCCACCAAGTTAACCCAATACATGGGGGGGGCATAAGCCTGGCCATGGAGGCAGGCCGGATTGCAGGTGAAGTAGCCTGTAGCGCACTAAACGCAGATGATGTTTCAAGGGATTCACTTAGTTTATACCAAAAGAGATGGGAGAAAGAATTCAACCCCAAGCTTAAAAAACTGCTGAAGCTTCGGGCCTTCCTTGAGGAGGTCACGGACAAGGAATTCGAGATGTTCGCTGAAACACTCAGCGGGAAGGATATTATCAGATTAACGGAATCAAAATATAATTTCTTCATAAAAATACTGGGGAGAAAAGCCCCCCACATGGCACCCCTGGCAAAGAAATTTTTGAATAAATAAAAAAAATGGCTGAAGAAAAAATAAGACAAGACAGCTTAAAGCTGATTGATGAATTCTCTAGGATGCTTGCTGATGTAAGTGAAACACAGGAAACCCATTATGTAGTCGAGTTGAAAAACATTACCAGAGAAGACGGGAAAGCGCAAAAGAAGGCCGGGTTCAGAAAAAAAATGGAAAAAAACGCCCCCAGATGGGATGAAGGTTATGTTTCAGCCGAAAAAGGGAGATAAAGCAGTTTTCTTTTTCTAATACATTATAAGATATATGGATGCTGTTGTTTTAGCTGCAGGGGAGGGAACAAGGATGAGGCCCCTAACCTCCACGCGGCCTAAGCCTATGCTGCCTGTCGCAGGGAAACCCATACTGGAATGGGACCTGAAGGCATTAGCGCATAACGGCTTTAGGAAGATTATTCTTGTTGTGGGATATAAAAGCGAGAGCATAATAAACTATTTCGGAAACAAATTTATGGGATTAGATATCAAATACGTCACACAAAAAGACCAGTTAGGCACCGGCCATGCAGTATCCCTTGTTAAGGAGCTGGTGGACAAGCCTTTTCTTGTGATGAACGGCGACCTGCTTGTCTCAGAGCAGCTGATAAAAAAATTCCTCAAAGACAATAAGAAAGCTAAAACAGAAAACAGCATCTCACTGATTAAGGTAAAAAACCCATCCGAATTCGGGATAGTTGAGCTAAAAAACAACCTCGTGAAATCAATAAAAGAGAAACCCGATAAACCCGCAAGCGATTTAGCCAACGCCGGAATCTACTCATTCAACAAAGAAATATTTAGCTACATCAATGAAATCGGGCAGTCAACAAGAGCGGAATATGAGATAACAGACGCCCTTAAACTACTGATACAAAAAAAGAAACTAAGCGGCTTCAGATGCGAGGGGCGCTGGGTTGACGTGGGCAGGCCCTGGGATTTACTGGACGCTAACGGGTTGATACTCGATGAGCTGAAACTCAAGGTAGAGAAAGGGGCGGTAATAGAGGAAAACACTGTTTTAAAAGGCCAAGTACATGTAGGCAAAGATACTATAGTAAAATCAGGAGCCTATATCGAGGGACCCGTATATATCGGGCGGGAATGCCTCATAGGTCCAAACTGTTATATACGGCCCTATAGCCTGCTGTTGGATAAGACAAAAATAGGCAACGCTGTGGAATTGAAAAACACCATTGTTATGTCCAAAACCAACATATGTCATCTCTCGTATATAGGGGACTCGGTTTTGGGTGAGGACTGCAATCTTGGAGCCGGAACCAAGGTCGCGAACCTGAGGTTTGATTACGGTGATGTGAGGATGGAGATAAAAAACAAGCTAACCCCGTCCGGCCGAAAAAAACTAGGCTGCATCATGGGTGATAGAGTGAAAACAGGAATTAATGTCTCCATACTACCCGGGAGATTGATTTATCCCGACGCCTATGTGGAAGCGGGAAGCGTGGTCAGAAACACAATATACAATGAGGGGGGTGATGATGAATAAGAAAGGTATTTTTGTTTTGGTTTTGATATTATTTACGTTATTAGCCGTTGATGTCGCAGCAGAAGACAGACTTAAACCAGCCCTTGAAGGAGTGTATAACTCGATTAAGGGTGTCGTGGATGCTGTAGCAGGGCTTTTGTTTAATCTCTTCCCGGGACTTAAGGATTCACTTATGAGCCTTTTTTACTGGGAGCCCCAGGAGGCTTATCTGTCGTGGGTTATATCCCTGCGCTCTCTTTTCTGGCTTGTTTACGTGGCAGTATTCATCGTATTAATAGCATTCCTGCTTCAGATTTGGAGCATGTCAAAAAGATACCTTGTCAACACCATAACAGGCTTGCTTATTTTGTTGATATGCATCCACCTGCTTGGAGTGCCGATAGGATTTAGCATACTGAACCTGATACTCGTCGTCTTGCTGGGAATCCCAGGGGCCCTAATAGTCATCGCCTTTTATTATCTTGGAGTACCTATTTAACAGCTTTTTTTTGCGGACAAAATTTATGATTAATGTCAGGATAAAAAGCATAACCATGACCGCTGCAACATGCATGTATAAGGCCCATTTCTCCCGCTCACCCACCTGGATTACTGTTATCTTATCCTGAATCTCAACGCACTGTTCAACACCTGCCTCATCCCCCAGCGTACCATACATTTCTTTGGCCAAGTCAAGATATGTTGAGGCGTTAACGTAATCCTCTGAGTTAAAATAATCCCTAGCCGTCTCCAGGTAGCTGTCTGCCTGCCTGTGCTGCGTTGACACATTGATTATATGCTCTGCCTGAGCTGACTTGTTCAGATAACCAACAGAATAAAAGGCCTCCATCGCAATCCTGGCGTGTTCTGTGGCATTAACATAATAGCCCTCATCCAGATAGGTCTGCGCCCTCAAAAGGCTTGCATCAGCGTCCCTTAAAATCTTGGCCTCGGATATGAGCTCTACTGTGTTATCAACCCCCTGAGAGTTGTTCAGCTTGGAATAGATATGCTTTGATTCCTCAGCATACAAAATAGCATTATCGTAATCTCGTTCTGCAAGATAATCAAGCGAAGAGGAATAAAGGTTATCTGAATGAGCCTTCCAAGACCTTTTGATATCCAAGATGAGTTTATCAGATTTAAGTATGCCGTTTTTGTCTTCTGCGTCAAAAAACAGGTCAAAGGATATCTGAGCATAAGAAATCGCAAGCTCGTATCGGCCGTTTTCTGATAAATTAATGGCCTCAATATAGTATTTCTCAGCCTTCAGGCTCTTGTTTTCTGGCGGAGTATAACCCTCGCACTCAGCTATTATGAGATGACATCTTAGGGTGCCCTCAACATAGCCTATATCCTGAAATAAATCACGGCATGCTTTAGCGTATTCAAGGGCTTTAACGCAGTTTCCTTCAGTCAGATAGTAGGCTCTGGCGTTCTCGAAAAAGTATTTCCCGTCGTGGTATACGACAAACTCGGGGTTTATCTCATAGAGGTATACGTTTGCGTTTGTTGCAACAGCAACATATCTTGATTCATCCCCTATAGAGTACACGTAAATGGCGTTTATGTGGTCTCCAAGTATCTTCTCAACCATAAGGTTGCCCAGCTCATCCATCGAGTAGATTATCTTGTTTGTCGCAATCAAGACTCTTGAGAATTTATCGGTTTTAAACTCGAGGATATGTGAATCAACCAATCCCTCCAGTTCCTCCTTTTGTATTATGTTCATGTTTCTGTCCAGCATGATAAATGAGTCATCCTCAAGCATGGCGACTATCTCATCTAATCCGTCTGTGTTGGTGTCTCCTGAGTCTACCTTATAGACTCTTTGGCTGGTTTCAAGAATCTGTTTAACAGCACCGGATTCGATAGTATATAATCCCTTGAATGTTGCGAATATTGCCCCCTCAAGTGTATTAGATCTCACGAGTTTCATGTCCCAGACCGCCCCGTCGAAAACATATTCATCGGTTAGCTCCCCCCACTCGTTTAAAACATAAACGCTTGAGTCAAGCGATGCTATGACAGCCTTTCTTTTGATGAACTTCACATCAGAGGGTATGTCTCCCATGATATGATCCCAGCGGAATTTAGTATCATGTTCTGTTACCACAGACCCCTCCTTCTCAAAATAGTATACTCTCTCCTCGACGAATGAAGTCCCCTTCATGGATGAGCCAGCTATGATATCAAGGTAGCTGTCACCATCGAAGTCGCCTGGCATGAAATACATTATTTTTTCCTTCGTGTGCCTCTGGGGGGCTCCGCAGCCAACCATCTTCCTTTGAGCTATCTTGTCCACCCAGGTCTTGTATTCGAGGTTGCCTTCCAGGTTTAAGGCATAAAGATAGCTTCTGACGATATCAAAGCTTGAGGCGTATACCTCCGGGATCCCATCCTTATCAAAATCGAACATGTAAACATCATCTGATTGGATGGGTGCCGTCCACTTAAGCTTAAGCAGGGGATAGCTTTCATTGTGCTGCTGGCTTGCACAGGAATTACATAGAATGAATAATGCGATGAAAACTATTATTCCCTTCCACCAGGATCTCATTTTTTATTTAAAGCTGTATTATTTTTCTTTGACCCAGTGCGCTTAAGACCAGTATCTCCTGGCCCTGGGTGAGCTTGCCCTGGTATTCCTCGGGTACGGGAAGCTCGAATGTTTCATAGGAGGACATGTCCATCAACTGGACGTTTTCTCCCAGTACATTAAGGACCTGCGCGTTGTCTTTGCTGATTTGAGGTATCTCGATTTTCTGGTCAACCGGACCCATAATGTTTCTTTTCTGGTTGTCGAACAGGCCAACACCCTCAACCCGGGCCTTCATCCCCCCGTGCTTCCCGGGTTTAGATTTAGTTATCTTCGTTACCTTACAGGCTTCTCCGTCGATTATCACATATCTGCCTTCCTTCAAGTCCTTTATTGTACCAATCTGCTTGCTCATTTTTCAACAAATAATGGATAGGTTAATAATATGAATAGAGAATAAAATAGGTTTAATATGGTTAAATTAAGCAAAAAATTATTTGGTCTGTTGTTGATTGCTGTGATCATGTTTTGTCCGGGTTGTGTGAAACAAAGACAGATAGGAACTACCCCTAACCCGGTTGATTACAGTTTCACGATTGGATACCCGGATGCCAAAAGATATTACAAGGTACATGTTCCAGAGGTTTATAACGAAAACAACCCCCACCCTCTTGTTTTTGCGTTTCATGGAAGATATTCGAACGGGGAGCAGATGAGGGAAGACTATAATCTAATAGAAAAATCCGATAAAGAGGGATTTATTGTTGTTTTCCCAACAGGCGCTAGCAGATTCGGTGATAGACTCGCATCATGGAATGCTGGAATATGCTGCGGGTATGCTCTTGAAAGCAACAGCGATGACGTGGTGTTTGTGAAAAAAATCCTGGAGGATACAAGAAAAAATTTTAATGTTGATGAGAACAGGATCTATGCAGCCGGCATGTCTAACGGGGCGAGATTCTCATACCGGCTTGCCTGTGAAATGAGCGATACATTCGCTGCAATCGCAGCTGTTTCCGGGGTGAAAAGCACCATCTCATGCAATCCCTCAAGACCAATACCTATCCTGCATATTCATGCGGTTGATGATGAAATCGCACCATTTGAAGGTGGACCAGGGAAAGAAGGGGTTGATTACGGCTCAGTACAAGATACAATAAACTACTGGGTTGAAAGAAACCACTGTAACAATGAGAAAACAAGAGTTCTTGAAGTTGAAGGCGCTTACTGTGACTCCTACAGTAACTGCGCAGGCAACAGCGAAGTCAAATTATGTGTTATAGAGGAAGGAGGGCATTCGTGGCCTGGAGGACATAAACCAAGAGAAGACGCAGATATCCCATCAACCGCTATTGATGCCACAGACATGATTTGGGAGTTCTTCGAAAAACACCCTAAAAAGTAAGGCTTGGGGATGAGGTTGTTTTATTATCTGGATGAGAGGGTTTCTTCTTTTAATCAGGGAATCGAATATTATCTTTATGCCCGATAATAGACCCTCATGGGATATGTATTTCTCCAAAATAGCCTCTGATGTTGCTGCTAGATCAACCTGTATCAAGAGGAAAATCGGGGCAGTTATCGTCAACGAAAAACACGAGATTGTTGCCACAGGATACAACGGGGTTGTGAGGGGCGCTCCTCATTGCCTTGACATAGGCTGCATCAAGGACGAGAACAATATCGAAAGCGGTACAGGCCATGAGATTTGTCCCGCAGTCCATGCTGAACAGAATGCCCTGATTCAGGCGGGAAGAGGAAGCCTTGGCTGCACGCTTTACGTTAATGCTTTCCCATGCAAGATTTGCGCACGTCTGATAGCGAACGCCGGAATAAAAAAGGTTGTTACATGCGGGGACTACACCGACAAAGAGGGTCTTGAAATACTTAAAAAATCGGGTGTGAAGCTTGCGCATCTGGAGCTATAATACCTGATTATTTGTTATTTTACCACATTATTCAATAAAATACCGGGCCGGGTCTATTCTTTAACTCCAACTACCTATCATAAAATATGAAGGTCGAGATGGAGATGGGATTAAAGGACGTGCCAGGCAGTCTGCTGAGATCGCTTGAACCCATCTCGAAACACGGGGGTAACATCATAAGCGTATTGCACCATAGAAGCGAAGCCGATGATGTGAAAGTCAAATTAGTCTTTCAGATAAAAGACCTCAAAAGCCTTCAGCTCATAGAGAAATCGCTTAAGCAGGGGGCAATAAAAATCTCGGATATTATCGTGGAAGGAAGAAGATACTATGAGAAAAAAACCATCTCATTCATATTAATAGGCCATGTCATTGACTCGGATATAAGAGACACCATAGACAGAATAAACAACATAGGCTGCGTATCCGATGTTGATGTCGTGATGCCAGACCCGTCTGCTAAATCATCTGTTTTGATGAAAGCAGACATAGACAACGGAGACATAGATAATGTGGTTGACCTGATTAAGGACATATGTGAGGAAAAAAAGCTTGCATTCATTTGCTGCCTGCTGAAATGAAAAAAATATCTCTCATCATAGTGGGATTTGGGGTGATAGGCGCGGGATTCGCAAGAATACTCCATGAAAAAAAAGATTATCTCAGAGACCTGGGTCTGGAGTATAAGGTTGTCGCTGTCTGTGAAAAAGAGGGGTCGATTATATCAGATGAGGGAATCGATTTAGGTGATGTATTGCGGCTTGCTGATGGGAAAAAACTAGCACAGCATAGTGGCTGGACAAAAAAGAAAAGCATGCAGGTACTGGATGAGGTTAAAGCCGATATTGTATTGGAGTTGACCCCAGGTGATGTTAAAAGAGGGGAGCCGGGTTATGGCCACATAAAGAAGGCCTTATCTGGGGGCATGCATGTTGTCACCTCAAACAAATCACCTATAGCACTGCATTATGGTGAGCTTAAGCGGCTTGCGGAAGAGAATAACCTTAAACTGAGATATGAGGCTGCGGTTGGCGGAGCCATACCGCTTCTGAATCTAAGGGATAAGTGCCTGAAAATAAATGAAATCAAATCAGTGTATGGGATATTAAACGGGACCACCAATTATGTGCTCAGCAAGATGGTGGAGGAGGGTATCAGCCTAGAGAATGCCCTGGATGAGGCTAGGGAACTGGGGATAGCGGAATCAGATCCCTCATATGATATTGACGGGTTGGATACCGCTTTGAAGGTGGTGATACTGGCTAACAATCTTCTGGGGCGGGATGTGAGCTTCGAGGACATAAGGGTTCAGGGCATAAGAGATATTACCTCTGAGGCGGTGCAGCTGGCTATAAAACATGGTTACGTTATCAAATTAATCGGGGATGTGGGTAGGGGTGAGGTTTCACCGCGCCTGATTCCGGTAGAGCATCCATTGAATGTTTCAGGCAGTTTAAATGCTGTGTTATTAGATTCTGATGTCGCAGGAGAGCTTACTCTAATAGGTTACGGTGCGGGTGCAAGGCAGACTGCAAGCTCGATTTTTTCCGATTTGACTGAAGTAACGCAGTTTGTTTAGCTTTATTTTGTATAAAAAAAACCGGCGGGTATTTAAGGGTGTATGTTATATAATTCTAACAATAAGTTAGAAATAAATAACAAAATGGACACTGACATCATATTGCCGGGTGCAATCCTCATAATGATTATAATATTCATGGTGCCTTTTGTGAGAAAAAAATACATTGACGTGAAACAGGGGTACCCGCCAGAAGACGAACGCAGCAAATGCATTCTGACGCTGGCATCAGCAAGAGCCTTCACATTATCCATATGGTGGATGCTCGCCCTCATGTAGTACAGCGATTACGCAATAGAAAGCAACCGGCCCCAGCTAATACCCCGACACGTTGCGGCAGCAGGAATCGTGGGTATGGCACTATTATTCGCACTAAGCTACCTATACACCAACTGGAAAGGGGAAACCTAATGAAACAAAACACAAAAATACATATTGTTAAAGTGGCGCTGGCGCTGATGATTATAACGCTGCTAGCATGGAAAGGGCCAACCCCAGAAACCATAAGCATAGGAATAAACATAATATTAATCATTGCATTAATCACCTACATGAGAGCCAAATACCCCGAGAGATACATGAAAGACGAGAGAACCGATAAATTAGCGGCACACGCCGCCTCATGGTCGTGGATGATAACCTTTATCACAGTAACAATACTGTTTTGGATAGACTACGTCAAATACATCGAGTTCACAGCAACCCAGATAATAAACATAATCTTCTGGCTCATGCTATTTAGCATAATGATAACCAGATGGATTATCCACAGCAAAGGCGATATCAAGTGAAAACCCGCATCAAAGAATACCGGGCCAGAATTAATATAACACAAGAGGAGCTGGCTAAAAAAGTCAACGTCAGAAGAGAAACCATAGTATTTCTGGAGAAAGGAAAATACAATCCATCCCTCAAGCTCGCATATGATGTGGCTAAAGCACTAAACACCTCAATAGATAAACTATTTATCTTCGATTAATAATATAAAGTATAAATAGCTGATTCAAATAATCAGTTAATGGAATGGACATAGCAAACAAAAACATAAAAGAATACCAAGATATAATAAAAATACCTGTGAGCATATACCTGCTCTGGCGTTGATAAACAACATAATCGGGTCCACGATACTGCTAACCTTAACAGACGAAGACATTATCATATAACAGGATTAACCTCCTTGGGAATAACAGTATTGATAGGGATAATAGTATCATTAATGGCTGGATGGCGAGCAGTGAAAAACTACAATGGAACAGTAACAAACGCCGCCGTCTCAGGTCTTTTCACAGGAATAATATGTGGGTTGGTGATTCCATTAATAAACCTCGTATTCGGTTTAGCAATAGACATACTGCTTGGAACAATAATAGGCCCAGAATACCTGCTTGGCTTCATACTAGGTGGCTTACTAGCAACAGTGATTACAACAACAGCAGGTATCTTCTTTGGGAGTGTGCTGGCAGTAATAGGGGGATTAATAGCTGAAAGATATTGATTTAAAGTAAGGGTATAGCCTCATTTAATCTTTTCCCTATATTCTTAGACTAGGTTGGTTTCCCAACCCCCACACCATCAACGATGATACCCAAAAAAAAAGACATCTGGAAACCATAGCACATGATGTGGCTAAAGCGCTTATTTTTTAGGGGATATAATCCTATTTGAACCCATAGAATAAACCTTAACAATAGGCCAGGATATCTCAATACCCTCCATATCAAAACGCTCTTTCAGAGCCTTGAAGAACTCATTGGTTAACAGATACTTATCCACGAATTTTTCAGCCCTCAAAATAACAGTGAAATTAATATTGTTTTCCCCAAAACTATGATACCTGATGAAAGGCTTAAAACCCCTAACAGCCCCTCAACAGACTCCTGTATCATCTCAGCCACCTCAACCGTGACCTCCTCAACACGGCGTAAATCAGAGCCATAATCCACGCCAACCTCAACCAACACAGCCATCTGCATATCAGGCAGATAATGATTGGTTATAACACTCTCAGCCAGCTTGGAGTTGGGTATTATGATAATATTGTTTGGGAGGGTTCTAATCCGGGTCGAACGCCAGCCAATATCCTCAACATAACCTGAGATGTGCCCTTCCACCTCAATATGGTCTCCCACGTTAATCGGCCTATCAGATATTATATGAAGGCCCGCGAAAAATCAGATAACGTCTGCTGCAAGGCTAAACCAACAGCCAGACCCCCCAACCCAAGTGTCGCAATCAATGGAGTAATCTCCACCTCAAAATAAGCTAAAACCATGAGAAAAGCAAGCAAATAAACGATTAAACTAACAATCTTATACAAAACCTCAGGTGTCTTAGAAAACCTTTTTCTGACCCTAAGCCAGCGGTTGATGAAAACCCTCAGTATCTTAGACAATAATAGAGCAACAAGCAAAACCCCACCCACATAAAACAAGGCATCAAGCTCATCAGATAAAAACATAAAGTAGGGGATTATCTTCAGGGACAGATACAATCCAGTGTAGATTAAAAGCCAGTAAAAAGGCTTAACTATTGAATCCAGCACCCCAGCATCCAGGTCAATATCCGGCTTAATCAGATATCTAAGCATATAACGCCTAAGCGAAAAACAAAAAAATATTAGCAAACAAAACACTAACCGAAAGTACGATGAAAGACTTAAGATACGGGTTCATAAGATAATCAGAAAAAAAGTCCATCAAGTAAACAATAACAAAACAGTTAATAAAAAAAAGATTATTTACTTCAACAGCCTTTTATTAGCCCGTATGCTGGGTCTAACTTTTTCGGCTCCCACGCCCTTGCGGGATAAACCCCTCTCTTTTCTGCCAGCCGGAGTCAAACCCCTATGAACTCTGCTTCTATGCTGTTTTTGAGTAACCCAGTTAACATCCTTATCTGATTTAATGCACGGAAGCGATGGGTCAACCAATACAACCTCAAACCACCGGTACTGGCCGTCCTCCCAAAGCCAGTAGGAACCCAAGACCTCCATATTAGAGTATCTCCTCTGAGCCCGCTCCTCTGCAATCCGCTGCTTGCTTTTTGAGGGGGTAATTTTCAGCTGACCAGCCCTTTTCGGTCGCCTGCCCTTTTTAGGCCTGCTTCTGCCGGTAACACCCTTTTTGATGCGCACTCTCGCAACAACAAAACCTCCCTTCGCTTTAAAGCCGTATTTCCTGGCCTTATCTATTCTTGTTGGCTTGCTTGCCCTAACCACCGAAGGACCCTTCCTCCACTTTTTCTTTCTCTCAACGAAAAGAGCCCTGACCTCAGGATGCTGTGGGCTGCGGTATTTACTTCCAATATCAGCATACAACTCGCTTAAATATTTTTGATAACCCATTTTTTCATAAAACAGGAACAGATTGATTTAATTAGTCTAAATATTTATTATTTTATCAATAAAAAGCACCCGTTTAGGTGAATAATGTGCCCATAAAGAAACTGATGAAGTGGTTTAAAGACATGTTCGGGAAAAAACAGGGTATAAGAATAGGACTCTATGGGCCGCCTAACGCCGGAAAAACAACCCTGGCAAACAAGATTTCTATGGACTGGACCGGCGAGCCTATGGGTACCGTATCAGAGATACCTCACGAAACGCGCGAGGTGCAGAAAAAAGAAAAAGTAGTGGTTCGAACAGGAAACAAAAGCATCACCATGAACATACTAGATATGCCGGGTATAGCCACAAAAATAGACTACGAGGATTTTGTGAGCATGGGTATGCAAAGAAAAGACGCACAGATGCGGGCTAAACAAGCTACCAAGGGCGTTATCGAAGCAATCAAGTGGCTGGAGCAAGTGGACACGGCTCTTGTGGTCATGGACTCCACGAAAGACCCCTACACGCAGGTCAACATCACAATCATAGGCAACCTCGAGGCAAGAGGCATCCCGATAATAATAGTCGCCAACAAGCTTGATATAGA
>Ga0190359_1001396_pt1 | contig 15188 bp, 15 predicted proteins | sample 48721823_MG_FD_161269 | JGI IMG/M metagenome (GOLD analysis project Ga0190359, IMG submission 161269) | Hydrothermal vent microbial mat bacterial communities from Southern Trench, Guaymas Basin, Mexico - 4872-18-2-3_MG | ecosystem: Environmental > Aquatic > Marine > Hydrothermal vents >... | reverse complement strand
GATGTCAATGGTTTTTGCTGGATCAAATCTCCATCCAACTGGACAAGGTGCCTGAATGATCAGCATCTTGAAGCCCTCGATCTCCTTGGCATAGTTTACCTTGGCGATCAAGTCCTCTGGGTAACCAACGCTTGCGGTGGCTACATAGGGGACATAGTGGGCTGCGAAGATGAATGGGATGTTTTTCTTCCGAGTGCTCTTACCCCTGCTCTTTGGACCGATTGGTGTCGTGCTTGTCCTTGAGTACTTGGGGGTCGCGCTGCTCCTCTGGTTTCCCGTGTTCATGTAAGCCTCGTTGTCCTTTGTGATGACAAAGACGTTCTCGTTCCTCTCAGCTGCTCCGCTTAGACCTTGGAAGCCGATGTCGTAAGTACCGCCGTCACCATAGAAGGCAACTGCCTTAACATCAGATCGACCGACTGCCTTTAGTCCGTGCGCAGTTCCAGTGAGTAGAGCGCCGCCGCCTTCGAAGACTGTTCCGCTTCTTGGGGTCTTGGTTACACTGTCTGGACAGCATGGAATGCCGTGCCTGATAACGTTTGGACCAAGTGCCTTAAAGGCGAGTCTTGCAGCTAGAGCTGCGCCACAACCCTGACATGCACTGCCTGGGGTGATGGTCATCTCGCTCATTGGGATTTGTGCCCTGTTGATTCTTTCACTCATTGTGTTTTTCTCCTTTTCGCTCCTCTTAAACCCATGTTACTGGGTCTACTTTTTCGCCCTTGGCTGCTTTCAGGATCTTGTCTCCGATCATCTCGAAGTCGTGAGTCCTTACTTCTTTACCGCCAAGTCCTGCGTGGAACTGTAGCATCTTAGGCTTGTCCTCCATCTCGTAGAGTACGCTCTTGAGCTTACCATAGACAGGACCGCCCTTGCCTGGACAGATTGACCTGTCGACAACTGCGATTCCATCTAGCTTCTTAGCCCACTCTGTGAGATCCTTCTCTGGGAAGGGTATGAAGCTTCTAAGCTTGATGAGGCCGACTTTCTTGCCCTCTTTCTGCATCTTCTCGACTGCTGCCTTGCAAGTACCAGCGATTGTACCCATAGCGATGATTGCGCAATCTGCGTCCTCCATCATGTAGGGTTCAATCATTCCGTTACCATAGCGGCGACCAAATGTCTTCTCAAAGCTGTCCATAGTCTCCTTCAAGACATCCTCGATTCCGAGAATTGCCTCGTGGTGGATCTTCCATGGCATCTGTGGGTCTCCTCCGCCCCATCCTCTTGAGAATGTCTCGGGGTCTACCTCGTCTGGAAGGATGCTTGGAATTGGCTTGTTTGGTGGAAGCCACTCATCGACAAGCGCCTGATCAGGGATCTCTACTGGCTCTGCAGTATAGCTGAGAACGTAGCCGTCGTAACCGACTGCAACTGGGATTCTTACCCTTGGGTCCTCTGCGACTTTGTATGCCATTAGGATGCTGTCTAAGACTTCCTGTGCGTGCTCAACGTACCAGTGACTCCATCCTGTCCATTGCTGGCTCATGAGGTCGCTGTGGTCGGGCTGCATGCCCTTGTAGCCCCTGTGGACTACTGCCATGACTACTGGTAGCCTTCCGCTACCTGTGGTCTGCATCGGGTGATGCATGTATAGAAGGCCTGGGCCGCTTGTACAGGTGAATGTTCTTGCACCTACACGACTTGCGCCCTGAACAACTACTTGGCTGCTTAGCTCTCCTTCTACGTTAACGAAGTCAAAGTCCCATTCTGCATTTGCATGCATCTCGCTGAGATACTGCGTGATGGTTGTCTGGGGTGTGATTGGGAATGCGCTTGCTACCTGAACCTTCGCCAACTTGACGGCGGTTGCGGCAGCCTTGTTTCCTACCATTACTTCATATGACATTTTTATGCCTCCACTCTCACCATCTCGATTGCGTTGACTGGGCACTCGTTGGCACAGACACCGCAGCCCTTACAGGCATTGTATCTGATTGATGGCTTCTTTGTCTCCTCATTCCATTCGATGGCTGTCTCGGGACAGAATATCCAACAGTTCTTGCATCCGATGCACTTGTCTTCATCGATCTCTGGTGTGAATACTCGCCAGCTTGATACGTCTTTGAGAACTCCATAGCCTCCGACGTGGATGTCGGCTTTGACTTCTGGTGCTTCCTTGACTGTGGCCTGAACTGGTCCCTTTACCTCTTCGTAGCTTCTCTTGACTGCTGCAATGTTCATCTCACCTAGTCTGCCTGGGAAGGTCTTCTTTAGTGCCTTCTCGATGGACTCGACCTTGATAAGACCAGTTACTTTCGCGAATGCGCCTAGGATGGCGGTGTTCGTGATTGGTCTACCTAGTGTTTCTAGTGCGATTGTTGTTGCGTCAACGGTGGCGACTTTGAAGTCTCCGCCTAGCTTAACGTCCTCTGGTTCATCTTGAGTGTTCAAGAGAACTAGCCCGCCTGCTTTTAGATTGTCTACAACAGCCTGCTGTTTTGCGATAAGGGGGTCGAGGACTACGCTAATGTCTGGGTTGTGGACTAGCTCCCTTTCCCTGACGCGCTGGTCATCGATTCTGACGAAGGCAGTAAGTGGCGCACCACGACGCTCTGTACCGTACATGGGGATAGCCTGGGAATACTGTCCTTCTTCGTAAGCGGCAATGGCGATAATCCTAGAAGCAGTTACTGCTCCTTGACCGCCCCTGCCGTGAAACCTTATTTCGATCAAAGTTTTCCCTCTTTGTGAATCGTTACACTACTCCCTTACGGTTATTAAGAATAACGATTTCACAGAAAACGATCAGCCCGGGCATTTAAAGCATTCTAAGGCTCTGTTAAATCGTAATTACTATAATATTGTCGCTTATAAGTGAGATAAAACGGGACAGAGTTGACTAACGCTTAAATCATACTATGCGGTTAAGCACTGGAATTAATAATGATGGCTGAACGGGAACTGGGGTTCCGCAAGATGCTAGAAAAGAGCATCGTCGAGAACATCAAGATCGAACATCAGGTAGTACTTAAAGGACAATATCAAAAAGCATACGACTTACTCAGAGACAGCCTAGACACAGGCATAACCCCATGCCTCGTAGGACCACCAGGCGTAGGAAAAAGCCTACTAGCACGTAAAGTCGCAGAGGACACCGGAAGAAGCTTCCACGAGGTATTCTTCGACGAAAACGTCACACCAAGCAGATTAATCGGCAGCTTTGACCCCGCATTAGTCGTCAGGAATGGTCGTAACATCAGTAGCTTTGAGCCTGGTCCACTCATCAGAGCAATGGTAGAAGGCGGATTATTCGTAGCTCAGGAGCTTAACCGTGCAACAGAGTTCTGCCAGAACAGCCTGATTGCGCCACTTGAGGAGCGTCACTATCACTTGTTCCCCATCGGCATGGTAAAGAGCCATGAGGATTTCGCGTTTGTGGCTACACAGAACCCTATTGAGACCGCGGGAACCTATAGGCTAAGCAAGGTGCTTGTTGACCGTATGGGCAGCTGGATCAGACTCACTTATCCATCAAAGGAGACCGAGATGGAGATCATCAGAGAGAATACTCCAGCCTTTAGCTTACCAGAGAGCGCATTAGACAAGATATACGACATAGTTAACGAAACCCGTAACATGGGTAGCTTGGAGATCCCCGCATCACCGCGTTCAGGAATCTTCCTCACAAAGCTTGTAAACAAGTATATTGAGCGTTTTGATGGGGAGGATGCTGCTATCAGGTTCTTTGCTCCAGCTGTGTTGAGCAAGGAGATGCGTGTTAAGGAAGAGGGTAAAACCGTTAACATGATCATTGAGGAGATTGTGGAACAGAGGCTGGCGTAGGTGTCGGAAAACCGGTACATGACTTACCCGTTCCGATACGCCCACTGGTTTATACCCGAATTTATTCAAAGAATGCGTCGTAGCCGAGAATGCGAGGAGAAACCCAGCCCAAGACAGGGCATCAACATGGGAAAACTACTCCTACCACCATATCTACGGCAAGGACACCTCACATTTAATGACCTTATCAACGCAGCGATAATCACAAGCCACGTAGAAAGCCAACAAATAGCCGAAAAAGTCGCAGCCGAGATACTAACCAATCTTGACCCAGATGAACCATTACCCGATCCAAGTCTAGATGGAGACGATTTCCTCAGCTTACTACAGAAAGCAAGCCAAGAGCAGATAACAGTCTCACCATATGGGAAAGGTCTAGAGAACGAGCTTGGAATGGCTGCTCAAGAAGCGGAGTTCCAGTTTGAGAACTATACGAACAAGCCTGATATTGGCGTTGGCCCCGGTGAGGATGAGATCATCAAGACCGGTATCAGGTACCTCAAGGGGATCAAGAAGAAGGACGCCCGTAAGGTACTGCAGGAGCTGCTTAAGGAGAAGCTTTTAAAGCTTGGACGAATTTTTGAGCGAAAAGAGGATTGGAACAAGAGCAGAAATCTCATGCCGTTCCAGCCTGGTGAGGATACTGATCTTATTGATGAGGAGCGTAGCCTCGATAATATTCTGGATCTTGGTAGAAGCATTGATGATATCAGGTGGGATGATTTCTTGATGAGGCAGCGTCAGAAGCAGAAACGGCACATTGTTTTCATCTTGGATATCAGCAACACCATGTTCTATGATCTTGAGGGATTGAACAGCATCACCTATAGCGTGATGAGTATGGTTCCTCTTATATGGGGACTGCGACGGGAAAAATATGCATTGACACTCTACGAGTCTAACAGTCACATCGTCAAGGACTTTTACGAGGAGGTAGACATGTTACCCATCGCTGAGGACCTTATCTCCATGATGTTCTGCACAACTACGGAGATGGAGAAAAGATACTGTCATGGTTTTACGAGTATGACTTGGGGTGGAACGGTGCCGGGTAAGAGCCTCAAATGGGCATATGATGAGATTACCAGCATCAATGATCGTAGCGATAGGATGGTGTTCATATTCAGTGATTTTGTGTTAACACAGCCCGGTGAAAACACTGCACAGAACAGTGAAAACTATGAGATATTGCAGAAGATGCTTGACCAGGGGGTCCGGGTCTGTGCATGTGTCTCTCCTTTGGCGAGAAAATCTATCTTCAGGCCATATACTAAACAGTCGTTGGCTGAGATGGAGCAGCTTGGTATCTTTATGGCTAATACTTATCGTCCAAGTGATTTCTTGGACCAAGCTAACGAGTTTATCAGTGAAGGTTAGCCAAAGGTAAAGCGTTCTCGTTTGTTGAGAATAATTTTTTCTTCCACCCACCGCTGTTTTTTGTTGTTACTCTATTATTATAGAAATAACTTGTTTCATTAATTATTATAATAGATGATTACTCTCATGTTGCAGGTATTTCACAAGTGTTTTTCTCACTGATTGATGATAAATCACTGTCAGGAATTCCCCTGTAAAAACCGGTTTTCCGGTTTAATCCCCTGAGAACGCTGCTTCTAATTCAACTCAAACTTAACAACAACGAGTTTCCACCAAAAATATCATTGAAAATATTTCTTGAAAAACCAGAATCACTTCAATTTTCTCATCTAACAAGGTTTTAACACGAGTTATTCTCATCAAATGACTGGCATCTATTCTCGGGTCATGCAGATTAGGCCACCGAACTGGCTTAATCTTGTTCCCATACTGGTCTCGGCTTCAACTATCATTGATTTTATGCCTTTATTTTGCGCTATCTGAAGAAGTCTCTGTGTTCGACGTCGATGGTTGTACTGAAAATCCGTGGTCAATAGAATATACTCAGCTGAGCCATGGTCTCCATAAACCTCATCCTCTACCTCTGTGAGGGTAAACTTGAGGGTATCAATGCCTTCTGGTGTTCCAAGACGTTTTTCAAGTACGCTCATGACTCGTTTGACGTCTTCCCGAGACGCTTTCTGGATGGTGCGTTGAAGCCCAGATTCCTCTATGAGCTCAATTACGGCATCGATGTCTGTGGCTGATCCTTCCACGTATTCTATTGTTACTCTGTTAAGTTCATATCCTGCTATTAGCCAGCGTTGATGTTTTTCTATATGCTGGTAGAACTCTTCATAGTTTTTTACATCAGGTGAGGCTACGAGAACTGTTTTTACGCCTTGTTTGACGTTAGGTCTTAACTGATTTATTATTGCCTCAAAGTAGTTGTACTGGTTCTTTTCTTGCTTTATACTTGTGTCTGGTTTTATTGATCTGCTATAGATGTTCCAGAGACTAGCCTTATCCTTCTCTAATCCGATGAGAACTGCTACTGGGTATCCTCTTCTTCGTCTGCTCCTCGACACACCAAGGGTATTACTGTATTTGGTTTAAGGGTTAGGCTCCCGTGTCATCACATACCCCAAAGGCAGTATTAGCAACGAGACCAATACAAGCAATCCATACAAGGTGGCAGCGCTGTAATAATCAGCTATTGCGCCACCAAGCAGCGGTCCTAGGCACATTCCTACGCCGTAAATGCCTTCATGGACGCCCATGGCGGTTCCTCTGAACTTGTCTGGTGTTCTCTTACTGATGAAATCAAGTACCACGGGCGTCATTATCCCTGAGCCGAGACCATAGAATATCAATGGTATCGCAAACTGTGTTCCTGTTTTCGCGTTTCTGACGAGGTACATGGCTGCCGCTAACAGTGTTGATGCTGTGAGGACGCTTTGCCATGTTCCCCATTTTACGAGTTTTTCAACGTTGAAGAAGACGCATCCACGGACTCCGTTTGTTATCGTGATGAGTAACCCGATTAGTGACGCTGATAACCCCACAGTTTTCATGTGACCGGGGATTATCGCCATATAGATGCCGAGAACCATGGTGAAGGGAATAAGGGTGAGGTAACTCATCAACAGTGGACGTAAATCGCCTAGATTTCTAGTCTCGTGTACTGTTTCCTGTTTGAGTTCGATGCTGCCTCTGATGCTTGAGAGAATCAACCCAAGGCTTACTGCGATAACCCCCGCTGAGGCTATGAAGAACACATCATACCCGTAGCTGTTTGTGATCAATCCACCGAGATACGGACCAACAGTAAATCCTATTATCCACGCCATATTGTATCGTCCGAGAGACCGTGTTAGCTCCTGTCTGGGGCTTATCTCGCCGGTGAGTGTGCTTGCTCCCACCCAGAAGCTTGCGGCGGCGGCTCCTAGGAGTCCTCTTACTAGGATTATTTGGGGTATGGTGTCGGCGTATGAGAACAATATCATGACTATGGCGCCGAAAGCCGTGAATCCCATATATAGCTTGATCTTCTCGAACCGATCCAGTGATCCACCTGCAACCAACGTGATGACAGTATAGACGAGGTTACCAACGGCTCCGATGAGCCCAAGCTGTGTATAAGTGGCCCCCAGGGTCTCGGCGTAAACCGGTAACAGGAATGTACAGGTGCCGAGACCTGTTGCTGTGAGGAATATGGTGACGTAGAGGACCCTGAGTATTGCTCTACGTTGGGGGGCATCCATGTCATATGGATATATTGTAGATGGTTTTGAAGCTATCTAGAGGTGTGCTAGTCGTTTGATGTTCTCGTGGAAGATGTTTGAGACGTCCTCTTCTTTGATGACCCCATCTGATACGAGTTCTCTGCAAGCGTTCACCTGTGCTTCAAGAACGTTAAACCTCCATCCACGAGGGAAGAATGTACTATCTGTGCCGAAGAGTATCTTGTGGCTTCCACCTGCTTGGATGGCTTTTCTGAAAATCATCTTCAAATCCAAGTCATATGGTAGATACTTCATCCAGCTGTTGCTGCCGCTACTATCCATATACACGTTGTCGGTTTGATACTGCATAAGCAGGACTTCTCTGAACCAACCTGCTCCAAAATGCGCTATTACGAAGTTTAGCTCAGGATAGTCTCGACTCGGTACTTGTATGTCTATGGGGTTTCCGTTTCTGAGGTCTGCTTGTCCACCGATGGTGATGCCGAAATGGAGGAATACCAGCATATCGTTATTTTTACAGGCATCATAGACGGGGTAACAGGGTTCATCATAGACCTTGAGGTCTTTCCAGCTGCTGGGGTAAAGCTTGATGCCTTTGAATCCGTCTTGTGCTGCTTGTTTTACTTTGTCTGCTGCGTCTGGTTCTGCTGGGTATATGTTAGCGTACCCGATGAACCGGTCTGGGAAACGCTTCATGGTTTCCTTGAACGCATCATAGGCTTCAGGTCCCACCATGACTCCCATGCGTTCAACACCATACTTGTCTAGTTCATCTACCCATTTCTGGGCGGTGTCCCAGTTCTCGTCTGGTAACTCGATGCTTGTCATGTCTGTACGTGTCTTGGTACGGTTCGCGAAGGTTTCCATGGTTCTGCCTCGTTTGAGCCAGTTCTGCATGGTGTTTACATTGAAGTAGTGGGCGTGGGCGTCGATTACCGGTAAGCCGAGTTTGCTGTTCAAGGTTGATCCCTTGAATCTCAGGATGGGTGGATTATATTTCGTCCTATAATCATCGTCTATAGATCATGGATAAGACACCTAAACCTAGCATAATTGAAACAAAGGAGTATCCGGGGATTCGACTAGTAATCTGCTCCGTGATGCTATCTGTACTAGTATCTGAAGAAGTATCCGTGGAGGTATCAGTGCTGTTTCCCGTATCTGTTGTCGTTGTGTTAGACCCCGTGATTGTAGGTGGCGCCACAGGTGCAGCCTTAGCGATGAATGTATCCTCGATGTAAGCGCCTTCTACGTATCCTCTACTCCCGTTGACGAGTGTTGGCAAGAATTCCATACTCACGGTGTATTCTCCTGTCTCTGTTGGTTTCATATTCACATAGTAGGTGCCGTCAAGGTATAGGTGGGCGTTGTGTGGGAAAGCGCCGCCGCTAGGTGGATAAAATGTTACTGTTATTATTGAATCGGGGAGTTTTGGGTAAACATCAAAATCGATTCTCAGATTTTCGTTTATTATCGGATTCTTTTCGCTGATGTTCATCATAAGTGTGGGGTTTCTGGCGTACAGGTCGCAGTTAGGGATTAGACTCACTGTGTATGGTGTCCATATATCGGATTCAATGGTGAACTCTTCACTTGCTCCCGCTGTGAATACTCCATACTCGTTGACGCCATAGGTTTTGATGTCATCGATGTATCCTTGATAATCGTAGAAGGTGGCGATAATCTCCACATTGTTGATGTTGATGCTTGGATGTGTGTTTGTCACGGTTCCTGTTATCTTGCCTTCAGAGACCGGTGAGACGTTGGTTATCTCTATGTATGGGAAATTGCTGAACTCGGTTTCTTTGTAGCTTTGCAGTCTTACCCATACATCGTAGACTTGATTGGGTACCGTACTCTTGACGAAGAAGGATGCTTTTGTACCCGCATCTATGATTCTGGGTGCAATGGTTATCGTTAATGTGTCCAGTAATCCATCGCTCTGATCATATGTGGTAACCTCCACCACGACGTCTCGAATATTATAGCCTCCATCATTCAACACCTCACCGAAAACCCAGTAACCATAATTAGGGACAAGCCGTCCTTCCGCTGTTACTGTTATGTCTTCTATTTCATAGTTTTCGGCTGCGATGTTTGCTGATGCTGTTGGTATGAGTAGTGCTGCTGCTATGATTAGTAATCCGAGACCCTTTAGATTCATACTGCACCTCTAGGGTGGGCTTAATAATAGTCAACCTGAGGCTGAACCTTTATTCCTGACCTCTGCATCATTCATGCCATGTCCACAATGAAAAAAAGACGAGAGTTTCTAGAGCAGCTTAGTGAGGTGGAGCATGAGATGCTTAAGGTCACTGGTGGATTGGATATGGAGATGGCTGACCAGATGCGTGAGAACGTCATCGGAATCACCAAAATACCCCTCGGGTTAGCCGAGAATTTTAGAATCAATGGAAAAGAAATACTGATACCCATTGCGACAGAGGAAAGAAGCGTAATCACACAGGCATCAACGGGGGCAGGTCTCGTTGATAACTTTGAAGCCTCTACCACTGGAAACATAATGATTGGACAGATACAGTTGCTTGACATCCCAGACATGGAGAAAGCTAAGAAGGCTGTACTGGCTGAGAAGGAGGCGTTACTGGTTGACGCTAACACTCTTAGTAGGAGCCGTAAGGCAGTTGATCTCACGGTTAAAGCGCTTGATTCGGCTGTTGGCTCTATGTTGATTGTCCAAATCTACGCTGATGTCCGTGACAGCATGGGTGCAAACCTCGTTGACTCTATGTGTGAGTTGTTAGCACCAACCATTGCTAAGATCACAGGTGGACGAGTAAACATGCGAATATTATCAAACCTCGCGACCAAACGTATGGTGCGGGTCTCGGCAACGGTACCAAAGGAGCGAATCGGTGCTGATGTTGTGGATAAGATTATCACGGCTGATGCCTTCGCGTGGGCGGACCCATACAGGGCTTCAACAAGCAACAAAGGCATCATGAACGGCATAATCGGGCTATTACTTGCGACGAGTAACGACATCAGAGCAGTAGAGGCAGGGGCACACAGTTACGCAGCCATCACAGGCACATATAGACCTTTAACAAAATGGACCAAGACCGAGAACGGAGACCTTTATGGTGAGCTTGAGATGCCCATGAGTGTCGGTACTGTTGGTGGTGTGGTGCGTACCCATAAACTGGCGGGGATTGTATTGCGGTTGCTTGGTGCGGAGACTGCGGCTGAGCTTTCCATGATCGCTGGTAGTGTGGGGCTTGCGTCGAACCTTGGCGCCTTGTATATCATGGTCACTGAGGGAATCAAGAGCATTCAGGCTTAGCAAAATCAGATAAACCCGTCTCCGTTTGGTTAATCTATGAAGCTGAGGCGGCTTCGGGACCATTTCTTCATCTATGGGTTCCTGTGCTTGGTTTGGTATCTTCTTAGAACAGGCACTAAGCCGAGCCGCGCGGTTTATCCCTGTCAGCAGTCCGCAGGGTTTGTGGCTCATCTCTGGACCTTGACTTACGCTGCGCCTGTTTTGGCTGCTGTGGAGTCTGATCGGTTTAGGATTCACTGGAAGACTGTTGTTTTGGTGTTGCTGATTGGGGTTGGGGCGTATGGGTATATGAATCTCAATAACACAGATGATTATGAGATGTCTCCAGTAAACCTCAATCTTGAACCTGCCACAGCCACAGAACCAGATCCATCCGTGATATATGCCATAACAGGCACCAACGGTGCTGATGATGGAGTAAATCGCCTTATTGATTTGATGGATGAACACGATCAACCCTTCTATCTGAGTTCCAACGAAGACGAGACACAGGGACCAACCGGATTCATCGGCAAAAATGATGTGGTACTCATCAAGGTAAACAGTCAATGGGATGAACGCGGCGGCACAAACAGCGACCTTGTAAAGAGCATCGTTGAGGCGATTATCAATCACCCTGATGGCTGGAGGGGCGAGATTGTCATCGCTGATAATGGGCAGGCTCAGTATGGTGGCGCTGGACGGGGAGGTAGTCTGGACTGGATGAAGAATAATGCTCAGAACCAGTCTCAGAGTATACAGGATGTAGCTGATATGTACGCTGAGTACAGGGTCTCGGCTTATCTCTGGGATACTATTACCAGTAACGTGGTTCAAGAGTTCGCGGAGGGTGACTCTGAGGATGGGTATGTGGTTCAGACCAGTGTAATCCCTTCAACAGGCACCATTGTATCTTATCCAAAGTTCACGACTGTCTACGACACTCAGATTAGCTTCAAGTATGGTGTCTACAAACCCGAGATAGAGGACTACGATATTGATAGACTCAAAGTAATCAACGTGCCCGTTCTAAAGACTCACATGATCTATGGTGTAACCGGGGCTGTCAAACACTATATGGGTGTACCATCAGACAAACTATCAGCGGGTCTCGGGTACAGGATTCATGGTGCTGTTGGACAGGGCGCCATGGGTACATTGATGGCGCAGACAAGGGTGCCTACCTTGAACATTGTTGATGCTATCTATGTGAATGCATTACCCAAGGATGGACCGAGCACCCCATATATGTCCGCGACACAGACAAACATCATAGCAGCCAGTACTGACCCTGTGGCAATTGATTATTGGGCATCAAAGCAGATACTCTGCAAGATATGTGAAGAGAATAGGGATAACACAAGCACCCTTGACCCAGATAACACAGATGAAGGCGAGTTTGGAGACTGGCTCAGACTCTCCATGAACGAGCTTAATGCAGCTGGCCACGATTTCACAGTTGATCCCGTCAAGATCACTGTTTATGTTAAATGACCATTTCTTAGACTCATTACAGTGAATGAAGCGACCAGTACAATTATGGAAAAAATTTAAAGATACTCGCCAACCCAAACCCCTATTGTTGCCTGACCTACTGTTACCATCACTATTTCAAGAAAACCAACCACCAAACCAGCGAGAAATCCAAGTTTAGGTGAACGCATACCAGCAACCGCCGCTGATGCAGCTACTTCTGTAAATAGATATTGTGCGTATCTGCCCGGGTATCCCTTGAACATATATGGTATCATGGCTCCAGCGAGTCCTCCAAGGCAGCCGGCGATAAACCACGATGCTTGTACTATTTTTTCGGTGTTGATTCCTTGTATCATTAATAATTCAGGATTCTCTGAGATTGCTGTGAATAGTATGTATTTACCTTGTTTCTTGATGAACTGGAAACCTAAAACGGCTATTACTATGACAATTACACTGATCCAAGTACACTCTGTTACTCCTAGGTACGTGTTTCGTGGATAGTGAAAGTGAAATCCTTCAATACTCATTGAGGCTGGTCCACATCACCAACTTGTATCTATTCTGGTTCTCAAGTAATGTATTATTATAATCAATAGATTAGTCCCCGCGTATAACAGTCCTAATCCTGCGAGTGCTGCTAGTTCTGGTTTCTTTATTCGCTTGAAAATTATTTGATACGTGACTAGGCTATAGACGCCTGTAACAAACATTACTGTTGGCATAGATGCGAATACTGGTAATCCCGTGGTTTGACTGAACATGAAGGCGGTTAACATACCTATGCCTAGGTTTAGAGTATGTCCTAGGTTTGGGAACTTGCTGGTTGTGTGGGTAAAGGTGAAGCCACTGGTTAGCAATGCTATTACTACGCCATTTAGTAGCGCCGCGTCATAGATTGTAGCCAAACCCACCACGTAAACCTTTACTGGTTGACGTATTAATGTTTTACTAGAAACTAACCATCAGACCAATTAAATTACTCAAAACAATTAATCAAACATGGCTCTCGCATCAGTGATACTCATCACAGGGCTAGCAGTATTTTGGGGCGTCAGCCTACGAAACGTTCTCAAATACAGAGGAATCAGCGTCAAAAATCCATCCGAGACCCCAATAAGCATCGGCTTCATACTCGCATTAACCGGCTCACTGCTCTTATTCGCTGAATCATTGGCGTTAATCGCCCTAGAGCGAACAGGCAACATCTACATCCTGATAGGCGTGCCACAGGTCATCGGGCTATGCATCTTTTTCATAGGCTGTTTTCTTCACGCTTGGAGCGTCGCGGTACGCGGATACTATACCACATCTTGGAGTATGCGAGATAACCATAAACTAGTAACTGAGGCGCCTTACAACATTGTTCGACATCCCTCTTATCTCGCCTATATGTTGATGATCCTTGGAGTTACCCTCGTTTGGGTGAAGTGGTTCACATTGATTCCTTGGATAGCCATACCCGGATATATCTTGGTCTCCAGACGCGAAGAAGAACTACTAATAGAACGATTCGGAGACCAGTACCGAGAATACATGAAACACGTTGGAGCCTTTATTCCAAAACTCTGAGAGCATCAGGAAACTCCAATAGGCTATTGATAACAGCATCAGGTTTGTAACCCGGCTTCATAACCTGCTCCCTAGTCTTAACCCAGATAGTACGCATACCCGCATCAATGGCACCCACAATATCACTTTTGAAGCTATCACCCACATGAACCGAGTTACAAGGCTCTACTCCAAGCTCATCAAGACAAGTTGTGAATAGCCGTGGGTTGGGTTTCACTAGCTTCACTTCGTCGCTGAAGGTCAACACATCAAAATAATCCAGTACCCCGTATTCCTTGAGTATCTCCCTGACGAATCTACCCGGGCTCACACCGGTCACGCTGACTAAACCAACCCTGTACCGGTCCTTGACGTAATCCATCGCCTCAAACACGCCTTCTTTAAGCTTGGGTGGATCACAGAGTATAGCCTCCTCGTAGACCTGTATCAGCTTGTTTCTGGTCTCCTCTGATGTGAATCCAATTTTCTCCAATACTTTATCGATTATCTCATGGGTCTCAATGTGTCTGTAGCCTTCAACCGGGATAGTACTCATACTATAATTGAAGCCAGCTCGATACGCCTCAAGAATCTCCTCATCCGTGAGGCTTAACCCTCGTTCTCTTAGTATCTTTGTGAGTTCTGGGAGCCTAAACTCTGCATAGTTTCTTGTATGGACTAATGTGTCCCAGAGATCGAAGGTAACCGCCTCTATCCGCATCCATGTAACTCACGCTTATTGACATTTAACCTCAACCACAAAACACGGGGGGCATCTACCAAGAGATATATGCGCTGGGTTTCATACTACGCGATATGGAAGTCACCCATATCCCGCTCAAGTTTCTATTCGACGCTAACTGCTACCTGATCCAAATCGAGACCGGGTATATCCTCATCGATACAGGCATCAAGAATCGACGAAAACAGCTTGAAGACGCTATAACTGACGCTGGATGTAAACCCGGTGACCTTAAACTCATAATCATCACCCATGGGCACGTCGATCACGTCGGAAACGCAGCATATCTCCGCGATAAATACGGAGCCAAGATAGCCATGCACAGTGGCGACGTGAAAATGGTAACTGGTGCAGGCATGTTCGCGGATGCGCCTCCAAGCCTCATGATCAAACTCGTCGGGTTCTTCATGAACCTCACCGGGCTCGGCGACTTTGAGACATTCACACCAGACATCCTGCTTGAGGACAATCAGAGCCTCCAAGAATATGGCTTGGATGCACAGGTAATCCATACACCGGGACACAGCAAGGGATCGATAAGCATAATCATGGATTCTGGGGAACTGTTCTCTGGGGATATCTTCAATGGATCAGTTGAAGGCGTCACAAACCTCGTAGATGATCAATCCATGCTTGATTCCAGCGTAGATCACCTGAAAACCCTGGACACTGAAGTCTTCTACCCGGGGCATGGAAAACCATTCCAAGGATAGCCGCTAACAGGGGGAGGGGGGGTAGCGCGAATAAC
>Ga0190359_1001394_pt1 | contig 15200 bp, 7 predicted proteins | sample 48721823_MG_FD_161269 | JGI IMG/M metagenome (GOLD analysis project Ga0190359, IMG submission 161269) | Hydrothermal vent microbial mat bacterial communities from Southern Trench, Guaymas Basin, Mexico - 4872-18-2-3_MG | ecosystem: Environmental > Aquatic > Marine > Hydrothermal vents > Microbial... | reverse complement strand
GGGACGGTATAATCAGGACCCACTGGTGCGGTGAAATGGATTGTGCGGAGGAGATGGAGAAGGGACTTGACAGGACATTCCTCGGGTTCCCGCTCGAGGACTACAGGACCGGCGAGCTCCAGAAGGAACCGGGCAACTGCATGTTCTGCGGCAGGCCAACGGATACCATCGTCTACCTGTCAAGAAGCTACTGATCCCGCAAGTGGACCTCACTGCCGTGCACGGTATTTGCCCTCCCTGCCGATCCATCTTGCTGCTGGCTGAAGGGAATATCGAGTTTGCAAATTGATAAGGGCAGCGCTTGAGTAATATAGTAAGAACGTGAAGTATATATTCATGTGATGTTCGCATCACGGGAACGAAAAACGGGCAGAGGATGAAGAACGTCTTTTTTTCCTTATATACAATCCTCTCTTCTAACCCTTCGTCCTCTGCCAATCCTCAATCATAGGAGAATATTACAAAATGAGATGAGATGTTTTCGGGGCGAACGAGAATTCCTCAATTCTCATTCGACGCTGATCCGGTCCTCTCCTCGTACACATTCTGTATGTTCGATCATTAGGGTTTGCGGGTGATGTCGTCGAATATCAGCTCTTGACGATCACCGCGAGCCGTGCCCCCATTCCGAAATGAATTCGGAGATATGAGGCTTGGTATCCCTAAGGGTAGGTCTCGAGGCCCTGGCACTCCGGAGCAGATCCTCATCAATGCGGGCCGAGACGGAAGCTTCCTCGAAATAGGGTCCCTTGGCAATGGTGTTCCCTCTCGGATCTATGAGCTCCCCGCCACCCCAGAAATCCATCCGGGAATCGAAACCCACCATATTGGAATAGGCAAAGTAGATGGTGTTCTCCACGGCCCGTGCCTTCATCACCAGCTCGAAGTACTTCCTTGTCAAAGAGGGGGATGCGGATATGCAGACCACAAGGTCCGCACCGTTCAAGGCATAATGTTTCACCAATTCGGGAAAGAAGATGTCGTAACATATGATGACACCGATCTTCCATTGATCGATGCTGAACATGAACGGCGCGTTCCCTGGAGTGAAGTAGGCCCACTCCTCGAAAGGCCCGAAATCCACGAGATGCATCTTCCTGTACGTTCCCACCACGCCTTCGGGTCCCATTATCATTGCGGAGTTGAATATCTGGCCCTTGATGTCATTGGAACTCTCGGGGAATCCGAAGATTAAGTGCTTCCCGTGTTCCGCCGCAAGGTCCTTCAGCTCCCCGAAGACCTCATTCCCGGGATCCATCGCATAATGCCGGATTTCGGATCCGAGCGTGTATCCGGTTATGAACATTTCCGGGAATATCAACAGCCTGGATTCGGAGCTCCTTATGGCATCCGCAATGATTTTCGCATTTCCCGGAACGTCGAACCTGCCATGAAACCTCTGGATAATCTCCACGTCGAGCGAGGAAGGGATCATTTCCATCACTTATCTGGGATGATATTCATATTATATAGGAGTTGCATGGTTAGGGCCCCGTGGGAAGATACCTGTTAACCTTCTACCAAAAGGTAGAAATATCTTTCAGGAGGTTGTGTTCTTCCTGAGTAGGGTATTCCGAAAGGGTCGATTATTCAAAGGTGAGATCTTGGCAGCAGTTAGGGAATCGGAAAATAAATCCCCGGACAGGGAGGATGAGAAGGTTCTTGAATCGATCGAGGATCTCAGGTCCGAGGTGAGAGAGCTCAGGAACATGGTCAACCTTCTGGTGGAGATGATCGTGAGCATCGAAGTACCGGAGGATATGGAGGGTGAATCCGAGGGGAACATGATGGGCTACGATTCCCTTCTGAAGAATGGAAAATACTGCATGTGAGCCGATCACCCTGAAGATCCTTCTTCCCGTTGTCGGAACAGGCTGCATTCCTTCTCTCGTTATTCTTCACCTGCCACAGGGTGATCTCAGATCCATCTACATGCTTCATCCTTATTGATGAAGGAAAAAACTGATGAGTATCGATCCTGCGCGAAGCGGCATACTAACAACGAGGAAGTGAAGATACCGTCCATTCACAGAACGATCATACAAAAAAGCAGCCCCTCGTAAAGAGGGGCCTTGACACACACCCTTTTCCCCGGGGGATTTCCCCATTCAGTGTTCCATCCATCCCGTAAGATAAGGGAACAACGGACAGCCCCACTCCCCGCCCATTGCACATGATGAATGAGCGGGTGCTTAATTAACATTTCTCCGGGTAACCGGATTCCGGCTTGGGTAGGGCAGGTCCCGATGAATGCCCTCTCCGTAGGGAAGGTTTATATAAAAGACTCAGGGTTTCCCCCTTCCTGCAAGGAGGCAGAAAATGGAATCCGGATCCGGCGACACAGTGGGAAGGAAGATCCTCAATCCCTACACGTGGCTCTTTTACAGCACCGCTCTCTTCGCCGTATGGCTCGTACCGCTCACAACGGGTGCGTTCTATATGGTAAGGGTATCCACCCTGCTGTTCAATGCAAAGGTGGAATACAGTGTCGTTGCCGGGATAATATTCGGCTTACTGCTCTCACTTGCTGCCGGTGTCTTCTATTCCAGAATGGCATCCAAACATATGGAGTAGGATCCTTTCCTTTCCCGGTCAGCGGTCGGTTCCCGTCAAATTCCATCAAGCGACCAAATCATATAATAACCCAAATCCCTTTTTGGACACGTCAACATCCAGACAGCAGGTGAAGAGGTGCCTGGGAAGGAACCGATGAAGGAAACCGGAAAACGCCCCGGAAGGCCCTTGTTCGGCATAGGTCCAAGGAGAGGAAAGGAGACCGCCGAAGAGGTCGATGAGACCATCGACAGGGTGATATCCCATATCGGCGACAGGACCCCTGAATATACCAGAAAGGCCAAGGGGATTTTCAAGGAAACCACCAGGAGATTGAGGGAGATAGACGACAGAGGTGAGGATTACACACAGAGAATATTCAGATCAAAGCCGCTGGATGCCCTCATGGAAGGCATACTGAAATACAAGAAGACTGTGTTCGCGATCACCGTCGTCTTTTCAATCCTCATCGCATACTGGGGGGTTCTGGGGCCGGGGTATCTGGAGGAGAAGTATATAAAAGGAAACGACGTAAAACCCCGGCTCCAGGAGAAGATAAGAGGTGATTTCGAGGCATACCTCCCGGGAGGCTCCGATGCCGAGAAGGTACTCTTCGAGGTGAAGAAGAACTGGTCCACGGATCTTGCGACCGTATTCATAGAAACGAACAACAAATTCGATCCGACCGATGAGACAAATATTACAGATTATAATGTTCTAAAGGAAATCTCGGATGTGGAGGAGGCCCTGAACTACAACAAGCTGGACAAGGGAAGGGAGGATGGCATCATCTTCTGTTTCTCAATATCCACCCTTATAAAGACTCTTCATAATATAACGAATGCCGTTGAGGCCGCTTTCCTGGAAGAGCTCAACAGCGAGAGGTTCCCCTTCGAGCTCCCGGACCAGTTCAAGGGAAATTACACGATCCCCGAGGACCAGAGGTTGATAGATGAATTCTTCAATCGTATCCCGCCGAATCAGCTGTCATCCCTTGTTGCTGACATAAATGGAGACGGTATCTACGATTCAGCGCTTCTCCTCATGGGGCTTTCCAAGGAGGTCGACCAGGATGAACTGCTGGACTCCATACAGGAGAAGATAGATCCCTACTTCGTGGAGGTGGGGATCCGACCGGGATCGAAGGACACAACGGGAGAATGGATGAAGCGCTATGAATCGGGTCAGGTTCACTGCAGAATGACGGTCACTGGTCCCACCCCGCTTGCCCGGATGATATCGGACAGGACCATGAAGGAGATGAAGACGGTGTTTCCGTGGGCCCTGGCAATGGTCGGGGCCTCTCTCCTGATATTCCACAGGACCTGGAAGATATGGCTGATCACGCTGATCCCGGTTATATTCTCTCTCATGATAGCGTTCGGCCTCATGGGGCTGGTGCTGCCCGTTCTCACGCCGCAGGTGACCCTGGTGGCACCCATACTGATCGCGCTGGGAGTAGCCTACGGCCTGTACGTTGCCAACCGATACGCCGAGGAATCGGCCATTCCCGACCGGGAGAAGAGAATCAGACTTGCCCTGCGCACAACGGGTAATGCCATATTCCTTTCTGCAATGACCACGGCATTCGGTTTCGGCGCAATGCTCACAGTCAACATGCCGACGATGCAGGTCCTGGGGTTCGGTCTTTCGTCGGGGATCCTTGCCTGTTACGTGACCACTATCCTGATGACACCCGCATTGGTGATATGGCTGGATTACAAGAAGGTATCAAGGGAGAAGGGAACCGGTTCAAAGGGGGGTGCAAGGAAGATAGGGGAGATCCCCATGAAGCATTCAAGGAAGATAATCCTTGGAGGCATACTCCTTGCAATTTTCTCCCTGGCCCTCGCACCGGTCTCCGAACTCCCTTTCATCGGTATCGAGGCAGGCGGTTTCGGCATCGTTCAATCCAACATGGACTACATCAACCTATCTCCCGCCGATGAACCCGTCGTTCAGAAGATGGCCGAGCAGTCGGACACCTTCGGGTCCGGCCAGATAGAGATGATGATCGTCAGGGGGGAGAATGCTTACGATTTCGACGGAGACAACAAGGATGAGGCCATTGACGGCAGCATGAAGGATATCGAGGTCCTTAAACGCATAAACAGCATGCTCATAGAGATCAACGGCGATCCCACAAAGGCAAATGATACCGGAATAGAGAATGCCAGGGCGATATCCATCGTCGATATCATGAAGATGGTGCAGATACCCGATTTCAGGAACTCCTCCTACTACAAAGATTTCCTGGATCAGCTCGGAAGGACCCCGGGCCTCATAGTGGACGCTCCGGCACTTTTCGACAGCTGGGTGGAGGAGAACCTCATCGGAAAGAGCTTCTGGTCCGTCATGCAGAACCCTCCAGACGTTACACTCTTTTCCAACATCATACTGGATGAACCTTTCGAAGCGTTCATGATGAACATATTCTACAACTCCATGGGTATCGAGATAAGGGGGATGCTGGTGAATGATGAGTACAGCAAGACCCTCGTATACATGACCCTCCCCAACATGGACATCATCCATACCGAGACCACCGTGAACCAGCTGGATGGTGCGATAGACCACAATTTTCAGGTATCGGTTCGTGATAGGAAGGATACCGCATCACCCACTTCGGGTTTTGGGAAGGTACTCGTCACCATAAATGATGTTTTAGTCAAGAATGCCAACCAGTCGACCTTCACGGCCCTCGTTATGGTATTCCTGCTTCTGTTCCTGGTGTTCAGATCATGGAGAATTGCATTGATCACACTTATCCCGGTGGTCCTGGTCGTTTTCTGGCAGTATTTCGCAATCTGGGGAGTTGGTGCTGTTGGTGACATCATCTGGGGCAACAAGAACCTCTTCTCGGGGGACCTCAACCTTTTCACCGCCCTCATTGGGTCAATCATAATCGGGATCGGTGTGGATTTCTCCATCCATATCACGGAAAGGGTGAGGGAGAAGAACTTCTCGATGGAGGGAGTCATGCATGCCGCTCAGACCTCAGGGTTGTCGTTCATCGAAGCGACGACAACAATGATAATGGGTCTCACGGCGGTGTTTCTTGTCAACATACCTTCCATCAGGGAATTCATACTCCTAATCATCATCCTGCTTGCTTTTTCCGCATACGGTGCGATATTCATTCTCACGGCAGCATACAGATTATATCTGCCAAGATACAACCGGATGAGGACGATCAAGAAGAAGAGTTGAAACGTTCTCGAGTATTTTTTCATCATACTGGAAATTCAAAGCATCCGGTCGATCATCTCTTTGAATACACCTTACTTCATCTTACACACAATACATCGGGGGGTGGGGGTTAAGAGTTCGGATACGAATGTATTATCATTCGTGTCCGATTTTTTTAAAACTTTATAGAATGGTGATATATCTTATCATCTAAAGAGAATTGTGAAGCCATCCTTTTTATAGGTACAAGTAAATGAGAGCGCAAATCAGGGAAATTCGACCACCTGAAAACCATGGATAAAGGTAGTTCCGGAGGAGTGAAATGTCGCAAAAGAACGTGTTTTTTGGCACACCTGTCACGATACCGATTGCGGTGGGTTTGATCCTACTCGCAGGCATCCTCTTGATGGGAGACAGGGATGATACGGACGCTCGAGCAGCGGAGTTCTACGAGGTAAAGGGTCTCTCCATGGAGAAGACCTCCGGTCTCTATCAGGGTACCATCACCAACGGGACCTTCGTGACAGTAGGGGACATCATCAATATTACCGCGGAGAATGAGTCAGAACCCACCTCGGGCTCCGATGTCCTTGTGATCGATCTGAATGTGACCAGCGATCTGGGGAAGAATGTATACAAGGTATCACTCCCGATGGTCTACAGCGGGTCCGGCAAGGATTTCTGGGCTGATCTGGGAATAAGGAACAATCTAACTTCCAACAGCGTGAACACCTCCAACGGTATCGATATCAATATATCCGACGGTTACAGGGTGGATGTGATGAAACACGGGGAAAACATCAGTTTTCTACATTTCTTCGTTGATGCGGCTCCCCCCGTTATAGCTCCCCTTGAACCGAGCTCCTCGATCTCCCACTACATGGGGAGGGCATATGCAACCACATCAGCGACCATCAACATTTTCTACCATGATACCGACCCCGCTGCGACGCCGGCATGGGCTGCCAGTAACGGGAAGGTGAAGTATAGGTGGGACTCCAGTTCTGAACAGACATGGGATGGGACGGATTTCGCAGTACCAACCTCGATAGGGACACACATACTCAGGATAAATGCGACCGACAGGTTCGGCAATCACAAGAACCATACTTTCAGCTATACAACCTCCACAACTTTCAAGGATCAGACCGTAAACACCAGTGTCGGATATGTGAACAAGACGGTGCTTCTATCCAATATAAGGATCGCCAGGGGCGGGTCCTTGGACCTTCTGAACTGCACATCCCTTTTTCTGGAAGATGGTGACAGCATAGTTGTGGAGGATGGAGGATACCTGAATATAACAGGCCCGTCGAACGTAACCCTTCCGGCCGGATCTGTGGTGTCCACATCCGGCACCGGATTCACCATCTTTTCCCTGCCGGGGGCCCATCTTTCCATCGCACATTCCGCAATTCTTCAGAGCGGTACATCATCCGTATCATCGGCATTGGAGCTCTGGAGCGGGGAACTGAACCATACCCTGGTCTCGGGAGATGGGACCCTGATATGGGTCAGATCCATAGGAGCCCTGGTGAACGATACTGTAATTACGGGAACAGATGATGGCATAGGTCTGAAGGTCGATGTAAATCATACATACGCTTCCGACAGCACGAAGCTCCACAACATATACATGAACGGCACGTTCGATGATGCCGTAAGAATCCTGAACAACTCCGTTTGGACCCCTTTCGATATGGATGGGAATGAGATATACTACCTTGACGAGGGAGTTCATGTTATCAATTTCGCCTCTCCCAACAGCAGTATCTACTCCGATCCATACCTCTACTTCCCCCATTTTCTGGATTCCAGAAGCGGGAATGCATCCCTCAACATTCGCTACAACAACACCGGAGTGTGGACGGATCTTCCCGGGTTCCCGAAGAGTGGAATGACATACGATAACTGGCTCAATGGAAAGGATGCCAGGATCGATCTATCGACCGTTCCGGATGAAGTTCAGATACAGATAGAATGGAACGTTTCCGGGGGCGGGGGCGTGCTCTACTACAGCAGACCCGCCATCGGCGGCTCCAACATGGATCCGATACTCATCGACAACTCCAACTTCGGCGGTGTCCTGGGCGATTGGTTCCTCCAGAGCAACAAGGCGAAGGGGCCGACACTTGACGTTCTTAACCTCACAATCAGGTCTGCGACTTCAACTTTCATCAACATCTCCTCCTCGGGAATGGTGAATATCCACGGACTCAGGACCGGGCCGGGCTCCTACGGAGCGGAAGCTCCATGGCAGATGAAGGTTGTAAAAAGCGAAATGTACATGTCGGATTCCCTTTTGATGGGAAACGGAAACCTGAGCGGCTTCATCAAGTGCGATTTTGCCAATCAGAATGATTGGCCAACAATAGTGATGGAGAATACGACCCTGGCAGCACCCGGGGAAGAGGTGTTCACAGGGATAGAATCGAACGGGACCTGGTTGGACCTCTCGGAGATGCAGATAAGGAACGTATCCTATGGTGTCACGTCCGACAGCGCTCTTTTCAAATTGTTCAAGGTGGACATCGAAGCAGACCTGTACGGTGTATATCTGGAACTTCCTGACATTTACGAGGAAGATGTTTCCATCGATGTGAACGGCCTGACCGTGAGGAGTGACTATCAGTATTCCGGACTGTACATGAATGGTGATATCTCCTATGACCTCGACGTGTCCCTCGGTTATCTCGATCTCCAGTCAACCTACAACTCGACCTCTTTCGAGAGGGATGATGGAATCGGAGCCCTGACCGTGGATCTGGTATCGACCCGGACAGCGGACCTGGTCATCTACCGGAGCCAGATGGTGACCGGACCCTCCCACGGTCTTGCATTGGTCAACTGGCCATACAACGGAGGCTTCAGGATCAACGATTCGGTGATCAGCAGCATGGAACTCGACGGTGTCTGGATGGGAACGAATATTTCCATCGAGATAGACGGATGCGATCTCGATCTCAACAAAGGTTACGGACTTTATGGATATGAAGGTGCGGAGATCTCCTTTGGTCATGGCTGGGATAGAGGGGAAATCTGGATGAACGAGGAGGGCGGGCTCCTCATAAAGGACGGCAGCACGCTCACGATTGATAGATATGACATCAGAAACAACGAGGATTACGGGGTGGACATGGGACATAATGTAACGGCCACCTTCTCGGATACCTTCATCGAGAGAAACGAATACGGGGTCAGGGGCCTCTCCGGGTGTGATGTCTCGTTCGACCGGTCCGTGGTGAAGCTTTCCACCCTGGGAAGCGGGATTCATCTCAAGGATTCGGACCTGGAGATCAACGGTACCGAGATAGCCTATTCGGAGATCTCGGAAAACGGCAAATATGGTCTGTTCATGGAAGGCGGCACTCTCTCTGCCAGATACCTCTCTCTCAAGGACAACAAGGGAGGAGACGGGATGAAGTTGTGGGGGGTCGATCTGAGAAGTGCGGAACATATCATATCCTCCGGAAACAGGGGAGCGGGGATAGCGGTCTATGTGGATGATCCGTCACTTCTCGATTCGCAGGGTGTCTATGTAAAGATGGAAGCCTCGTCGGTTTCAAACAATCTCAGGGAGGGCCTCTCGGTGACCTTCGATCCCATCTCGGTCTCCGGGACAATAGAGATGGAACTTGCCGGCTTCCAGGCCTTTGGGAATGGTGGAGGGGATATAATGGCTGCGGAACAGGTTCATTTCACCTGGACGGCCATGGCGGGGAAGAACTCACTGGGAAGCAAGGGATATTCCGGCAGGTCAAATGCCAACCTGGACATCATCGTTCACTATTCCGGTGCGCTTACCATCGAGAACGAGAACCTCACTCTCCTTTCCTCCGACGGTTCAATAAAGGTGGAATCGAATGGTTTCCTTTACCTGAGGAATGCATACATACGTCCCCTTGATCCATCCTCAAGATGGTCAATCAATGCCCTGGAAGGTTCCAACATCGATATCAACGGCGGATATCTGGGCTATCTAAGCCAGCTCTCCGTGGAGAATGGTAATTCCCTCAAGATGGATGGAACCCTCATCAGGTACGGAGAGGGAGGCCTGGACATCATTTCCACAAATTTCACAATAGACTCCTGTCAATTCAGTCAGATCAACGGTTTCGCGGTGAGCCTTGATGATTCCACCGGTACGATTAGGGGATCCGGATTCAGCGATAACACCAGGGGCATCAACGTGGATTACCTAGAGGGAGCACTCACAATCGATGATTGCACATTCACGGAAAACAGCTGGGGCATCTTCGTCTTCCGCAGCAATCAGACCTCCAGCTCGATCATCGTCAGGGACTCCACGTTCGGGGACAACGGAATAGCCCCGATCTGGATGTCCGATGCCAACGTCACACTCTACAATACTGAAATAGATCCCTCAAAGATAGATGTCGAGACCATCGGCAACTCGGCTTCCCTTTTCTACACACTGACAGTGAATGTTGTGAACGAGAAGGGTGACAATGAGAGATTCAACATCGAGGTCAAGCTTGGTGGGTCGGCAACCGGGGTCACCAGCAATGACAATATCGGACCCTGGTCGATCCAGCTAAAAACATACACTGTCTACAAAAATGGGGTGGACCGATCCAGGGAGACGGCATACATCACAATCTCCTATCTGCACTCAACCGGATCCGAGGAAATATGGAGCTACATCTCCGATTCCTTCGTCCTTGACAGCAGAACGACAATGACGTACAACGGCTACAAAGCACCTTTCACAACTCCGGACTTCCAATCGGTCCTTCTTGCGGACGAGGATGAAGGATTGCGTGACGGTCCGGTTGACATTTCCACATGGTTCGATGATCTTGGTACCGACGGGGGCAATCTCACATTCGAGGTCGCCACCCTCAACGAGGAGGTCCAGCCTGTTCTCGTAGGTACCACACTTTCCCTTGACCTGAAAAAGGATTTCAACGGAGTTGGCGAGCTCCTGATCACCGTCACGGACCCTCACGGAAAGAAGCTGGAGGTCACGGTCACTGTGAACGTTCTGCCCACCAATGACAGGCCGTGGATAACCAATGCAAGAATAATCTCACTGAACGGAGAGGACGAGATACCCCGTTCCGGAGATACCCTGTTGGCAGTATGGGAATGGCATGACATCGACGATAAGGATACGGAACCACAGAGGAAATACATACACTGGTTCCTCAACGGAACATACATAAAGAGGTACGGGGGCGCAGACATAGACAATCTGACAACGGTGCCCGACGTGAAGGCGGGAGAGGTTTGGAGCTACAAGGTATGGCCCATGGACTTCGAATCCATCAACTTCAACATATACGGCGACCCGGTGATGTCAAGCGTGGTGATCATACAGAACATAGGTCCCAGATGGACTTCCAACCTCACCTTCGAAACAAGGACACCGACAACCGATATGGACATCATTGTCACACCCGGCACATACGACGACCCCGATTCTTCCGTTGTCACGTTCCACTATCAGTGGGAAGTGCGAAAAGGTGAGAGGTATGTTCCTCTCGGAGCTCCCGATTCCCCTCTGCTCGACCACAGATTCACGAGAAAGAACCAGGATATCAGGGTGAAGGCATGGGTATCGGACGGGACATCCAATTCGGGTATAAGGATGGCCAGCTTCCAGATCAGGAACTCTCCCCCGGTGCTGTTGTCAGCCGAACTCTCCCCCAAGGTGCTTGATGAGTTCGATGATGTCATATACGTCATCAATGCACAGACATATGATGCGGACGGAGACAGTGTGAGACTCTACTACTCATGGATCGTGGGAAACAATTCAATAGCCGCGAACAACGAGATCCCGCAGCTGTCGCGTTCCCAGGGCGGATGGTCCTATCTGGGCAACAACATCATCGAGGTGACGATCACCCCCTTCGATTCCGACAATATACCGGGAAAGGAGCTGAAGCTGATAGCACAGTTCATACCTACCGATACCGATGGGGACGGGAAACCGAATGACCTTGACGGGGACGGCAAGAACGACGCCGAGGATGACGATGACGATGACGGGGACCATTTCCTTGACGAATGGGAGCTGCTGCTCGGGTCCGATCCCCTGAACCCGCTGGATAGACCTCTTGACACGGACGGTGACGGTATTCCGGATGGTTCACCAGGGAATCCCTACAACTGGATGGATACGGACGATGATAATGACGGCATCCCCGACTCCGAAGACACCTATCCCAAGAACGGTGCCCTCCCCGGGGATTTCGATCACGACGGCATAGGTGACGACAGGGACAATGACATAGACGGCGATAACGTGGTGAACAGGAACGATTATGATCCATGGAATCCCAATGTCCAGCATGCTCCGAAGGAACCCAGCGATATCTGGGGCATCCTCATCTTCATCTTCATATTGATCATTCTCGTCGCCTTGATAGCTGCGGGATATCTCGTATATACCGGGAAGTTTGCCCTCCCCAGTGCGGGACCCCCGGGCATCGCGGAAGAGGGGGCCGAGGCCATCTTCGAGGAGGAAGAGGAGGGAAAAGCCTCCCGTGAAAAGGAAGAGGAGATGGACCTCGAAGAGCTGGAGAGCATGAGCGTCTGCTCGGTCTGCGGGGAGCTCGTGTCGCTCGATGAGACCAGATGCCCCAACTGCGGAGCAGTCTTCGAGGAACTCGAGGAAATGGAAGAAGATTACGAGGAGATCGAATTCGAAGAGAATGAGTGAGGAACGATCACCTTCATCTCTCGAGAACGGCGCCTTCATGGAAGGCCTCATTCGACGGTGTTTCAGGCTGGCCTCGATCTTCCCCCATTTCGCGGTATCGCCTGAGCCTCCGCTTCCATGCGATTTTCGCCCTCACTCGAAGGAGCAGGTATACTATGGCCCCAGCTGCCATGACGGTCAGAGCGATGAAGAGATAGACCATGAAGGGGCTGGCACTCAGGAATCCCTGTATCGTTCCCAGATAGGGGTCGGTGACATCCACGACTATCACCGCGTTGGATTCCTCCTTGTTGGAGGGACCGTTCTTTTCGGACCAGGTCTCTATCCTGATGATGTAGGAACCCCTTGAAGTCCTGCTGGACGTTGTGACCGTTACCTCGACCTCGACCGTTCCACCCTCCGGGATGAGCACTTCCGCGGTCTCGAACTCGACGCCGAGATGGGCTCCCTTCAGCTCGTTCTCGTTGGCCCAGTTCAGTATGAATGTCTCATCGGCATTGCCCCTGTTCTCGATATTCAATGTGAAGACCTTCTTCTCCCCCTTCGGGATGGAAGCGGAATCCTCCTTGAAGGATATCTCCGCGGTATAGAACGGCAGGATGATTATCGATGCGGAATCCTCTATGACCCCTCCCTTGGTCCCGGAGGGCTGAGCCGTGGCGGTGCCTCCGATCACAACTTCCGGTGTGACGGTCGAGGATGTGCCCGGGTGAACGGTGATATTTGCGGTGAACTCCGCCAATGGTTCCGAAGGTGTCAATGTGAAATCGTATTCCGAGAGCGATGCCGAAATCTCATCGGGGTATCGAACCTCAAGATGCAGGTCCACGGAATCCACGAATAAACCGAGGTTCAGAAGGAGTCTGGCGCTGCAGTGCAGCTTCCCCTCCGATGAGCCGTTGAAGGAGGTGTCGATGGATATCGACGTTTCCGTGATATCGATCTCCACCATGTTGATGGCCTGTCGGGTCCTCAACCCGTCGGCACCGAGTGGAGTACCTGTCGGCATGAGCAGAATGAGGAATGCCGAAAGATGGAGCAGTATCGTCAGTGACCCCTTCATGCCGTTTCAAATCAACGGAATACATCATAAGGGTTTTGGATGAAAGTACTATTTCCGAAAGGCCCACAGCCTGGAGCCCATATAATTGATAATGGTCACTACCACTATCACTCCCAGTGTCAGCATCTGGTAGTAAGGCTGTTCCCTGACTCCCAGAACATCCACACCCAATGTTGTCAGGAGGAACCTGACCGCAAATGCGAAGATGGCGACGATGAAGAAGCGGAAATACTGTGTCCCGGCCGACCCCGATCTGGCATCAAACGTCCAGAACCTGTTCCAGACGAAGTTCCAGCTCACGGCCGCCGCAAAGGATATCGATTGTGAGACAAGGTACTCGCTCCTGCCCTCTCCCAGAAGGAGAAGCATCAGGGTAAGTATCCCCAGATCCACGAGCATACCGGTTCCGCCAACGAACAGGAACTTCATGAAAGGGGCCGAACCGGGGTGAAGATAGAGGGCCAGAAGATGTTCCAGATAGTTCACGATAACGCGGGAACCCAGTTTCGATTCGCCCACCTCCCTGTCCCTGAAGGTTATCGGGACCTCAACAAGCCTGTCGTACCTGCCCTTTACAAGGATCTCCAGAAGGATCTTGTACCCTCTTGCCTTCAACGGCGCCCCCTCTATGACCGATGGTCTGAGGGCAAAGAAACCGGACATGGGATCCGAACAGGAGGTCAGCGGTCTTGCCATCAGCGCCGCACCCCAGGATATCACTTTCCTTTTGAGGGGCCAGTCCTCGATACCCCCACCTTTCGCATGCCTGGACCCGACGGAGATATCCGCTCCATCGCGGGTTATCGCATGGAACATGGCGGGGACGGCTTCCACCGGATGAGAGAGGTCCGCATCCATCACCAGATATACGTCACCCTTCGCTCTCCGGAACCCCTCGATGACCGCAGGAGAGAGACCTCTGTCCTTCTTCCTTACAATGCATCTTGCTTCCCCGATGGTTCCGGAAAGTTCTTTCACGGCCTCTGCCGTGCCATCGGGTGAATCATCATCCATGACGAGGATCTCGTGGTCTATTCCCTCACCTGCAAGGATCTCGTGCAGTCTGGGTATGATGAGGGCCATGTTCTCCCTCTCATTGTAGGTGGGAATTATGACCGACAGCTTCTCCTTCCTCGTGCTCAATGAACCACCATTTCGGGCGGACCTAACATTGGCTGGGATTTAATATTTTGGTATGAGGCCGCCAGGATATCCTGGAGATGAACATTCGTGAAGGATTCATCCCCATGGCTTCACACTCCATCCAGCAGGAACCGTGACGGAGATGAGGCGTACCCCGCAGGTCTGCAATCTCCGGGGGGCATTCGCCCGGAACCGCCTCCTCTCGGATGGTTCCAAGGGATCGTCCAAGGCCCTACTGCCCGGTTTCCGGCGGTTTCGGCGCCGGAGGTGTAGGTGGGACTTTGGGGGGTGCCGGAGGTGCTGTGGGGGCAGGAGGTGGAGCCGGTGCGGGCGGTTTGGCTGCTCCCTGTGCCGGGGGAACCGCTGCCGGCCTGGCCGGAGCTCCCTGCGGAGATGCCGGAGGCTGAGGCTGAGGAGGCTTGACAGCACCCGCCGCCTGCGGCCGGGGTGGCGCTGCGGGAGGGGAGGTGGGCCGGGGGGCAGGGGTGGGCGCCGGCTTGGCATGTGGTCCGGAATTACCCTCGGGGAGTGCAGTCTGCCCGGGAGCGGGTGCAGGCCGTGTGG
>Ga0190359_1001393_pt1 | contig 15204 bp, 10 predicted proteins | sample 48721823_MG_FD_161269 | JGI IMG/M metagenome (GOLD analysis project Ga0190359, IMG submission 161269) | Hydrothermal vent microbial mat bacterial communities from Southern Trench, Guaymas Basin, Mexico - 4872-18-2-3_MG | ecosystem: Environmental > Aquatic > Marine > Hydrothermal vents >... | reverse complement strand
CCTCGCGGGATTCTTGCACGCGCGCTCAAGGTCCTTCAGACGCACTTCGGACCGAACATCCTGTTTAACCTCTCACTCAATCCAGCGATACAAAAGGTAATGCTGGCCCGCCAGCGAAGCGCATTCCGGTCCCCGCATTACAGGAATTCCAGCCAGTATCTTCGGGAGCTTAATCAGATGTCGCGGGACCTGGGAGTGAAAGTGCCTATCTTTCATAATGATGTAGTCGAGTCAGGGGTGCGGTTCACGGATGTGGACATCCTGGCCATAGATGATTATCCTGTCAAGGCATTTGACCGGGACTGGCGTGGCAGGGGTAATCCCTTTGCCAACATAGACCTTTTCGAGCAAGGCCATAATGCACACGGCGTGCAATGCCCGATCTTTGTGGCCGAGACCCAGGGGGGCTGGTATGACCTCTGGGGCGGAAAAGGATATGACTATAACCGGGATTTCCTCGGACCCGATGCGCTTGACATCACCATGAAGTCCTGCATGGCACAGGGATCGGCAATCCTCAATCTGTTTATGGCATGCGGGGGAACAAGCTTCGGATACCTCGCAAGCCCGGATGTATATTCGTCATATGACATGGCCGCTCCTGTGACCGAGGGCAATCGCTTCTCGGCCCGCGCGAAAGCCGCAAGGGCCTTCTCCGACTTTGTATTCCACAATGAGCAGGACCTTCTTTCAGCAGAGCCGGATGACTCGGTGAGCGTCCAGGACAAGGAACTATTCTGCCGCGCGAGAAAGGCGGCTTCGGGCAAGAGTTTTGTTTATATTCGTAACCTTACATCTCTTGAGAGGGAGGCGAGGGTCGAGCCCGGTGGTGCAGAGGTTTCTATTCCGCCATTCTCGATGACCGTGCTGGTATTGGACGAGGGGGGCAAGATAATAGACCAGTGTGCGCCTTGCATCCAGGCCGCGGACCCGGACCTGCCCCGGGTTGCGCTTCCTGAACTTTCACACTGGACATTTGCAATGGCGAGCAAAGAGCTTGACCCGGACTACGATGATTCGGACTGGCTGGATGTTCCGGCATCAAACCGGCTCGACCTGGACGCACTCGGAATTCACTTCGGCTATGCCTGGTACAGGGCTCATTTACAAATGATTCCCTCAAGCATCAGGATTCACGCTCGGCATTGCTTCGCGGCATACCTTAACGGACATCTCATCCTGGCCAAGGATAACCACTTAAACCGCCTTGCCGTAGGAGAAGATTTTGCGGATACTTATGAGGTCGTGCCATTGCCTGAATATTGGATGCCCGACCGGAATGTCCTTGTGATCCTTGTAGAGAGCCTGGGCCATAATAAGGGGTTCCTGGAAGACCTTCATAACCCGCGTGGGCTTATCACGGTTGAAGCAGAGGGCGCGATCTCAAGCTGGAGAGTCCGGGGAGGAATTCTGCCCGGAGAAAAGGGCATGACCCCGAAACTGGATTTCGATTCTCTGAACCTGGAAACCGAGGATGTTACCATTCCACATCAATGGGCATTCGCCCAGCACGGGGTGGGTCTATATCAGACGCGGTTTCGGCTCAACCTTCCGGGGCCGGATGATCCGGCCATTGGCGTGAGGATCAGCAAGGCGCCTGAGAAGGCGAACATCTACCTGAACGGGCACCTCATCGGCCGTTACTGGGAAAGCGTGGGCCCGCAAAAGCTCTTCTACCTGCCCTCGGCCTGGCTGAATCATAATGGAGAGAATCATCTCGCGATTGCGCTCTGGCGATGGGACGCACCCTCTGGACTGAGCGAGGTTAACCTGGAGCCTTATCCGTGAGGATGAATCTCCGAATCCGCTTGAGAAAAAGGATAAGGAGAATTGTGAGTATCCCGATAATAGATAACCATATCCCTATCCGGGTAGGCCAAGGATAATAGCGAAATACCAATTCATGGTCCCCGGCCGGGACATGCACTGCCCGGAACAGAAAATACGCGCGCCGAATTCTCGATTCCTCTCCATCCAACTCGGCGCGCCAGCCCGGAAACCACTTATCGCTGAGAACCAGCCAGCCAGCAGAATCGGAACTGACCCTGATCCTGACGCGCCCGAATTCATATTCCTCGATATTCAATTCACCGCGAGCTCCCGGGTTTTCCCCCTCTCGATCCTTCCCCTGCAATAACACAGACTCCAGCGGATCGAAATTATCATCCAGCATCCGCTCAAGGACCTGCTCCATGTCAGGGAAGTATTCAGCTTTCGGAACCCAGAATGCCCGCGGCAGTGCAGAGGTGTTTTCATAGATGCGGCAGTCCTGATCGTAGATCATCCTGAATGCTGGCAGGATGTCTTCTCCGATCAGGCCAATGTCCCCGAAAAGGGCATAATCGTTCTCCGGGTTGCCGTGCGGTCCGGGCGTGCTGGCCAGGGCCAGGCAGAAGGCTTCGTCGGAAAAGTCGGAAAAGGGAATGACTGTATTCATCTCGAGCCAACACCGCTCCCCGGAGCGGGCCCCTGGATCGAGAAACCGGAAGAAGACAAGACGGGAAGCGGTCTCTGTCCGGGCCAGAGCGGAGAGGCATGCCCCGTCAAAGCCCTCGGCCCCCCACGCGTTCTCCATGATCCCTGCATCCAGATGAAGCGCTTTAGCGTGAATTGGATTTATTTTTAACTCGATACGCGCTGGAGCATGCAGGAACATGGAATCGCGGCTTCGGCTGTTGATCTCGGTTTTCGCGCGGGAGAAGAAATGCGGATGCGGAGCGAGAATGCTTTCAAGGGACACGGCTTGCGGAAGCGGGACATCCCCTAAAGGACTGGGTGAAAGGACATATCGTAGATTGATGAGGTTGATAAGTCCCGCAGGCGCGCGGTTGAGGTCCAGGTCAAAATAGAACCTTCCTTTTTCCAGAAAGTGACCTACTCTTTCAGAGTCGTTCTTCCAGCCGTTGACCGCTGAGAAAAAATTGACATAATCTTTTGGATAAAGAGGGGCCTGCTCGCGTATCTCAGGGACCCGGTAAACCCCGCCAAGGTTTGGATGCAAAAGATACGGTTCAAGACTGTAAACCCGGAAAATACCGGCCCGGGATTTCAGAAATTCTACCGCGGGCGGCACAGGATAGACGCGGAAAGCCTTGTCTCCATAAAGCGGCACAGCCAGGACGAAGTAGATGAAAAGCTCGGAGGCGGCAAGAATTATCACGGCCCCGGAAATGAGCCTGGAACGCGAGCGAAGCCAGGATAGTTTCCACCCGATCAAGACTAATGCGCCGGTAATGACCAAGGCGATGCCGGATAAAAAGAGCGCGTGCCAGAAGAGGCCGGAGTGAAGAAGCACATGCCGGAACAGCCAGGCTTCACCCATGATCCAGATGAGGATGACAGCGAAAGGGGAAAACAGAAGCGGAAGGCTCAATTTCTTTCTGGCGATCATGTCCAGGCTGAATCCGGCGAGTATGGCCGTGGAAAAGGCTAGATAGGGCTGTGCGTATCGGAAGTTCTGCATCTTGTTGAAGAGCGGCAGATGATTGACCAGGGAGAAGCCCGGCAGGTAAAAGGTCATCCCGAAATAAAAGAAGATAGCAATGACAAAAAAGAGCATAATAGCAGGAAGTCTGCGCAGATGAACAAAGGCCAGAATTGCGAGGCTTGAGACCATCCATCCGAGGTATGCAGGGAGCAGGGTGAACTGGTGGAGTCTTTCCGGGACATGAGAGGCCGATGGGGGAATCCAGTAATCGAAGACAGGGGTTACAAGAGCCAGGAGGTGATTCATTGGCACATGAATTTTTTCTATGCCGGGGAAATGGTAATTCCAGCACAGGCCAAGATACTCAATAAAGGGCAACAGCCCGTAGCCACTCAAGAGGTGTATGAGGATCAGGCCGACCAGGATGATCGTGAGCCTGACAAGAAAGGGCTTCAAGCCTTGAGGGAAAGGGGTGTTTAACACCAGGGATGCGAACACGAAGAAGGCGAAGCAGTATCCGAACGCGAAAAAGGTTATCTCGGGCTGATACCCTGTGACCAGCCAGGCGCCGACCAGAATGCAGGCCAGAAACCAGGTAAGACTTACTCGCTTGGCGAGCTTCAGCAGGATGAGCATTTCCAGGGGAAAAAGGGCTTCTATGTTGATGTTTATGAAGCTGTGAAATTCCCGGAAGTATCCGCAGAGCATAAATGCCAGGCCACACAAGGTAGCGGCCCCAAAGCCCATTTTGAGAGTCCGGGCGAAAAGATAGGTGAAGAATCCGGCCATCAAGAAGCGGAGCAGAAGATAAAACTCCCACCCGGCCAGAGAGTCAAGGATAAAGGCCATCACCTTCAGAGGATAAAAAACACTTGGCCAGGTCCAACTGACAAGGGAATTACCGAACCCGTGGAAAGGGTCCCACAGCGGAAGTTGCCCGGCACGAAATGTATCTATGGATACCTCATCCCCGGGATAAAAGAGATACAGAGGAATCGGGTCCCAGATGACTTCGAAAAACATGGTCTCGCCCATGACCCAGCGGCTTGAAAAGGCTAGCACCATCAGGATGATGTAAAAAAGCAGAGCCAACAGATGCTGGCGCCCGAGCCTTTCAGAAGAATATTGAGAACTCGAATTCACGCCCGTTTTTTTCCGCTAAAGATAATCTGAATCATTATACTATCTTAGAGGGAAGCAGTGCGAAAAAAGTTGACTCGGGCTTTCGGTTCCATGATAAGATATTCTGGGAAGAAAGATAAAAAGGAGAACAGGTAAAGGCCTGCTCCGGAAAGCTGGACCATGCGTCTTTATGAGTTTGAAGGAAAGAAGCTCTTGAAAAAAGCTGGCGTTCCTCTTGCACCCTCCATCGAGGTCCGAGACGCCGCGGGTGAAAAAATCTCCGAAAGAGCCAGGGCCGCGGCTGATGAAATCGGCCCGCCTGTGGTCCTGAAGGTTCAGATACTGCGCGGTGGCCGGGGCAAGGCAGGCGGCATAAGGCTTGCCACCAGTGCGGCTGAGGCTTGTGAGGTTGCAAGCCAGCTAATCAATTCAGAGTTTTACGGGATGACCCCGGATAGCCTGCTGGTTGAAAAGGCGCTCGATATTGAGCGGGAATACTATCTCGGCATTACCATTGACGAGGTTGCCAAGGAGAATGTGCTTATCCTGAGCGAGGCTGGCGGAGTGGATGTGGAGGCCGAGGCAAGGGGCACGGATACCCGCTTTGTCCGCCAGAGCATTAATCAAATTCAGGGCATACTCCCCTTTCAGGCCAGGGAGGCCGCGGCTGGCGCCGGCTTTTCAGGAAGAATTCTTAACACTGTCACAGGCCTGATTACAAGGGTCTGGACATGCTACATTGAATGGGATGCCCAGCTATTGGAGATCAATCCACTCATCGTGACAAAATCCGGGGAGATATTTGCCTCGGATTGTCGGATGGAGATTGATGACGAGGCCATGTTCCGTCAAAAGGATCGGCTTCTGGCTCTCGGCATAGAGCCGCGGGAGGACAGGAGTCGGCCACCGACCCGGCTTGAACTTGAGGGTGCCGAGGTTGACCGGCTTGACCACCGTGGCGTGGCTGGAAGGGTTGTGGAATTCGACGGTGACATAGGGCTCATCATAGGCGGAGGCGGTGCAAGCCTTACCGTGTTTGATGCGATCCTTCGGTACGGGGGCAAGCCTGCGAACTACTGCGAGATCGGGGGCAATCCCACGGTCAAGAAAATCCAGCGGCTTACGGAGGTGATCGCAAACAAGCCGGGGCTTGCCTGCCTCGGGGTGATAACCAATGTGCTCAGCAACACAAGGGTTGACCTAGTAGCGCGAGGCGTGATCAACGGCCTGATAAACTCCGGCATTGATATTGAAAAATTCCCGGTTGTATTCAGGGTCCCGGGAAGCTGGGAGGATGACGGGTTCCGCATTCTGGAGAAATACGGGATCAAGTATTTCACACGGCGCGAGACCATGGATGATGCGGCCAGGCATCTGGTCCAGATGCGAAATCGGATAAAGGATACCGGCAAGGAAAAAAACTGAAAGGAGGGAATGGCATGAAGATAAAATGGAACGGCCATGCCTGTTTTACCATCACGACCGGGGAGGGGACCGTGATCGTGACCGATCCTTATGAGCCGGGCGGATATGACGGGGCCATCAAGTACGGGAATGTGAAAGACAGGGTGGACATTGCACTCGTGAGCCACGATCATGCAGACCACAATTATGTGGAGATGCTTGAGGGATCGCCAGAGGTGCTGAAAGAGACCGGCGAGGCAAAGGGGATCAGGTTCAATGGCATCCCCTGTTTTCACGATGAGACTAAAGGCTCGGAAAGGGGACCGAACACTATCTTTGTCTTTGAGGTGGACGGGGTCAAGGTAGCGTTTGCCGGGGACATCGGGCACCAGTTGAGCGGGGATGAGCTTAAGGCTCTCGCGGATGTGGATGTTCTTATGGTCCCGGTGGGAGGGACATTTACCGTTGACGCCAGGGGAGCCGCGGCTCTTGTCCAGGCTATCAAGCCGCGGATGGTCATTCCCATGCATTTCAAGACCGAAAAGTGCGCTTTCCCCCTGGCCTCGGTGGACGAGTTCCTCAAACACATGACCAACAGCAAAAAGTTAAACAAGACAGAGATAAAGATAACCCCGGAATCTCTCCCGGTCAAGGGCCCGGAGGTCTGGGTCATGGATTACGCGTGCTGATCAGATGCAGACTGCGATTGATTGGGTGGACTACTGTGGCCGTTGTCTTCATGTATGCCTGCCAAACCTCCGGGAACTCAAGTAGGCCTTTCTAGGCAGATGGCCCGCATGCGCCGTTTTCTAAAGTTCAGCCTGTTCATAATTCTAGTTGATCTTTTCATTCTCCTTTTTCTGGAAGGTGGCATGAGGGTCTTTCATCTCGGAGAACCCATCGCTTCATTCCTTGAGGAGAAAAGTCCGGATGGCGATGTGTGGGTCACCTATCAGGGCAACTCGATCCAGCCGGGCTTTCCCAGGGAGAAGCCAGCGGATACCCTCCGCATCTTCTGCTTCGGCGGAAGCACCATGCTCGGGTTTCCCTATCATCCGCGATGCAGTTTTATGCGAATCTTTGAATGGATGGTCAATGAATCTGCTCCGGGCCAGTCGTTGGAAGTAATCAATCTTGCCAAACTGGGTGCGGACAGTAAGGATGTGCTCCGGCTCATGGAATCCTCGCTCTCTTACCACCCGGACCTGATAGTTCTCTACACAGGCCAGAACGAGTTCCTTCGTTTCTCTCTGCTCAGCGAGACCGGGCATCCTGGTCTCGTAAGTGCCCGGGAGTTTCTTGCCAGGCACTGTCGCATCTATCAGGCGCTTGTTAAATTCTCGGAAAAGGCTGTGGCCGCTTTCCCGGTCATGATTGCAAGGGAACAGGGCCTCTTACCCTTCCTGGGACGCCTTGTGCCGGAAGACCAGGGAGATGGCATGCCCAGGCCCTCAAGAAAGACCTGGCGCGATGAAAAACAAAGGGTCTTTGCAGGCAATCTGGAGAAGATATTCGAGCTCGCCTTGCAAAATCATGTTCCGCTTATCGCGTTCAACCTGGCTGTCAACCTTCGAGACTGGCCGCCTTTGCCCGAACCTGTCCCGGAGGGGCTCTCCCAATCGCAAGAACATGATCTAGCCTCTGCACTGAAGCAGGCGGAAGCCTTTCTGGAAAGGGGGAATCCCCAGGCCGCGGTGAGGCTCCTTGAGGATATGGAGGCTCAAGCCCCGGATTACGCGCTGATCAAGTTCCTGCTTGGAAGAGCCATGTCAAGGCAAGGAAACACCGATGAGGCCCTGGCTTGTTTTGAAAAGAGTCAAGCCCTGGAGCAGGATCAGCATCGCGCACCACCCTCATTCAACCGGATAATCTCTCGCCTGGCTGGTGAAAGAGGAATTCCCTTGATTAACCCCGGGGATATTTTCAAGGGGGTAGCCCACGGCGCTCCGGGTTTTGAGTTTTTCGAGGATCACTGTCATCCCAATCTTAAAGGGCAGGTTCTGATCGCGCGTGCTTTATATGAAAAGCTACGAGAGCTGGAGATTATCCGGACTCCCGCGTATACTTCGCCGTGGCCCTTTCCGCACGATGAGATAGAGGTAAGGATAAAAAGGGACTTTGGCCTTACGCGTGAGTTTCTCCGGGAGAGAAAGCTCTGGCTCGCTATCTATTACGCTCTCAACCGCGCTCTTCCGGGCCGAGATCATAAAACGATCGCGACCTTTACAGAGGTGATCAATGCCGACCCTCTTGACCCGCTTCCCCGAATATGCCTGGCCTTGATTCATCTGCGGCAAAACCGGGAGGCACTTGCACTTGAGCAATGGAATGAGCTTATGAAAGAGAGTCCGTGGAATTTCCGCAAGTGTATCAAGCATTACTTCAGCCCGAGCATGGACCTGCGGGCAGGGGTATTGATGGCCAGGATTCCCCATGAGCGCGATGGCCCGCCGCTTGCAGGCATGATCCTTGTCAGGAAGCCTTCGGAAACTGGTGAACCAGAGGAAACAGCCTGGATCCCGCTATCGGAATTCAACCGGTTCTGGCGCTGGTCTGAAGGGTCCTGGAAAGACATAACCGCGGAATTGCAAAACCGCCTGGAACAGCGTGCCTTGAAGCTCAGTAAACTGGATAAAGAACCGGTTCCATACGATCTCAGGAAGAACTATGGGCAATCTACTTTTGTGACCCATGATCTTGTGCAGATTTCGAGTTCTGAGATAGAGGCATGTTTCCAGATGCAGGGGGCTGACCCATTTCTGGTTTTAGACCCGGTAAGGCTGGACCATCTGATTATCAAGGAATGCGAGATCCAGGCGTGTTTAGCACCGGATACCGAGAGCGGGAATTCCCTGGCTCATCTCTACTGGGCCACCCAAAGCGCACCTGATTTTTCCGAGTCGAGAAAGATGAGCTTTATTATGAAGCCGGACGGCCGCTTTCATACCTGTCGTTTACTACTCGGAGAAAATCCGGACTGGGTGCTGAGCGATACGATCATGCGCCTGCGTCTGGACCCTGCTGATTCCCCCGGGGAATTTTGCTTAAAGGAAATGATCTTCAGGCCATATTCTCGTCAGGAACAAAATTAAATCTCTTCATCAGTAATTGCTTCAAGTTCTGCAAGGCCCTTCCCCGGTGGGACACTGAAAGCTTGGTATTGAGGTTCATCTCCGCAAAGGTGAGCTTGAGCCGCGGGTAATAGAAAAGCGGGTCATAGCCGAAGCCATGAGTTCCTCGTGGCTCAGTGAGGATCACTCCATCGCACACGCCTTCCACGAATTCCAGCCCGCCTTCAGGATCGGCCAGTGCTATCACGCACCGGAAGCGCGCAGTGCGCTCAGGTTCAGGAACTCCCTGCATCTCCTGGAGCAACCTTCGGTTGTTCTCATCATCCGAGGCATGTTCGCCAGCGAACCTGGCCGAGAGCACCCCGGGTCTTCCGTGAAGCGCGTCAACCTCCAACCCGGAATCATCGGCAACGGCTGACAGTCCGGTAGCCTTGGCGACAAAGCCAGCCTTGCGCCCGGCATTCTCGGTAAAGCTGATCACGGTCTCTTCAAGTTCAGGGGTTTCAGGGAATCCTGAAAGCGGAATGAACTCCAGACCCTTCAAGCCTGAAAGCTCATTCTCTATCTCCCGGAGCTTGCCTTTATTCCGCGTCGCGACTACCAGTTTCATAAGGCGAGAGAATTCACCGAGAGCGTGTGTGCAGGGCCTCTTTTTGAATCCGGAAAAGCTCGGCCATGCCCCTGGATGCGATATTGATCATGCGGTTGAGCATGGTGCGGCTGAAGGGCTCGCCCTCTGCTGTTCCCTGGACCTCCACCAGTCTTCCGGACCCGGTCATGGCTATATTGAGGTCAACCTCTGCAGACGAATCCTCCGTGTAGTCAAGGTCGAGCAGAATCTGACCGTCCACCAGGCCCACGCTGACCGCGGCCACCTGGTCTTTGAGAAAAGACCGCGAGATATGCTCTTGCTTTATCAAGCCTCTCTCGGCCAGCGCAACTGCCACATACGCGCCGGTGATCGCGGCGGTGCGCGTGCCCCCGTCTGCCTGGACCACATCGCAGTCAACCAGGATGGTCCGCTCACCGAGCAGACTCAGGTCCGCTGTTGCCCGGAGAGCCCGGCCTATCAGGCGCTGAATTTCCTGGGACCGGCCTTTAGGACCGCGGCCTCTCTCACGGGCAGAGCGGGTCTTTGTGGAACAGGGAAGCATCGCGTATTCCGCGGTGATCCAGCCCTGATCCATTCCGGTCAAAAAAGGCGGAACCCTTTTCTCCACCGTGGCACTGCAGATTACGCGGGTATCTCCGATCTGGATCAGGGCCGAGCCTTCCGGGTATTTAAGTGGTTCTGTAGTGATCTGGACCGGCCTTAATTCGTCTTTCTCGCGACCTGTTCTGTAGACCCTGCGGGAGCGCATCACGGCTGATCCCTCTGGACCAGCCCTTGGCGCTTTTGCTGGACCTTGCGGTATTCAATGATACTATCCGCGAGCGCCTGGACGATCTTAGCCTGGTTCTCAGGCCGTGTGATGTTTCTCGCTTCTTCCCGGTTTGAGAGAAACCCCACTTCCACAAGAACCGCTGGCATGTTGGCTCCGGTCAGGACTCTGAAAGGAGCCTGCTTTACACCGCGGTTCTCGCTCTTCATCACCCTTGCCAGGTTTTCCTGGATCATCGCGGCGAGAAATTCGGAATCCTTGAGGTGTTCGGTTTGCGCCATATCTCCGAGGATCAATTCCAGATCGCTTGAGTTAGAACCGGGTCTTGCCTGGGGTTCGAGACCCTGGTTCTCTAGCCAGGCCAGCTTGCGCGCGGCCTCGTCCGTGGCCTCGAGACTGAGGAAGAATGTTTCAAAGCCGGATGCGTGAATATATTCCGCGGCATTGGCATGGAGACTCAAGAATATATCCGCATTTCTGCTGTTTGCTATTCGTGCCCTCTCATCCAGGTCCAGGGCCTTGTCGCAATTCCGGGTCAGGATGACACGCAGGCCCGGCTCTTTTTTCAGCCTGTCTTTGAGCAGAAGGGCAAGGGTCAGGGCCAGGTCTTTTTCAAGGAGGTTATCAGGTCCTTCCGCCCCGAAATCATCGCCGCCGTGCCCTGGATCAATCACCACAACATCCACGGGATCGCGGCAACTCGAATGCGGGATCAGTGCTTTTGGTTCCGAAGGCTGAGGCTTGATCCAGAGGACTTCCATCTTTTCACCCAGCGCATTGGCCAGCGGGCCGGTGTAGAAATCTTCCGGCAACCAGATTCTTTCATCGCCTTCCGGATTGAGGGTCTCGACCAGGGGGGGTCTCGAGAGGTTATACACATTGGTCTCGAATGCTGTCTCGCCGCTCTTCAAGTCCATCATCATGAGCTTGTCAGCGGCCTTTACAAACAGAGCGTGGGCCGACTGGTCGCTGAAGCCGGACAGGCCGAGCAGGTCAAGTGATTCTTGAAATGGAACCAGGATGATCTCGCCGTCACGGCGGAAATCAGACAGGTAAATGTCCGCACCTGTTTCCCTTTTAAGGATGACCTGCTCGCCCGGGGCTGGCGGAGACGCCGAGATACAAAGGCCCAACGCCAGACACCAGAGCGCAACGAGATATTTGCCTTGCTTGTGCATTGATAAAATTGTATATATTATAACAGATTTCTTTAAGCCGGCAAAGTGAGTTATTAATGGGAACACTAAATTGTTAACTTTCTCGGTTGAATTCCCCTCCCCCTCTGATGGGGGAGGGGAAGGGAGGGGGTGATTAAATTGCGCACCGATAAACACCCTCCCCTTAATCCCCTCCCGTCCTCGTGCTTCGTAGCGTAGGCTACTACGCAGAGTAGCAAAGGGAGGGGAAAGAGGTATCAAAGATCAAAGAATGTAAACTATTTAGGGCTCGGAGTAATATGTTTTGAATGCCCGGGCAATGAAGGACAGGACGAAGATATTCGGCTCATGTATTTTATTAGTCTTGTGCGCTTTCGTGTTTTTACTAATTTTTTTTAAAAGTAACCAGGTGCAAGGAGGTAAAGGGAAATTGAATTTAACGATCATTTATGACAATTACGAACATGCTCCTGGACTCAGCACGAGCTGGGGATTCTCCTGTTTGATCCAGGGGATGGACAAGACAGTGCTTTTTGATACCGGGGGCGATGGCCGGTTGCTACTTGAGAACATGAAGAAGCTGAAGCTGGACCCGAAAGCGGTTGAGATGATTTTTCTCAGCCATATTCACGGGGATCATACAGGCGGCCTTGGGGAGTTTCTCACTGAGAATTCCGATGTCCAGGTGATCCTGCCTGCTTCATTTCCGAAGAGCTTCAAGGAAGGGGTTCGCGGTTTTGGAGCGGAGGTGATCGAGATTTCCGGATCGAGGGAGATTTTCAAGAATGTCTTCAGTACCGGTGAGATGGGGTCTTTCATAAAGGAGCAGTCGCTTGCGATCAAGACAGAGCAGGGGGCGGTGGTGATTACTGGTTGTGCGCATCCCGGGATAGTGGAGATAGTGGAGAGGGGTTGCGAGATTACCGGGACGAGTCCGCGGCTTGTGCTTGGAGGATTCCACCTTGGAGGAACCAGCGAGGCGAGGGTCCTGGAGATTATTGACCGGCTTGTAAAGCTCGGGACAAAGCAGGCCGCGCCGTGCCATTGCTCAGGGGACAGGACCAGGGAGCTTTTTAAAGAAAAGCTGGGTAAGGCCTACCTTGAGGTGGGTGTTGGCAAGGTGATTTCGCTTGATTGATCCGGTGGAAGGGTCTTTTTGAGAGGAGAGGAAAGATGGGAAAGAGAAGATGTATCATTCTATTGTTAGCTGTTCTGGTCTTTGGCCTTGAGGCCTGCACTATCCCGATTTCGCGGGCCAGGGAAGGGGTTCTGGTTACGCCGCTTGCGAGTCCTGAACGGACGCCTGTTTATGAGAACGGGGGCTGGATAATTGCCAGGGCCTCAATGCATAATCACACAGTATTCAGCGACGGAATCCGGAGCATGGAGGGGCTTGTGCAGTTGGCGAGAAACCAGGGCATAGCGGTTCTGGCAATCACGGATCACCATCAACTTGGAATGCAGTTTGGTCCGATCAGGGTGAAGAGTAATTCGATTACGGAAAGGAAGGGCGGTTACGAGGATTATTTTCAACATCTCTGCCGCCTGCGAGATGAAACCACGGATGTCATCATCATCCCGGGTGTGGAGTACACGGGTTGGGGCTGGGCAGAGGGAAAGTTCTCGAATGCTAATTTATGGGGTATGAGCCATCATTTCGTTGTTTACGGGATTGAAGATTCGAGGGTGTGGGAGCAGGCTCCGCATCAAGTCGAGCTTCCGGTGAAGGAGTACAATGACCCGGACTCTGAGCTCGAGCCTTTGATCACGCTGGTCCGGTATTTCCGGGAAGCTGGCGGCATGGTTTTTTGGGCCCATCCGGACTGGTATAACGAGGGTTCCTACGGGCCGATCAAGGTCAGGGACCATCCATGCGGACGGCTGGTCAACCAGCTAAAGGAACTCAATGGATTCGCCGCGGTTCCAGAGGGTATCTTCGAGGGTGCCCAGCCGGGCGAGCCGTGGGACCATGCCCTTCTTGAATACATAATTGGCGAGCGCGAGGCTCCGATCTGGGCCATCGGCGATGCTGATTACCATGGCGAGCCCCATACATTGGCCAATGGCACGACGATGCTCTATCTTCATCAATTGACTCATGAGCAGGTCTATGAGGCGATGGGTAAAGGCCGCATGGTCGTGTTTATGGGCGATCCTTTCCAGGATGTATTTGTTAAAGAGTTTTGGGTTTCCGGAGGCGGCCCGTCTGAGCACGAAATCATGCTCGGGGAGACCGTGAAGCTCGAGAGTATTCCGCGTATTCATTTTGCATTGAGCAGGGACATTCCATCTATCCGGGTCTGGCTGATTCGGAACGGGAAAGTAATTTATGAGACTACCGGGTCCGAATTCGACTATATTGATGAGCTTGCTTTCGAGCGGGGTCTGCCAGCGTATTACAGGGTGGAAGTCAAGGGCGAGCGCAAAAGCCAGGATGAGCCGTGGCCGTGGTCGAGCTATTTGTTTACCAATCCGATCTTCGTTGAATTTTAGATGGATATTGCAAAGGGGGATGTCTGATGAAAAAGCAGGAGTTGAAAGCGATCTCTTTTCAGCCCATTGGAGTTATCCGAACACCTTATAAGGGGGATCATGCTCCTTACCAGGCCCCGGAGAGGGATGAAGGAGAGGCAAGGCTGGTGCTGGAACCGGAATATGAGCCGGGCCTCAAGGAGCTTGACAGGTTCGGGTATATATATGTGTTTTATTACATGGACAGGGCACGCAAGGATGTTTCTCCAAAGAGTCCGGGGGACATGATCGCGCATCCGCCCTGGGCTGGAGGGAAAGGGGTAGGCCTGTTTGCAAGCAGGTCTCCAGACAGACCCAACCCCATTGGGCTGAGCATTGTCAAGCTTCGCAAGATCAAGGGCAATGTAGTAGTCACATCTCTGCTGGATGCCTTTGACGGGACACCGCTTCTTGACATCAAGCCTTACCTCGCGGAGTTGGACGCCAAGGATGATGCCAACTACGGCTGGCTGGATGAGAAGGGGCGAGATCATCTTATGTTGCATATCCGGGGAGTTCCCCACGACCACTAAAAAGAAAAAGCAGGGTTTGGCCCTGGACTCAAGAATAAAGGATTTTAAAAATACAATCCTGGTGTCTTAATGGTTAAAAAATAATGAACCATCCTGAATGAGATTCTGATCACACAAAAAAATCAGGGGGTCACTTCATAATTATCTTGACAAACAGGTCAAAAGGGGCTAAAGATAGTATTACGCTGGGAAAGGAGGTGATCCAATTGGAAATAAATTTATGGATCAGCGAGGTGGCTGAGACTTAGGGACACATCCTTGAGCCGACCCGGTCCACCGGATCCGAATGATTCGAGGATGTCGGACCTGGGTCAATTCAAACAGCTCACCGGCCCCGGAAGGCTTTAAAGTTTTCCGGGGCTTGCTTTTTCTTTTCCCTCCCACTGGTAGCCGAAGAGAATTCTCAGCATGTATTGCGGCCCTCCTTCAAGGTCTCCGTCGGTCATGTCCTCGTCAGAGTCGTCAATGTAAAAGTCCGCTCCGGAGAGGTCCACATTCATGAAGAGGTATCCTGCCATGGCTTCGAGTCTGAGCCAGTCCAGGACTTTGAGGGACACGCCTGCATATGGGTATCCGAACCAGAACTCCTCGGACTCG
>Ga0190359_1001391_pt1 | contig 15226 bp, 12 predicted proteins | sample 48721823_MG_FD_161269 | JGI IMG/M metagenome (GOLD analysis project Ga0190359, IMG submission 161269) | Hydrothermal vent microbial mat bacterial communities from Southern Trench, Guaymas Basin, Mexico - 4872-18-2-3_MG | ecosystem: Environmental > Aquatic > Marine > Hydrothermal vents >... | reverse complement strand
TGAGCTTACACAAAATTGCTTGAGTTTTTGTCCGATTTTTTGGGGAGCATTACAGAGATTTTGTATATAATTTTTAAAACTACTGTGATGTGAGAAACTGCTGTGTTTGTAAGCAGTTTTATTTTTAATCTAATAAATTGGAGGGATTAAGAGATGGTGTTGGTCAGGAAAGAGGATATAACAAAGACTTTAAAGGTGGTGTATGAAAAGATTAATAGTGGAGTATTAGAAAATTACTGGACGGGATTTAAACCATTGCCAATAGCATTTTATGATAATTCCCATGTTTACATTATTGGGCTTAGTGAATTGCCAGAAGGATTTAATAAAGAGGATGAAATTTTTGTTGGTGAATGGGATAATAGATTTATAGGAAATACTTCAATTAAATTTCAGGAAGGATATATTGGTATATGGGATTTATCAACTGTTGAAGAATTTACAACTTTTTCAGAATTTTATTCTAAAATAGTTCATGAAATTTTTCATGGTTTTCAATTATCAAATAATGATAAAAGATTTGCAAATGAGTTTTTAGCATTTCAATATCCTTTTACAGTTGAAAATATAGCACTGAGAATTAAAGAAAGAGAATATCTTTTAAAAAGTGTGTTTGAAGACAAGAAAAACTTGAAAAGAGACTATATGAAAAAATTTATCTCGTGCAGGGAAAAAAGAAGAAGTATTATAAAAGAATTTTTAGATTATGAACTTGGTCTTGAAAGTATTGAAGGTACAGCAACATATGTTGAGTATAGGGCATTATTTGATGAAAGTTGCCTTCCAGAGAAATTTCTTATCTCAGTGTTTGGTAAAGATTTAATAAAGGTGACAGATTTAAATAAATTTAGAATGAGCTGTTATTCACCGGGTATGTATATTTCCCTGCTGCTTGATTGTATAAAGCCAGATTGGAAAAAAGAATATACTTATGAAAATAAATATATTTACGATTATTTTGTTGATATAGTATCATTGGAATTTGAGAACGTTGAAATTGATGATCAGACGGTAAATCTTGCTCGCGAAGCTGTTGAAAAACATAAAAAGGAATTAGACAAAGTGTTTAAAAATTTCGAAACAAGTGGTAAATATAAGGTTGTGTTAACAGGAAAATTTAGTTTAGCTGGCTTTGATCCTATGAACATTTTGAAAAGTGGCAACAAGCTTTTACATAAAAATTTTCTAAAATTTGGTAGCAGTGAAAGTACTTATTTTGTAAAAGGTCCAGTGATATCTGAGTTTGAAGATGAAATATGGCAATATAGTAAAGTAATTTTTTATTCAAATAAAAAGCCTGAATTGAAAGATGATAATGCTGTTTTTATAGATAAAATTGGAATAATAAAGGGGAAATTAACAGAAGAAAACAACACTTTTTTGATAGAATCTTAAATTTCAATATAGAATGGAGGGGAGGTTACCCCTCCGTTATTCAATTGAAAATGATAGATGTATTATGTAAGTTAAATGGAAAAATTTCTTTAACAATATCATCTGGAATTTCTACATCTAATTCATTTAGTATCGTAAAAACAAGATCAATAACTTCAGCCTTTTTATCATCACTGACCTCAGAGGTTTCAATAAGTTACATTAAAAGACAAATTATTTCCTTAACCATATTTTTTCCCTTCTTTATATATGGTTCGTTTTCTCTATCAAATAAATCTTCTAGTTTTGTTTTTGGAAAAGGATCAAAAAGCAAAAATATTTCCCCAATAGTTGCATTAATGCAGATAGTTGTCATATTGTAATGATGGAAGAATAAGAGTTTATATACAAATTACTTTAAATTTTTTCTGCAAGAATAATTATTCTTGGGGAATTAACTGTAAACTTTTCTTTTTCCCAACTCCCATATACCTGTTTTATAGTTAATCCAACCTCATTTAACAATTTATTTATTTCTGTAAGGCTATATATTCTCATGCTATATTCAAATTCTCTTCTTTTATTTTCTCGAATAATTATTCTTCTTATATTTAAGTAACCACTTAAAGGGTCAAAAGAAGGAAGATCTATCATCATGTCTTTATCAACTTCAAAGACTGAGTCACTAAATTTCGTAGCTCTTGAGTCTCTATTTGGTATATCAAAAAGAAATTTTCCGTTTCTTTTTAAAAGATTGGATATATTTTTTAGGACAAGCTGGTTTTCTTTTTCACTAAAATATCCGAATGATGTGAAAAGAAGAAGCGCAACATCAAATTCCTCTTTATACTCAAGTTTTCTTATATCTTTTTTTAAAAATTTAACATTTGTTTTTTGGTTATTTGCTTTTTGTTTTGCAATTTTTAAAAATTCATCCATTATATCTACACCTGTTACATCAAACCCCATTTTTGAAAGTTCAATAGCATGCCTTCCAAATCCACATGCAATATCGATAATTTTTTCATTTCCTTGAAGGTTTAGAATAGAAAGTATGTTTTCTACTTCAAGCTTTGTTCTTTCTTCTGTGAGAAACTTTGAATAAAAATACATGTAATCATCCACTTTAAAAACTTCTTCAATATTAAATTTCATATAAATCCCCCTTTGTTCTTAATTTTTCAAGGTTTTTGAGTAATTATAGCATGAAAATAAAACTTGTTTGTTAAAAAAATAAAATCCAATTATTTTTAGGTATGGTGATATACCTCAAGAAAAAGGGAGTAATTAAAGGAAGGAAAGGATATAATCTAGGTAAAGTTTTTTGAAAACGTTAGTATGAAAGTGTTTTTAATCTAATATATCCAAGAAAACTTGGATTTAAATTTAAGGGTCTCCACGTCATATCTGAAAACATCATATTTTTAAAGGAAACATACCTTATTTCACCTTCCGGGCCTGTATGATAAACAAAACATTTCCTGTGTATATCATTACGTGATATGGAAATTCTGGATCTTCTGGATGAAAATAAAAAACTAAGTCGCCGGGTTTTGTGCATTGAACCCCAAAAATGAAACACGGAAAAAAAACACCCCCGAAGTGGTAAAATAAAACCAACAAGGGGGTATTTTTCTTTGGCTAAGAAAGGACAGAAATTTAAAAAGTATTCTTTCAAGCTAAAACAAGAAGTCATTAGACTCTATTTTGATGAACATCTTCCAACCGGTTGTTAATTAATTATCTTCTTTTCTTTAGAATTCTTAGCGAATTAAAAATTGCGATAAGTGTTACGCCAACATCTGCAAATACAGCTCCCCACATATTGACAAGTCCTAAGGCACCTAAAGCTAAAAATAAAACCTTAACACTCAAGACAAATATAATATTTTGCCAAGTGATTTTTAAAGTTTTTCTGGATATTTCAATAGAATCAATTAATTTTGAAATATCATCATCCATAATTACTACATCAGCTGCTTCAATTGCTGCATCAGAGCCAAGTCCTCCCATAGCAATTCCCACATCAGCTCTTGTTAGAACTGGGGCATCATTAATACCATCACCAACAAATGCTGTAGAAACGCCGTTATCATATTTTTCGAAAAATTCAACCTTATCATCTGGAAGTAGTTCAGAATAATATTTATCTATTCCAATTTCTTTAGCAACTTCTCTGGCAACTTTTTCACTATCACCAGTTAACATAACAGTCTTACGAACACCAAGTTCTTTTAATTTTTTAATAGTGTTTGATACTCCTGGTTTTATTTTGTCTGATATACCGATATAGCCAACAAATTTTCCATTGACTGCTACAAAAACGATTGTACCGTTAAATTCAATTTCCGGAGTTTGAATATTGTATTTTTCCATTAATTTTTTGTTCCCTACTAAAACGGTTTTTCCATCTATTTTGGCTTTGATTCCATGACCAGCAATTTCTTCGTATTCTTCGATTTTATTTTCATTGATTTTGTTTCCATATTTTCTTTTTATAGATTCTGCAATAGGATGATTTGAGTGTTGTTCGGCGTATGCTGCTATTTCGAGCACTTTATTTTTGCTCAATCCATTATATTCTTTAATTTCGACTACTTCAAAAACTCCTTCTGTTAAAGTTCCAGTTTTATCAAAAATTATAGTATCTAAATTTTTGAGTACTTCAAGATAATTTCCTCCTTTTACGAGAACACCATGCTTAGATAAACTACCTACACCTGCAAAATATCCAAGTGGAATTGATACAACAAGTCCACATGGGCATGAGATAACAAGGAAAATAAGTGCTCTATAAAGCCAGTCACTAAATGGAGCACCTGTTAATAATGGTGGTAATGTCGCAAGCATAACTGCCAAAAATACAACAACTGGTGTATAGTATTTTGCAAATTTGGTAATGAGTTTCTCAGTTTTTGCTTTTTTAGCTGCAGCATTTTCAACCATATCAAGGATTTTTGATATTGTTGATTCAAAATATTCTTTTTCAACTTTAATGACTACGAGCCCATTTAGATTTATAAACCCACTCATAACTTCGTCATTTTCCTTGATAGTTTTTGGTATTGATTCTCCGGTTAGTGCAGAAGTGTCCACCATAGAATTACCTTTTACAACTACACCATCTAAAGGTATTCTCTCTCCAGGTTTTACAATAATTAAATCTCCTTTTTTTACATCTTCTGGAGATACTCTAATTTCTTTTCCATCTTTGAGAAGATTGGCGTAATCAGGTCTTATATCAAGTAAAGCTTTGATTGATCTTTTTGAATTATCTACGGCAATGTTTTGTAATAACTCACCAAATTCATAGAATAACATTACTCCAACTGCCTCAGGGTATTCACCAATTGAAAAAGCACCAATTGTGGCTATACTCATCAAAAAGTTTTCATCAAAAATATTACCTCTGATAATATTTTTAAAAGAGCGCAGTAAGACCCTGCCGCCAGAAATTAGATAAGCTGCGACAAATAACATTATTTTTAGAGAGAAAGGTTTGTTTACAAATAAAGCAGTAGCAAAAATTACTAATCCTGAAAACAGTTTAATAATTTCAAGTTTTCTGTTGAAAAAATCTTCATCATTATGATTGTGAGAGGTTTCGTTTTTATTGTTTTTATCATATACTTCAACGTCTGGTTCAATCTTTTTTACTAAGTGCTTTATTTCTTCAATTTTTGCTTCGTCGTTGACATTAACTACCAGAGTTTTTTTGATAAAGTTGAGTGAGACGTTTTCGATACCTTCAAGTTTTTTTACGTTTTCTTCAATTTTTGCTGCACAACTTGGACAATCTAGACCTTCCAGAACAAACTCTTTCTTTTCTGCCATGTTTTATCCTCCCTAAATTATCCTGAATATTTGAACAAATATTCAATCATATACCAAAAAAAAGAACATATTTATCCTTCTGTAATATGTGAAAAACCTACGTCAAGAATTTCCTTTACATGTTCGTCATTTAATGAATAATAAACTACTTTTCCTTCTTTTCTGTATTTTACTAAATCGGCTTGTCTTAGAATTCTAAGTTGATGTGAGATTGCTGAAGGTGTTTTTTTGAGCACAGTTGAGAGATCACATACACACATTTCATCAACTTGCAATAGTGCATATAAAATTTTCATCCTTGTATTATCGCCCATAATTTTAAATAAATCAGCAAGTTTATTTAATGTATTTTCGTCTGGGGTGTTTTCTCGAACTTTTTTAATAATATCTTTATGTATTTCTATTGTTTGACAAACTTCAATAATTTCATTTTTGTCTTTTTTCATATTATCACCATCTTTTTAATATTTGAATAATTGTTCATATATAGTTTAACATATTTTTGTAATGAAGTCAACAACTTACTGTGGTTTCATTTTTGGTTCAATATGGTTAAAAATGATAAGTTATAAATATCAGAAATTTTTTAGAATGGTTATTTCCTTGCAATAATTAATCTTACAATGTCTTTGTACAAATAGTATGTTTTTTCGATTTTAAAGCCTGCTTTTTCAATATTTTTTTCAGTTTCTCTAATCATTGAAGTTCCAAGGAGTAATTTTGTAAGCGGGTTCATCATATATAAAAAGATATTGTTTATAAATTTACTGCTTTTCATATGTTCTAAAAAAACAGCTTTTCCATCTTCTTTTAAAACTCTTCTTGCTTGTTTTAATCCTTTAATAGGATTTGGTACAGTGCAAAATACAAAAGAAGAAAAGACTGTATCAAATGTATTGTCTTCAAATTGAAGATTTTCAATATCCATTTGTAAAATTTCAATGTTTTCAAGTCCTAAAGCTTCTTTTCTTTTTTTTGCAATTTCAAGCATTTTATTACTAAAGTCTATAGCGTAACCTTCTAAATCTTTACTGTAATATAGAAAATTTTTTCCTGTCCCTGCACCTAATTCAAGAACTTTTCCTTCAATATGTTCAAATAATTTTTTTCGAAATTTTGAAAAAAGTTTTTTTTCAATATATCTTTCAAAGAAATCATACAATTTGGCTATCTTGTTATATTTTTTACTCGCATCCATTGCATCCCCCCTTTGGCTGTATTGTATGAAAATTATATAATAAAAAATACATCTGCAGAGAATTTTCCCTGCAGATGAGAAAAATAAATAAGCGTTTTTAATTATTTCTGCTTTTCTTTTAACTTTTTAACTATAAAAGAAGCAACGTGAATTCCTTTTGTTCCACGTCCAAAACCAGCGTCAAGTCCATTTTCAACAGCTAAATCATTGTTAATTTGTGTTCCACCTGCAATTATAAGAATTTTATCTCTAATTCCTTTTTCAATTGCAAGTTCGTGAAGTTTTTTCATATTCTGGATATGAACATCGTTGTGAGTAATAATCATAGATGCAAGAATTGCTTTTGCTCCAGTTTCAATTGCTGCATCTATTAGTTTTTCAGGTGGAACACTTGTTCCAAGGTATGTATATTTTATACCATATTTTTCAATGCCACCGTGTTTAATATCAAGAATTTCTCTTAATCCAACAGAGTGTTCATCATTTCCAACTGTACCAGCTACAACGTGAATTGGATTATTTTTTACAAATTCAAATATTTCATCTTCAGGAAGTGTTTCAGGTTTTTTTGGAATTTCAAGTTTATCAACTTCAATTTCAAATGGAACCTTTGCTTTTACTTCAATGTAGGTTCCTTCAGCTGGATGAAGAACTCCTTTGTGAATAACAGTTACTTCCTCAAGGCCTAGTTTTTCGCAGAGAGCAATTGCTGCTGCTTCGGCAAGTTCTTCTGGAAGAGCAAATGTCATATCAAGTTGAATCCAGCCATCGGAATACCATTCAACTTCTGGTTTTATTACATTTCTCTTCTTAAAATCTCTAATTCTTTCAAGCCTAATATTTACATTATCTGTTTCATCAAGTTCATCAATAAATTGAATTTTATCAGGATTGTGAAGAGTACAACCACCTATTAAATCACATGGTTTTTCAATGCCTTCAGGTAAATTATTATACCCAAAGTGTTCACACACAGGAGCCATATAATCTTCATCTCTTGGAACAACAGTACCAGCAGCTATTTCTCCATCTTTTTTCCTTGCAATTCCATCCCCCAGTCTTTCAGGGTAATATCCGTTATCAACAAACATACCCTGTTCAAGTGCTTCAAAATATCCTCCCATTTCTAAAATTTCTTCTAGCATAAGAATTGCTCTTATTTTTAATTCTCTTACTTTTGCTCTTATTTTATTTTTATCAATCTTTACATATTTTTTCATACCATCAAGTGCTACAAGAGTGTGTTTTGCTGTTTCAACCCCACGAATTGAATTTACGTGCCAAGGTACATTTCTTCCTTCATCTGGGGTTATGGTAGATTGTAAATCAGCTGATGTAAGTCTTGAAATAAGCGTATCTAAAACATGTATTCTTGTTGCATCAAACAAATCTGATTCAATGTATCTTGTGTTCATTTGAGCTCTAAATCTAAAACCATCAAATAATTCTCTTAATGCAACTGCATATGGAAGATTGTATCTAAATTCTGGCGTTGGTGATACAACAGGGGGAACTGTAGAGAGTGCTATATATTCTTTTTTCATTCCAGCTTTTAGTGAATACATACAGTTAATTCCATGTTGTACTAAAAGTTCAGGCATAACAGTCCAAGCAAGTTTTGCTGAAGCGTTAGCATTATGTGCTCCATCAATCTGGAGCATATTAACAGAAGCCATTATTCTTTTAGCAACTGCAGCATCTACAAACGACCTTATGGGATTAATTCCTCTATATAATACGTTGTATTGTGGGTCTTGGTGTGCACCATTTACTCCTTCTTCTGCAAAAAGAACTGCTATCTCAGGACCTGCAACACCTGAAACATAACTATGGAAATTAATTGGACGTCCTACTTCTTCTTCAATTAAATCAAGTGCTTTTCTTGTTGCTCGAAGCTGTTTTCTTGTTATTGGAATTCCTCCAACTCCTTCAGGAGTTCCTTCAATAAGGCCGTCATAATGAGATTGCCCCAGAGTCCTTATTACCATAATATGGTCAGCACCATGCCAGGCTGCCATTCTCATTCTTCTAATATCATCTTCGAACCTGCCTGAAGCTATTTCAGATGTAATTACAACCTCTGGTTGAGGGTCAATTCCACCAAAATAATGTGCTGCTGGAAGTGGGATTGAATTTTTCAAATTTTCACTTACCTGGTGATATTCATATTCACCTATTTTGGTTCCTTCAGGTAGTCTTTTTCTCCAGGTCCAGCCTTTTCTTTTTGGCCTGTATTTATCCAAATCTTTAAGTATTTCATCTATATCAATGGGTTTTTTTGGATCAAGCATTGTTTTTCACCCCCTTAAATATTCTATCTACATCATCCCAGTATTTACCTTCAATTAAAGCGCGTCCAGCTTCTAAAACATCCAGATTTTTTTCCTTTGCTATTCTAAAAACAATATGCCCCGCTCCTTTTCCAAGAAGACCTCTTTGGAAAATCATATCAACAAGTTTTCTTGCTTCTAGACTGTTAAATCCCATTCTGAGTAAGACCGATCTTTCAACGGATGGTGAAGTGTGTGTTTCGGCAAGTTTTATTAATGGGTCAACTACCTTTTCAACAAGGTGCCAGAAATATTCATTTAATTCATCATCAGACATTTTTTGAAGATGTTTACTTCTTTCTAAATAATCATCCTTTCTTGGTTTCAATTAATTCACCTCCAAGCTCTTTTATATATTGTTTTATTTTTTCCTCTGTTGTATTCGTATCTTCTGCCATAAAGGAAACTTCTTCCATGTTAAATTCCTTTTTGTTGTATCTTTTCATAACTTCTTTTACATAACTTTTCCGTACATTTTCCATATCAAGCTCAATGTATCCAATTTGAGATGGATGCTCTGGAATTACAATACTTTTTCCAGGAATATCTTCCTTAATTGGATCTCCTCTTTTAATTTCCATTCCCATTTTTCTTGCAAATGTAAGTTGAGCTGATGGAAGTTTACCAGCACCGGTGTATTCAGTTTCGTTAACAACAATTACTTTGTCGTCGTCCATTTCAAGTGCAAGAGCAAATGCAGCAGCCAGTGATGTATTTCCAGCAGGTCCTCTTTGCATTCCTTCAAGTTGAGCAAGCATTTCAGTTATGTAAAACACTTCACCCTGTGAAACAAGAAGGTATCTATCCATATATCTCAATGCACGAGCTGCATTTTTAGGAACATCAGATCTATCTGGAAATGTTGCAAATGGAATTCCAAATCCAGTATGTCCTGTTGTAAAGTATTTTTTGTTAAAATCGTTGTCGCTTGCCATGTGAAGCCCCTTTAGATTCACACTTGCTGCAACTATTTCTGTATTAGTTGCACCAGCTTTTTTAAGTCCTCTTGCTGTTCCAGTTAATATTCCACCGCCAGCGTGTGTAATTACAACAATATCAGGATATTTTCCAACTTTTTCTTTTGTTTGCTCTGCTATTTCATATCCAAGTGTTTCAACACCAGCTATTGCATATGGAGTATATAAAGAGGCATTGAAAAATCCCGTTTCTTCTAAAAGAACGAGGGTATAGTAAAAAAGTTCAGGACCGACCGTTAATTGAACAACTTCAGCTCCATATGCTTCACAAGACCTAGCCTTTTCTAATATTTCAGGTTGACCTATCCACTTGCTATCGTAGCATTCTTGCGCGATTATACATTTTAATCCTCTTTTTGCAGCTTGTGATGCAACAGCAGCTCCATAGTTTCCACTTGTTGCTGCAATAACTCCCTTATAACCATGTTTTTGAGCGTGATATACACTAACAGAAGCCCTTCTATCTTTATAACTTCCAGAAGGATTTGTTGCTTCATCTTTAATAAATATTCTTGCCCCTTTTCCCTTTGGAGCTATTTTTTTAATAAGGCGGTTTATCTGTTTTAATTCAACAAGTGTTGTGTTTCCAACACCTGTTTCAGCTTGAATTTCACGTACCTTATCAAGTGAATACCCAACTTCGTCCATCATTTTTTCATAATCAAAGACAAGGTCTGAAATCATGAATTTTTCATAGTCTATTCCAACTGCTTTTTTCATTATTTCATTTTTTCTTGACATTACTGCATCATATGATAAATCACGCATTTTTATCACCTTCTAAAATCTTTCTTAACTCAATTCCTATTGTAATTAATTCAGGAACAGGTTCTCCAAAATCATGTTCATATTTTGGATTTACTGCAACAAGTATTCCTTTAACTCTTCTACCTATTAATGTTTCAATTTCTACTTCATCACCAATTTCCGCTGATTCGTTTAATAAAAATCCTTTAACTCTCATTTGAAGCGGAAGTTTTTTGGTATCTTCTGGAAGAGGTGCTGTTCTTTCTTCAGGTTTTAAAAGTGTCTTTTGAATTTGAACCCAATCGCCCTTTTTGGCAAGCATTTTCTCACCTTCTTATTTAATTGATAAAACTGACCTTGGAACTGGCAAATCTGCCATTGTTTTTAATCCAGGTTCTGCATTTATTACAATTGGAATCATATTTGTTGCAATTGCTATAGTTGCCTTTCCACCAGGAATTTCAGGTTTTATTGCAAGCTTTATATCAGGGTCTCCATATATTTCAATATAGTCTCCAGTTTCAACACCTTCAAGGTGTGGATGAATTTGTTGAGGATGTTGCATTTCAATAACCACTTCATCTCCAATATAAGCCTTTGCTGAATGGTTGCAACCTGCTACCATTCCGGGTTCAACCTTCACAACAGGAGTTTCTCTGTGAACATTTGAAATAATTGGTTTTCTTTCCTGTTCAATCTTTGTTATATTCCAATTTAATGCCTTTGCAATCATCATAATGCTTTGTGGGAAACCAATATGGCCAACTATTTTTCCAGTTTTTAAACCTTCTTCAAATTCTTCAGGAGTTGTTCCAACACCTTGGGTTTCCATAACGGTTTTTCCAAATGGTGATAAATCGTTAATTCTTCGAGCAATAATTTTATTTACTTTATTACAAACACCAGTAAGGGCTATTATTAGTGTATCTAAGACAAACCCGGGGTTGACTCCCGTTCCAAGGATTGTAACACCATATCTTTTTGCAAGGCTGTCTAAATATTCTGATTCTTCTTTATTTGATTCAAATGGATATGCCATTTCTTCAGCAATTGTTACAACATTGCAGTGATTTTTAACTGCATATTCTATTTGAGGAAGAACATCTTTTACAAAAGAAGATGTTGCAATAACTACCAAATCAGGATTAAGTTTTTCAATGATTTCTTTTGTGTTTGAAATTTCAATGCCTGTTTTTCCAATTTCTAACACTTCCCCAACATCTTTACCTAAAAGGTTAGGATTTAAATCAATTGCCCCGACAAGTTCCATATTTTTGCTTTCAATAACATTTCTTGCAATGCCTTTTCCCATTGCACCTAATCCCCAGCTAACTATTCTCATATATTTTTACCTCCTTGTTTTTAAAACTATTCAAATTAATGTTATCATGTAATTTAAAAGTTTTCCATCTTGTTTAAATTGAATTAATTTTGCGTAAAAATAATAAAATGTGAAAAATACAATTAATCACGTTTATACAAAAGCATGCATGAGTATGCGTATATAAATAAAAATAAAAGCACGAATATGGTGTGAAAAGGATAAATTAATCTTGATTTAATATAACCACATATCTGCGAGATTATTGTAGCTGGTAATATCTTTTAAATCTTTCTAGCGAATTACTAATGTATTCTTTAGAACGACAAACATACTTGAGTTATTTTAAAGTTTAATTTGCTATTTTTTTCAAAATCTGTAATTTAAATTTGAGAAATTGTTCACAAAGAAAACATTGACAATCATTTTTCGTTAATATATAATCAAAATAGAAAGTGAAAAAAATCACAAGTAGTTATAAACTAAGAAATTTTAATTTTAATGTTTGGTATTCATAGAGAATTTATTTTTGGTTGGCCAAAAAAGAGAAAAAAGGAGGTCTGTCTGTATGTTTGAAAAGAAGGTAAACATCTACAACATCTTTGAATTGAGATGCAAGACAACATGTTATTTTGGTGTTGGTGCTATTGAGAAAATGAAAGATATTTCTGAATATCTCTCAAAGCACAAAATGAAAAAGGTAATAATTGTTACGGACCCGGTTGCTTATAAGGTAACGGGAGCATGGGATGTAGTAACAAAATACTTTGAAGAATATGGAATAGAATACATTCTCTACGACAAGGTTACTCCAAATCCAACTGTTGAACAGATAGATGATGCGGCAAAGATAGGAAAGGAATTTGGCGCCCAGGTTGTTATTGGAATAGGTGGTGGTAGTCCAATCGATACAGCGAAAAGCGTTGCCATATTACTTGAATACACAGAGAAAACTGGTGAAGAACTTTACGAGGGTAAATTCGTTCCTGAAAATGCGAAACCTATAATTGCTATTAACACTACTCATGGCACAGGCACAGAGGTAGACAGATTCGCCGTTGCCTCTATCTTGGAAAAAGAATACAAACCAGCTATTGCATATGATTGTATTTATCCACTCTTTGCAATTGATGATCCACAGCTTATGGTAACACTTCCTTACAAGCAAACACTTTATACTTCTATTGATGCATTGAACCATATTACAGAAGCTTCAACAACACTTTCAAGAAATCCATATTCAATTCTTTTGGCAAAAGAAACAGTAAGACTTATAGCTACATACTTACCTCAGGCACTCAGCAATCCAAATGATTTGAACGCTCGTTATTGGTTATTGTATGCTTCTGCAATTGCTGGTATTTCTTTCGACAATGGACTGCTCCACTTCACACATGCACTCGAACACCCACTAAGTGCTGTTAAACCTGACCTTGCACATGGTCTTGGACTTGCAATGCTTCTTCCTGCTGTTGTGAAAGAGATATACCCATCTGTTGCAGAAGTTTTAGCAGAAGTGTATGAACCTATAGTCCCGGGACTTGAGGGCAAACCTGGAGAAGCTGAAAAGATAGCCAAAGGTATTGAAGAATGGTTAATCAACATGGGTGTTACGGAAAAACTTGAGAACGTTGGTTTTAACAAATCACATGTTGATAAACTTACAGAGTTAGCCATGACAACACCATCACTTGGATTGTTACTTAGTCAGGCACCGATTAAGGCAGAGAGGGAAGTCATAAGAAGAATATATCAAAGCTCACTCAATAGAATGTAATGGAAAATGAAAAACGCTCTGGCTCAGGTCAGAGCGTTTTTTTTATTTTTAGAAATTAAAGAGTTCACAGAAAGAACTGAAAAAAATTAAAAGAAGAAAAAAGATTTTGAAGTTTTAGAAAAAAATACCTTTCTGGTAAAATGGTACTGGCTTTACAAATAAAAAAAGTACAAGGATGTTTTTGCATTCCATTTATGGTGAGATATCTTTTTTCTAATACTTCTCCAACATCTTTACATAAAAGGTTAGGATTTAAATCAATTACCCCATCAAGTTCCATATTTTTGCTTTCAATAAGATTTTTTGCAATGTCTCTTTCCATTGTACTTAATTTCCAATTAATTATTCTAATTCTTTTTACCTCACCATTTTTTAGCACACCAATCTAAAAATAATAAAAGCATGCCATATGGCGTGCTTTGGATAGAATAGTTTAGAAAATATTATGGCAATTCTATTATTCCAACATCATACCAATCTGTTCCTGTTGCACTGGGGTTGTCGTTAACATCATCATAATCGTTTAATATGAATTCTCTATTAATTACTATTTCACCAAATTTTTTAGCAATTACTTTACATGTTATTGGAGTGGAATCTCCGTAAAGATCGTAAAAATGGACTCTTATATTATATTCTCCTGAAATAAGATTATCGGGATTCAAAACATATGTTTCGGGTCCAAAAAATTCATAAGTATCGTTATAGATTATACCGTTTCCTTGAGTGTTATCGTACCATACAACAGTCCCATCAGGTTCGTAAATATACAAGTCTACTTCTGCAATACTATCCCAGGTAAGTTCAATCCAAAGAACATCAGGCGAAGCGTCATTGAAAACACTTATCTCGTTATAATATAAGCCATTATCAGTTTCTGCTTGTACTCTGATTGTGTTTGTTCCACTTTCCAATGTAGGATAATATTCAAAGCCATCGTTATCAACGTACATTTTTCTGGAAATTCCATTCAAAAATAGAGTAGTTTCGGTGCCATTAAAGTTTAAAATAGTTCCTTCTAGGGTAATAAAAGGATGGTCAAAAATTTCACCATTAGTTGGGTTGGTAATAATTATAACACTTGGATTATAAGTAGCATCATAGAATACAGTTATTTCATTAGCTCCAACACCAGCAGGACTTACAGCTTCAACTTTAATGGTATTTGTTCCATCTTCTAAAACAAGGTTATGGTTAAAATTGCCATTTGATACAGAGATATTAGTAGGAGTTCCATTAAGATATAAAGTAGCTTCAGTTCCATTGAAGTTAGAGATATTACCTTCAACAGTGATGTAAGGATTTGTAAAATGTTCGCCATCATCTGGTGAAGTAATAGAGACAACAGGTTTAAAAATTGATTTAAGATTTACACAGGAAAATAAAGATAGAACTAGAATAAAAGAAACGATGGTAAATAAGAAAACCTTTTTCTTTGAAAGCATATAAACCCCTCCCTCTTTGGATGATATCATTTCTATTATATCAAAAAAATAAATAAAATTAAGAATTTGGCTTTAAAATAAATTTATTTTTCTTATAAATTGGTTAGTCAAACAAACTATTTGGATTTTAAATTGTTAAAGTTGTATAATAAAAGTAAATAAAACAAGGAGGGGAAGTATATGGAAAAACTTGTTATATCTGATTTATTAAAATTTAAGTTTA
>Ga0190359_1001389_pt1 | contig 15241 bp, 14 predicted proteins | sample 48721823_MG_FD_161269 | JGI IMG/M metagenome (GOLD analysis project Ga0190359, IMG submission 161269) | Hydrothermal vent microbial mat bacterial communities from Southern Trench, Guaymas Basin, Mexico - 4872-18-2-3_MG | ecosystem: Environmental > Aquatic > Marine > Hydrothermal vents >... | reverse complement strand
CCCTACAACTGGAAAAAGGTATTCTCCCAGGCCTCAACTAAAATTCCAATGGTTGAAATAGACCCCGATGATCCGGCTATGATTATCTATACCTCAGGTACAACAGGTCAACCGAAAGGTGCCGTGCTTACCCATGGAAATTTAGCACATGATGCCCTCAATATCATTAAAATATGGGAGATCACAGATACGGATGTTTTATGCCATGCCCTCCCTTTATTCCATATTCATGGGCTTTGTTTTGCGATGCACACATCTCTTATAGCTGGCGCCAAGATGGTCATGCTTGATGAATTCAGAGCGGATCGAGTCATCAATGTCTTATCACAGAAGGAAGGCGAACTTGCCTGCAATGTTTTTATGGCTGTGCCGACCATGTACACCAATATGATTAATTACCTTAAGGGCAAAACCATTGACTTTAGCCATATCCGATTGCTCACTTCTGGTTCTGCTCCATTGTTGACCAGAGACTTTATTAAAATAAAAGAGGTTTTTGGTCAGGAACCTGTCGAGAGAGAGGGGATGACAGAGACCGGGATGAACTTTTCAAATCCTCTTCATGGTCGCAGAAAGCCTGGATCCATAGGTCTGCCTCTGCCCGATTTAGAGGTAAAGGTCATGGATCCACAGAACCTTAAAGATGTAGGTACTGGAAATGCAGGGGAAATTTGGTTAAAAGGTCCTGGAATCACTCCTGGTTATTGGCAAAAGGAAGAGGAGACAAAAAAGACCTTTTTTAAAGATTGGTTTAGAACAGGTGATATTGGGAGAAAAGATGAAGATGGATATTACTATATTACTGATCGATTGAAGCATATCATCATCACTGGGGGCGAAAATGTCTCGCCTCATGAGATAGAGTCAATTATCAATCAACATGAGAGTGTAATCGAATCCTCTGTTGTTGGACTACCAGACGAGAAATGGGGAGAAAAAATCGTGGCCGTTATTGTTTTACAACCTGATACATATACTACTGCACAAGAAATCCAGTTCTATTGCAAAAAACACCTCATGGATTGGAAATGTCCAAAGGAAATAATTTTTCTAAATGAACTTCCGAGAAACAAGATGGGAAAGGTTTTGAAAGAGGAGGTTAAAAAAGCATTCTATTCTGCTCAAGATTGAGTAAATATCGTTTCATATTAATTCCTGCGTTAAAACCACCCAGGCCATTTACCGCAACAACCCTATGGCACGGGATAAGAATGACAAGGGGGTTTTTCTTTAATGCCTGCCCAACAGCCCGTGCCCCTTTTGGGGCGCCTGCCATGAATGCAACATCTTTATATGTTTTTGTTTCACCATATGGTATTGCACACGCGCTCCTGTAGACATTATACATAAAGGGGGTCACATTGATATCCCACGGTACATTAATTGTTGGATTATTTCCTTTAAGATATGCCTCAATAATTCCTATGAGGCCTTCATTGTGTGTACGATCTTCAATTAATTCAGCGTTCGGCGCAGAGGAGATTAGCTCAGTCATAAAACTATTCTCCTTTTCAAAGTATAATTTTACCATGACTGCGCCTATATGTGAAGAGGCAACATGTACTGACAATTCCCCACATTGAAACTCCCAGTAATAGATAGTGTAGGCGTTCACAGGTTCAGAGTTCACCGTTCAGGGTTACCTTTGTTTGAAATTTGATACTCGAAACTTTGCCCTGTGTTGCTACACCCAGTATCAAGTTTCCAGTTTCAATTGATAATTGTCCATTGAAGCTATTTCCCAACTACTGTGACAGGCTGACTTGGCTTACTTTCTAAGCCATCCTTATCAACTGCTGTTACAGTGTAATTCTTGCTCTTTCCTGGTTTAGGGCCAACATTAATAAATTTTGGTTCTTTAACAGCGCCTACCTTTCGTGAACCGAAAAATCCTTTTTCAAAAACATTGTATAATGTAATATCCGATTCAGTGTTATTTGACCAGGTAAGGATCGTCTTTCCTTGTTCAACTCTTGCAGTAAGCCCTGTAGGTGCCCTTGGTTTTGGTTTTGTTTTGACAGTTATTATATCAGAAAAATCACTTATGAGGCTATCCTTATCCTCGGCTGTCAGTTTATATCTATATTCCCACCCATCCTGAAGCCGCTTATCCACATAAGAGGTATTTCCTTCAATAGAGGCTATTTCCGAAAATTCTTTTTCATCACCCGAACTCCTGAAGATATGATATTTTTCGATATCATCCTCGGGATTAGGCTGCCAGAAAAGGGGTATTTCTTTCACATGAAGGCTTTCCCCTCCAAATCCAGAAGGTCTGACAGGCCGTGGTTTGGTCGTTGCAAAAACTATTTCAGATGGCTTACTTTCAACATCTACCTTATTATAGGATGTTATCTTATAATAATAGGTGGTGTTATCCATCAATGGTTCTTTATAGGTTCGTTTATCAAGGTATTTGTTTTTCTTTGGATTACTTATCTTTTTAATTAAAACATATTCCCCTTCCCTTGCGGTTGAGCGATACAATTTATATCCTTTGACCTCTTTTTCAGTACACATATTCCACAGAAGTTTTACCTTTCTGGCCATCCCACTTTTTGCCCTCAGTCCCTGAGGTGTTGGGGGCGGCCCCTTAGTTGTAGCTGATACAATATCCGACAGGGATCCTTCTTTCTCACTATCTTCAAAGAGGGAAATTCTATAATAATAAGTTGTTTTATCCTTCAGGCCTTTGGTATCAATAAAACTATTAATGTCCCGATCAATAATCTTCTTTATCTTTATAAAGCCATCTTCACCTGACATACTTCTGTAAATAAAATAGCCTTTTACGTGCTCTGAGGTAGCCTGAGTCCAGGTCAGTTTGATCTGCCTGATCATATCCCCCTTGGCCGAGAGCCTCTGGACAACCGGCAGACACCTCCCCTTCATAGAAGCCGAGAGGTCACTTTCCAGGTTCTTTTCATTATAGACGCTTACCTTGAAATAATATTCCTCCCCATCAGCCAGATTTCTATCCAGATAATTTATCTTAAATAATTTGTCCAGGGTTGTATCAATCCCCAGACCTAAATCTTTTCCTGAGAGATTGGCTACCTCCCTGTAAGGGCCTTTTTCTGTCTTTGCCCTATAAAGCTTGTATCCCATGAGTTTGGTTGGATCAGGACTTTTGATTGGATTAGGCGCCCATGTTATCTTTATGCTTTTTACATGAGCTTGAGTGCTCAGAATGATAGGGGGATTAGGAGTAACTACTGTCTTAGCGCGAATGGTTTTGGAGAAATCACTCTCCTTACCTCTTGTATCGAATGCCTTAATTCTATAATAGTATGCAGCAGTTTTCTCTAAGCCCTCATCAACATAGTTGTTTTTCGTTACCTGTGCTATTTTTACAAATGGGCCTTCTTCTGATTGGCTGCGGAAAATCTTGTAGCCGGCAGATTTTGGACCAGGGTTATCTTCCCACAAGAGACTGATCTTTGAGCTTCCAGGCTTTGCGAATATCTTCACGGGAGGCTTTAAAATATCTTTCTTCGGTGAAGGTCGTTTTACTCTACCAATGTTTAACTTAATGGCCTTAGATATATCCCGACTCAGCCGCCTGATCACCTCCTTTAAAGCGAAGTCCCCAAAAGACCTCACCTTTTTGTGAAATATAACAAATTTTTCTGATATTTTAACAACCTTACAGAAAATTTCGATTACCGGGCCATTCTTTTTGACAGTACCTGCAACAATCATATCAAGACCAAGCCTGTTTCCAATAGTAACTACATTAGAAAGATTGCAATTCTGCTGGAGATCATTGAGGGACAAAAAAGCCTCTAATTCTCTCCGATTAAAGATATCGAGAGATGATGTTTTTTGTAAAAAGTTAATGAGTGTATTAGTAATAGTTGCGCCATACCCCCTGGCATCTAAGTTGAGCACATTAAAGTTGAACACGGCAATCTTTGCCGTATATGTATGCGCTGGCCTTGGATAAAGGGCAGGTATGATACACAGAAGAGCCCAAAAAAAATAGGGAATTGATTTTATTTTCATCACCATGCCTAAGAAGCTTAAGTAAGAATGATGAAAGCACAATTATTAATAATAGACTAAGAATATCTATTTTGTGTCTACATATTCTGAGTTATTTTGGCAATCATCTCAGCGGATTTTTTAGATATGGGGCTTGAGATACCCTTAAGACGTTCATCAAAGATAGCATCTGTATATCCCTCTATGGCATCTTCGTACCTACGCCTCTTTAATTGTTTTTCTGCCTCATTGAAATAAACTAACTCCAGACTCTGGAAACGTTTTAAAATACTTAAACCAACCTCTGAGACCTTTTGGTTCGTCAACTCATCTAAAACCTCCAACTCTGTGGGGAGTTCTAGGGGATCTTCTTTGATATTGGCCGCAGGTAGGCCATGATGATAGTCATCCTGTTTTTCAAGTTTACCGGAGATAGTATTGGCAAAGATGTTCTCTCCGGTCATAGTATCTACTAATTTATAGGCAATCTCTATAAAGCTAATTATTTTTGTCGTGCCGGTCTCATAGGTAAAAAGCTGATATACGGGTTTTTCTATTTTCATGGGTGGAGCTGTCTTCATATCCTCCTCATCAGGATGAGGATGCATAATACGCCATCTTTCAAAGTCAGGGTTGCTCTCTGTGCGGGTATCTATCTGAACCCTCACAGTATTAGTGCTTGGATAATTTTTCCTTTTAGAATAGAAATGTAATACATTTCCCAAGATAAAAGTATCTATCCCTCTCATCTTGCCAACTCTTTTGGCTGTATCTATATCTACCAAGCCAGTCTGACCTAACTGCATTTCTTTCAAGATGGATTGCAGATTTTCCCGCTCAATAATCTTCAAATCCCCGCTTGCACTTTTGGATATAAAGGTTACAAGCTTGGTGGCAATTATCCTGCCTGCATCCTTATTTTCAGTTGGATAAGAAAAATCAAAGACGGCAATAGATTTTCTGATCCTTTTTTTTATCTGATCCTTTGCCAATTGCAGCTTATGAAAAAGACCCTTATAGTCAGGATTAATGCTATCCAATTGCTTCAGCCACACAAGCGCATTGCCCCACTTTTTTTGTTCTGCATACACATCACTCCTCTGATCAAGTTTCTGGCAGAGGCTGTTTATAAACTCTTTATAAAAACGACTATCAACAAAAGAAGGAGAATATTGTAACGATACACGCAATTCCTCAACCGCTCTTTTCAACTTTCTTTGGGAAGAAAGTTTCATTGATCTATCGAAATGGACCTTTGCGCATTTGAGTTTCAAAGCCTCCACCCTTTTTACAAGCTGTTCATTATCCGGCTCATATTCAAGCGCCTTTTCATATAAAAAAATTGCTCTATCCCAGTTTCTTGCTCCTATGGCCTCCTCTCCCCTATTGATGAAATAATTGACATTGTCATTGGCCTGGGCTTTCTTGAAAAGTTGTTTTATATCGTAATAATTTGGATTGATATCAATAACCGCTTGAAAGGCATTTACCGCCATTCCCCAATCCTCTTCCTTGCTGAATTCTATCCCCTGTTTATAAAAGATTTGAGCAGCATTTTCTCCTGCCTTAGCCAGTTTATCATCCGACTCTTCATAACCTGGAAAGAGTTTTTTCACTCTTCTTAATTTTTTTATTGCATCCATCCACTCTTTATTAGCCAAGTGTGAATTGGCTTGAGCATACAGGGCCTTAATAGTGCATAAAAGATCGTCTTTTCTTTTGACAAGATCATTAAACATAGTGTCTATAAAATTATTTTGTGGATCCAAATTGTGGGCACGCTCTGCCTCCTTCACAATTCTATCCAGTTCTGGAAAGGTCGGTTCCGGGTTATCTGCCAATAGTTTTCTCACCTTTCTGTAATGAACCAGCGACAATTCCTTTTTTGCCCTGGTTAAAGACTGTGCGTATTCCCTGCTCTTTGGATTCTCTTCCAGCGCCTTCTCATAAAACACTATAGCATCACCCCAGCGCCCCTTTTTACTTAACTCCTGGCCCGTGTTAAAATTTTTCTGACCTGCAGCACATCCCAATACAAACATGAAGGATATAATAACGGCTACGAGCAAGCCTTTTCTTTTCATATTCCCCTCCTCTTTAAAACAGTCCGCCTCTGATTTTTAACCAGTAAATAGGAATAGGTTATCTCCGTGATTGATGTTTTAGCGCTCTAAAAAACGTCATAATTATGGTGAAAGCCCAATCTCCAGCCTGTTCTGGCTTATCTCAGATATTGTAATGGACCTGCCACCTACATTTCGCCCTTCTAAGTCATGGGCTAACGACTGAGTATCACCCTGAAAATCTAACTCCATCTCTGCCCTTCCCTGGACATATGATCTCAGCCTTATGTCCTTTATTCCCCGGACTTCATTCGTCAGAAACATCTTAAATGAGCTTAGCTCATCAAAAGAGTGAAATTGTGAGGCAAAAAGTTTGACCTCAACTGTATTCATTAACTCAGATGACCATTGGTTTAAAATATCATTCATTAATGTGCCGGCCAGCAACTCGGCGCTTTGTTCTGTAGCGGGTTGGATTAAACCTTGAATGCCAGGTATTCGTTTTGTCTCGCTTCCAGTGGTAATAATAGACCCTGTATCAACATTGACTACCTTCGCAGATATCGTCGCACGATTGGAATACATTTGAACATCACCGACCCTAAACGGATTGCTGCTGGTTTCCACGCTACATAAAAGTATCACCTCAGCTCCAAAACGCTGCCCGACCTTAGCTGCACCCTGTGGATCTCGAGCCAGGCTCATAATACGATCATGTTCCAAATTTTTTTTGACAGTACCTGAATCAACTAATTTAAATCCCTTTAATAAAAAATATTTTGTCATACCGGCTTCAGCAATAGAATCCTCCTGATCTCTTCCGTCAAAGAGAATCATCAAGCGAGGTTTGGATTTTCTTGCAATAATCAGGCGAATTGCCTCAAGGTCATTTCTAATCTGCCCTGTATTCACCACCGCCTGAATGGTCACTTTATAGATATCTCCTTGCCTTTGATCGGAAAGTATCTCATAGGATTGAATATATCCATTTGATTGTTGCAGGATCTTATCAGATATCACTTGATAATTTTCCACCAGCGTCTCATTGCTAATCATTACGCCAACTGCTTGCTCAACAGCGAGCCTCTGGGCATCTGCAATCGCTCTATCCCTTGCAATAGCGACAAAATCCTTCTGAACCGAGGCAGTTCCCTGAGCCTGAACTATTTTTTGCGCATGGGCTGTAAAAAATGCAGGCATGGTAAAGAAAAAACACATCGTGAGGATAACAATATATCGCTTCATAATGCTACTCCACCTAAATGAGTTACAAAAAATGAATCGTAGTTAGAGATTAACAATTTAAATGTTCATGAAAAAAATGTCAAATAAATTACATATAATTAAGTATTACATTAAATTTAAACTACAACCTATTGATATATCAGTTGACTTATGCATTTAAAATGCTCAGTCCAAAACCACACTTGGCCCCTGGTGTTTATGTCGACACCCAGAATAGAGCCTTTCGCAAGATAAACTATCCACATAAATATAGTAGCAAAATATATGCAAAATTTTAGGTATTCAGGCGAGAGTTTTATCAATCACTCTCTTTTATACTAAATATTGATCTCAGGTATAAACCACACAGAATACCTACCATGGCACCACAAGAGTTAGCAGCCATATCCAATATTGAAAAAACTCTCGCTGGCACAAAATATTGACCGAACTCCAGTCCGAGGCCGAGCGGGATCATCAACAATGCCGATATCCATGCACCCTGAACAACTCTAAACCCGATAAATGGAAGAAAAGAAAGCCAGAGATAGGCGCAAAAATGGTATACGACATCAGCCCTCCTGAAATCTATTGGGAACTCTACTCTTGGTGCGACAGAAAGATAGCATACAATGCCGATTGATACCCCCCAGAGTAAAAGTATGATAAGAGAAAATAGGTGTGTGTTTGAGGGCTTCCTGGTATACATCTCATTCAACATGGCACTCATTATACACCATCACCTCGAAAAACATACTATATTTTTATCCATTTCTTTAGTCATAAGGGAGAGCAGGTTCAAAAAAAGGCAGGATCACGATGACCCTGCTTTTACTGCATCATAGATAGCGTTAATTTTATCGCTTCTTACAATCCCTTTCTGAATACTTAAAGACAGATAAGGCCGAGACCATAAAATACCATGCTGGCCCGGAAGGTATTGCGCTGTACCAGTGTTATTCGTATACAATATTTTTAGGCAAGTGAATTGTTACGTTGGTACCCTCATCTTCAGATGTTGTAAACCTGATATAGCCTTTGTGGGTGCGCGCTACAAGTAACGCTTTATGGGTACCCAGTCCAGCGCCACCATCTTTACCACTGGTCGTATAGGGTTTAAAGAAATTCTCGCATATCTCCAAAGGAACGACACCGGTGTTGTGAATGTCGATACTATGAAAATCTTGCTCCGACCACTCCACAGTATCAATGGAAGCGCGAATTATGCCTCCTTCGAGCGAGGCTTCAATGGCGTGCTTAATGAGATTGGCAAACATGATTTCAACTAAGGCCTCCTCACATAGAATCACATATTCGCCTTTAAGATGAGTAGGATGACCATGCATGGTAAACACAAAATCTGTGTTTCTTTTTAATGCCAGAGGCTTTCGTGTTTTTTTATTCTCTGTAACAGGCTAAGAATATTAACCTCCTGGGGCTTGAGCATATAGCTCCCCTTCTCCATTTGAAAGAGATCGCGTGTTCGATCAATAAATCCAAGCATCCTCTCCCCGAGTTCCTGTATCATACGTACCGCGCTATCATGTTTGTCGCTAAGATTTTTGGTTTTAATGATACCCTGATACCCTAATATCCTTCCTGTGTTGCAACCCCTGACAGTACCGGTAAGTAAACAGTCCATCTCTGTGCTGTTCTTTTTACAGAACTTTACGTCATAATCTCTCACCGATCCATTTTTCTCTATTTCCTAACGTAAGTTTACTATGAAATGAGATTTTTTAAGAGGATTGAAGTAACATCTCAAAAAGTTCGGGTAAAAATAAAAAATAGTAGACAAACTGGATTTAAGGTGCTATGAGCATAATGCATGAGAGTACCCATAATAAAGATACCCAAAATTCCAGAAGAAGAAAAGACCTCGATCATTTCACAATTAATGGAAATTATCGAGCAACAATCTGTAAGCATCAAGCTGCTGGAGGAAGAAATACAGCAACTCAAGGATGAAATAGCCCGGCTGAAGGGGCAAAAGCCCAAACCTAAAATCCGGTCAAGCAAATTGGAAAAGGACTCTAATAATCAGAAAGAGAAACGCTTCTCAGGGAAACGCCCTGGTTCTCATAAAAGAAGCAAGACAGCCAACCTGACTATTCAAGAAACTATCGTAACTGGTACGATATAATTAGTTATCTAATTGAAATTACAGTAAATACATTGATATTTGCTGTATACACTGAAAATATGTTTTGGAATTGCCTTGACATGCCAGAAATTATTTATAATTATCTATCGTTAATATTAATTGATATTTCATTATCAGTGTATACCAATAATTACCCTCGTTTATCTGGGAATTCATAGGCTTTCGTCATAAACTGTTGTTAATTATGATAAACTTACACTAGAACCTGGTACCCAGCAGGAAGACCAGTCTAAAAGACATGCTCAGTAGCTTTCCGCATCACACTAGGAGGATCGGGTGGAACATAATCCCATACCTTTAGTGAGATGAGCCCTTATCAATTCTTCACGTATTCTCTCCTACCTATTAGCACACTCCTTGCAGCGGCATTTATCTGATATCAGGTTTAGCTTTATGCATGGCTCGCCATTGACGTGGGCTTATATAGGTATCCCCTAAGCTCCACATGCCCCGCTTGGCTGCCATTGCTTCCTTTTCGGCCTCACGATAGGGAGAAATGTTGAGTCCATCAGGGGGCATTTCATCACATGCCTCTGCAAGGCCCTTTTTGATCATGGCGATATTGATTATGGTACCCTTTAGGCTGATCTCCCCAATGAGATGATTGTACGGATAGGGGCCTAATCCATAACCCTTAATATCAACACGCTTGTTGAGGATTAACTTCTCGAGATACCTCTTTGCCTCTTGTGCATATGGTTGCCCTTGCTGCTGCTTTCGAAACGCAATTTCAGGTGCATCAATTCCCGCTAGAAGGACGTAGATAATAATATCGTGTCCCTGTGCCTTTATGGTATCACCATCATAGACCTTGGTGACAGTGAATTGACCTGCTACACAGGGGATGGGCAGTATTAGGAGGCCAATGATGAGGAGAAGTAGTATGTGTATTTTTTTCATCGTGAATAAACGCATGTTGTGTATCCCTTTCATAAAGTATTTTTTTACGATACCTTTTTGAATTTTACTCCAATTCTCTGGGGCTCGATCCTGACAACCTCTCCCCTGATCTTGATATATTTTTCCTGGTTTGGGTATTGAAATGTCAATATCATATCCTCTCCAATTGAAAACGATCCCCCGATTTCACTTGTTTCGAGCAACACTCCGCCAATGCTGATATCCTTAATCACCCCTGTGCTGCTATGTTCCTGTGCAACATATTCGACAGGCATAGAGTGAGACTTCCTTTCATATCTGCGCATGTCACGTGCCTGCCGATCCTCTAACTCCTTTATAAGGTCCTGCTGTTCTTCATCGGTCATAATATTGATTATTGCTAACAGGCGATCTTTGTTGGAAGTTTTCATCGTCAAGCTCCTTTAAACCCTATCGGTGTCCCCCTTTTTTCTCTGAAATGCAAGGGATAACTTGTACCTTTCCTTTTTATACAGAAATTCCTCAAAGTTCTATTAAAAAATATTTTCTATGAATAGCAAGAGAGTTAATGGTTATCTCTGGTAAAATCCAAATAGGGATATATTCTCCGTATGAAAAATAAGGGTTAGTGGAAAATCCGCTAACCCTTACCCATCCATTATGCCGAGACGCAGAATCGAACTGCGGACACGGGGATTTTCAGTCCCCTGCTCTACCGACTGAGCTATCTCGGCTTACTTCCAAATATTTTAATAGCCCTACCCTACTTTTCTGTATCTTCATCGTCATCAAGCTCGAGATTCAGTTCCAAATCCTCTGACTCCAGATCCAGTTCATCCATATCTTTCCTGGTTTCTTCTTTCTTAACGCTTTCTTCCTCTGCATCTTCGTCAGAAGTGCGTAAATCAAGATCGCCTTCATCAGACTCAACATTATCATTTTGTTCCAATAAAGGCTCCGTGTCAAGCTTTTTTACATCATCAAGATCAATTTTTAGTTCTAAATCCTCTGACTCCAGATCCAGTTCATCTGAATCCTTCTCAGGCTCTTCTTCTTGAACGCTTTCTTTCTCTCCGCCTTTCTCTAAATCTGCTCCTTGACCCCCATCTTCTGTTACGCCGGCTTCTTGTTTTATCTCTGGAGAGCTATCATCAAAGGTAAAATCCAGGTCCAATTCTTTATTATCAGATGACATACCTAGGTCGTCTATGTTGAGTTCAAGGCCTTTATCTGGTTCCGAAACAGTTTTTTCGTCGATAGTAATGTCCAATTCCGATCCATCATCATATACTTCTTCCGGTTTCATCTCTATATTCTCAACCTCACCTTTCATTTGTTCCAGCGCCTCAATACCAAATGCGCTATCGCTGAGATCGCCGATCAAAGAGCCTAACATAAAAGGTGGATTAGGCTTAATAGAGAAGATGTTGAGTTTAGTCTTCTCTCCTGTCATATTATTGCCACACCGAGGACACGTATCTAAATAATCAAAGGTAATGAATTTGCATTTAGGGCATTTCATAATTGCTCCTTTATAATAGTGATTATTGAGAAACGATCTATTCTGCCTGATTTTATATAACCATTTATTATAATTGTCAAGTAATTTTATTATAATTATATATCTTTAGCACCATTAACCAGCTCACCTCTTTAAATTTTCTCTGATCGCTTGCCTCGCCAGTGTATCACATCTTTCATTTTCAGGGTGCTGAGAATGCCCCTTAACCCATTGCCACTCTATCTGATGTAGTTTACTTACTGTAAGCAATTCCTCCCAAAGATCCCTGTTTAAAACCGGCTTTTTTTGTGAGTTTAACCAGTTTTTTTTGAGCCATCTATTAATCCAGGTTGTGATTCCTTGATAGACATAATTTGAATCAGTAACTATCCTCACCCGTGAAGGCCTTGTAAGTGTTTTCAGGCCCTCTATTGCAGCCATCAGTTCCATTCGATTGTTGGTAGTATTTGGACAATATCCTGATATCTCTTTAACTTTTTTCCCATATCGTAATAGTATCCCATAGCCGCCTGGACCTGGATTACCAGAGCACGCACCATCGGTAAATATTTCTACTATTTTGCTTTCATCTCTTTCCATATAACCATTCCATCTGGTATTTCAACCTTCTTATCTTATTCCAAACATTGATGGTCTCGTAAAAAATCTTCTCGGCTTGTCATTTCGAGCAATCCGATGCAAAGCATGGTCCCGAGAGAATCGAAGGATCTCAATGACTCATGTAACAAGATCCTTCGTTTTGCTCAGGATGACTTGCTTTCGCAAGTCAGATTTCTCCCTGTGGTCAAAATGACATATTCGTCGAATTTGACTTTTACGAATTCATCATTACTCTTCCACATCCGTTCAAGCAACGCATTTATTATATTATCATTTTTTTTCTCACATAAAGCGTAAATATCCTTGGCTACTTTTTCTTGTATTCATCCCTCGCTATATTGTATAGATAGTGTAATAAAAGCTCTTGCCATATATCACTTGATGAGTATGCTATGAACTGGTTATCTGTTTTCATTGGTATTTTCATTGGATTTGTGCTCGGTCTATTGGTTTCCATTGTCTTTCGATTACAACAAGCAAAAACAGCCAAAGAGCTTGCCGAGGAATTATTCCATGAAAGTGAGGCACAAAAAAAGGCAAACATTGACGCAATACTTGAAAATATCAAGGCAAGCTTTGGAACTCTCTCCTTTGATGCATTATCAAAGTCAACCGAAGAATTCCTCAAGTTAGCTAAATCCCGGCTTGAATCAGAAAGAGAAATCAGCCTTAAAGAACTGGATGGGAAAAAAGGCCTGATTGACCAGCAATTGCAGCAGATGACAAGCAAACTTGAAAATGTTTCCACAGTAATTAAGGAGCTTGAAAAGGATAGAGTAGAAAAATTTGGGCAACTTACAAATCACCTTAATACCGCTACCCAGCAAACAACAGCGCTAATGCAGACGACCAGTCAACTACGCGAGGCATTGGCAAGCACAAAGGTGAGAGGTCAGTGGGGAGAAAGAATGGCAGAAGATGTCTTGCGATTGGCAGGTTTTATTGAAAACGTAAATTATCTCAAGGAAAAGACTATTGAAGGGGCTGGATCACGACCAGATTTTACCTTCTTTCTTCCCGGGGACTTAAAACTGAACATGGATGTCAAGTTTCCTCTCACTAATTACATTAAATTTCTTGAAACTGATGTGGGACCAGAGAAGGTAAAATTTCGAAGCGACTTCTTAAAGGACGTAAAGGCCAGGATTAAAGAAGTTACCTCAAGAGAATACATAAACCCTGAGCAAAACACTTTAGACTATGTGCTTCTGTTTATCCCCAATGAGCAGGTGTATTCCTTTATTCATGAGCAGGATAGTTCAATCCTTGATGAGGGATTAAAAAACAAGGTGATTTTTTGCTCGCCTATCACACTTTTCGCAGTCTTGGCGGTCATCAGGCAGTCTGTAGATAATTTTGCCCTGGAGAAGACATCTAATGAAATACTCTCGTTATTTGGTGTATTTAAAAAGCAGTGGGATGAATTTTTAAAAAAGTTAGACATATTGGGAAAACGAATTGAAGATACGCAAAAAGAATATGAATCACTTGCAACGACCAGGCGTCGGCAACTCGAAAGACCACTCAATAAAATTGATGATCTAAGAGAGCAGAAGGGAATACTCATCAGCTCTGATAACAATGAATAGTGTGGGCCTAAATATTTTCCATAGGCCCATATGCGCCACGGATTCTACTCAGCAAATGACACAGACGCATCGCTTCCGGGTTATATATGAAAGAAAATACGTGATTGAGCATAAAGAAGCTTTAAATATTCCATGGGAACTATTTTTTTGCCTGGTTCGCCACAGCGTCAGCAGCCCTTTTTGCAACCTCGGGGTCTCCCAAATAGTAATGATTGGTTGCCGTAAGACTGTCATTTAATTCATATACCAGGGGAATACCTGTTGGTATATTTAGGCTGACAATCTCTTGCTCAGAAATTTTATCGAGATACATAACCAGCGCCCGCAGGCTATTCCCATGAGCTACAATTAAAACCCTTTTTCCCTCTTTAAGACTCGGTACAATGGTATTATGCCAATATGGCAAAAAACGTTTGACAGTATCCTTTAAGCATTCGGCTACGGGAATATCTTTTTCCTCAAGGCCTGCATACCGTGGATCTTTCCCTGGATACATGCTGTCACTTCTATCCAGTCCAGGTGGCCTTAAATCATAGCTGCGACGCCACAGAAGAACCTGCTCGGCTCCATGCTTTTTGACCATCTCTGACTTATTTAGTCCCTGCAAGGCACCGTAGTGTCTTTCGTTAAGCCTCCAGCTCCTGTATACCGGAATCCACATCAAATCCATATCCTCTAAAATAATCCATAGTGTCTGGATAGCCCGTTTGAGAACAGATGTATAGGCAATATCAAAGGTATAATTTTCTTCCATTAATAGCTTTGCCGAAGATTTGGCCTCTTCAATCCCTAAGCTTGAAAGGCCTACATCTATCCATCCGGTAAACCTGTTTTCAAGGTTCCATATGCTCTGACCATGCCTTACGAGAACCAATTTAATCATAATTCGATACTCCTAACTTAATTCCTTCCGTTTAAAATTATAGGTATTCATTATACCAGTAATTGGCTATATTTTCAAGTCTATTGAAGATATGTCTGCAATTCAGACACTATTTCTGGCCGTGGCTAATTGGGGGCACAGTTTGGATTGAAAAGCTCCATCCTGCCATGCAGTGAGACGTGCATATAGCCCCCGCTGGAAGCATAGAACGAGATTAGCCTTTTTCAGGCGCACAGAGTCTTTTTAGCGGGTCAGGAATCTCAGAGATGGCATACGAGGACTGAGCCCAGCTTTGGCGCAGAGTTGTATTGTCAAGTGTTAGTTGCAGGAAAG
>Ga0190359_1001388_pt1 | contig 15247 bp, 12 predicted proteins | sample 48721823_MG_FD_161269 | JGI IMG/M metagenome (GOLD analysis project Ga0190359, IMG submission 161269) | Hydrothermal vent microbial mat bacterial communities from Southern Trench, Guaymas Basin, Mexico - 4872-18-2-3_MG | ecosystem: Environmental > Aquatic > Marine > Hydrothermal vents >... | reverse complement strand
CATCCGAAGGCTAAATCTTCAATGTCGCTTCAGCCACACCTGAATTTCTTTAGTAATAAGGCTGAAAGGCTTGTGCTCCCTTCAGATTTTTAACGCCATTCTCCTTTGTTTTTTAACAGTGCTTGACTGATAAGGTCTCTTCTATTATTATTTATTAACCTTGTGTGGGGCTGTAGTTCAGTTGGGAGAACGCTTGACTGGCAGTCAAGAGGTCGTGGGTTCAAATCCCATCAGCTCCACCATTCCGCGTTTTCCTATCGTATTGACTCTTTTTTATTTTATTGATAATCTCATAGTTACGCATGCCCGTACACAATAATGATATTGCTGATATTTTCAATGAATTTGCTGATTTATTGGAGATCAAAAGGGCTAATCCGTTCAGAATCAGGTCCTACAGGAATGCCGCACGCACCCTAACCGGTCAGTCAAGGAACATAAGTGATATGGTAAGGGAAGGGGATGACCTGACCCAACTGCCCGGAATCGGAAAAGACCTTGCTGCAAAGATAAAGGAGATCGCAGAAACAGGTGAGCTTTCCAAACTGAACGACCTTAAAAAAGAGCTTCCTGATGATTTGAGCAAGCTGATGAAAATACCGGGCCTGGGCCCAAAAAAGATCAAGGTTTTGTTTCAGGATCTGGGGATCACGTCTGTCAAAAGCCTTAAAAAAGCGGCACAGGGCCACAAACTGCGCGAACTCGAAGGGTTCGGGGATAAAACCGAGCAGAATATCCTTGGAGAGATCGAACGCATTGAAGAGGAAATAAAAAAACATGGGGGAAAAGAAAGAATCAAGCTGTTCCGGGCTGAACAGATCGCTGAAAAATACAGGGAATATCTGGAAAAACACAAAGAAGCGGAAAAAATCCAGGTTGCCGGAAGCTATCGAAGAAGAAGGGAGACTGTGGGAGATCTGGATATTCTGGCTGTTTGCGGGAAAGAGACCGGTCTCATGGATCATTTTGTCGGGTATGAAGATGTGGAGAAAATCATTTCTAAAGGCAAGACCAAATCCTCGGTTCTGCTTCGAGCCGGATTTCAGGTAGACCTTAGGGTCGTACAGCCGGAAAGTTATGGAGCGGCCCTGCTCTATTTTACTGGATCCAAAGACCACAACATTGCTGTCCGAAAAATCGGAGTTGGGAAAAATCTAAAAATCAATGAATACGGAGTGTTCAAGGGAGATAGGCAGATAGCTGGAAAGACAGAGAGCGAAGTCTATAAGGCAGTAGGGCTTCCCTTTATTGAGCCTGAGCTCAGAGAAGACAGAGGGGAGATAGAAGCGGGGCAAAAAGGAAACTTGCCCAGGCTGGTGGAGCTGGGTGACATCCGGGGCGATCTGCATATGCATACTCGTTATTCCGATGGAAGGCTCACCATAAAAGAAATGGCTGAAGCCGCTCGAAACAAGGGATATGAGTATATCGCTGTATCCGACCATTCCAAGCATCTTACCGTGGCCAATGGCCTGGATGAGAGGAGACTAGCGGAGCAGATGAAAGAGATCGATAAGCTCAATCAGGAATTAAAGGATATACGGATTCTCAAATCAATCGAGCTGGATATCCTGGAAGACGGTGCCCTGGATTTGCCGGATGAGGTCCTCAAAGATCTGGATCTGGTGCTGTGTTCTGTCCACTATAGATTCAACCTTTCCCTGGAAAAGCAGACCAAAAGGATTTTAAAAGCAATGGATAATCCTTATGTGAATATTATCTGTCATCCCAGCGGGAGGCTGATCAATGAGCGCCCTCCGTATGAAGTCAATATGGAAAAGCTCATTAAATCCGCAAAAGAGAGAAACTGTTTTATGGAACTCAATGCCCATCCGGATCGATTGGATTTGAATGATATTTACTGTAAAATGGCTAAGAAAGAGGGTGTTAAAGTAGCTGTATCAACGGATGCGCACGCGCAAAATGACCTGGATTTTATGCGCTTTGGTGTGGGACAGGCAAGGAGAGGCTGGCTGGAGACGGGGGATGTTCTAAACACACGGAGCTGGAAGGATTTGTCCGAAGAACTGGGGAGATAAGTATAAAAGGATTCCCGTGAAATGAAATGCAGTATAAAGGAGAAAGACGCCATAATAAAGATGAATTAAAGGAGAAAAAATGCTTCCAATAAAGAAAATTCTATGGCCGACAGATTTCAGCGAGCCTTCTTATGAGGCTTTAAAAACAGCTCAAGAGCTGGCCGGACACTTTTCAGCAGAGCTCTATATAGTCCATGTCGTGACTCCGATTCCCATGCTGTCTTCCGCAACCGGTCCATCCGGGTTTGATGTGGGGGATTTTCACGAGCAGCTCATGGATACTTCGAAGGAATCCCTGAAAGATATTGTCAAGGATAAGATAGCGAAGAAGATCAAGACTCACACAAGGGTAGTAATGGGCAGAGCTCCGGATGAGATAGTCAGCACGGCCGAAAAAGTAAAGGCGGACCTGATTGTCATTTCCACGCATGGAGAAACAGGATGGCGGCATCTGGTTTTCGGATCAGTGGCTGAGAAGGTGGTCCGTTTTTCCTCATGTCCGGTTCTCACTATCCGTAAGCCTGATAATGGCAATTAAGAATATCTTTCAATCAAGGAGTAGAACGAAAAGATTTCTCTTGACTAATTCCTTTTTCATGATTAGAATCTGCTTGAAAATCCATTTAAGGGAGAATATTTATGAAAAAGTTTTTTAAAACAATGGGGATTACTATTTTGGTTTTATGTTTCGCTGCTTCACTTTCTGCTCAGATTCAAAGACCAAGCAAGCCGTTTAAAATTGAATTGGGTCTTAATTTTGGTTCTACGCTTGGGTATGGTGTGACAGAAAGTTCTTATAACTATGGTTCCTGGTCTGCGTGGTGGTTTGATATTGATTCAGAATCCGGAGATATCACTCCTGAACTGAGCACCCCATTGTGCTTTGGCGGGAACATCAGCTTGATAACCAAAATGGGCATCGGTGTTCAGTTTGCTCTGGATTACAACTTCAATTCAGATATTACCGGCTCTACCTCATGGAGTGCTTCTGGATTTGATTATTGGTATTGGGAAAATATCAGCGAATCTAATTCGTGGGATGTAACAGGGACTGTGAAAATGATGGTTCTGAGTCTGAATGTCATTTACAAGTACGATACCGGTATGTTCAATCCCTGGTTTGCTGCTGGAGGTTCCTATTACACGGGAAACATTGAAGCCAGTTCTGAGGTTGGATGGGGATTCTCAGATCCATGGGGAGATTTTGATTATCTTTCCTTTCCGGTGGAAATAAATGAAGATCTCAGCGGGATAGGATTCAATGTAGGAGGCGGAGCTGATATTCAGTTTACCCCGAATATCGCATTTTCAATTGAAGCAAGATACTTTATTTTGAAGGAGCATGAAATATTCTGGGAAACAGATGCTAGCGGACAGCACACATCTTATATCTGGGATATTACTTATACGATAACCAGTCCTTCTACTCTTGAAGATAATATTAATGATATAATCGAACCAATGAAGTTTAATGCCTCTTATCCGAAACTGGCCGCTGGAATTAAATTCTCGTTCTGATTATTCTGTTGATTAAGCTTTTTTAAACCGGTGCCATAATATCCTTTTTCTATTCTTATAGGATATGGTGTCGCCGGTTTTTATTTTTTTCATTCAAGCAATCCGGTCTGAAGTCTAGGTATGGTCAGGGTTCCCTTTTAGTCACTCTCAATAAATCAAATAAACAAAATGCAGGGGAGGTGCGTATTTAGATATAAATAATCTGCAACTATAGAGAGAATCGACAGTTTATATATTAAAAGTGAAGAAATCTAAAGGAGCGGTTATGAAAGTCAAGATCAGATGGATGATCGTATGTCTCTTCATGATGTGCCTTGTATTTGGCTGTACCGGAGAAAAAAAGGCGGAATCAGAATGGAGCGGTACGGTCGAACAGGAAGATGGAGTCAGGATTGTAAACAACCCGGAAGAGCCTTTTTATGGAAATCTTGAGATTGTTCTCGAACAAGACCTAAGCATCGGGAATGAGGAGGATGATAATTACTTGTTTTACAGGGCTTATGGGATGGATGTCGACTCTCAGGGAAATATCTATGTGATGGACACGGGGAACTTCCGGATCCAAAAGTTTAACAGTGCCGGAGAATACCTGCAAACCATCGGGAAAAAAGGCCAGGGCCCCGGTGAATTTGACCGCATGCAGAGCTTTTATATTGATGAAGAAAATAACCTGTATGTCTCAAGCGGCATGAAAATCCAGATATTTAATGAGCGCGGGGAGTTTGTAAAAAGCATTCCTCTGACCTTTCAAATAAACGACTTCTGGATCTCTCCGGATGACTTTATTTATTGTCTTGCATATTCATTTAATGAGGGGGAGAGTTCGGGAAGAGTCGTTAAAGTCGATATGAAAGGCAAAGAAGCAAAGGAAATCGACCGGTTCGGAGGCAGGAAAATAGTCACCCGAAAAAGCGGGGGACAAACCGCTGCGTTTATTTTATCCCACAGCTACAATCATTCTATGCACCTCGTTCCTTTTCAATACAAAGGTTTGATCTATGCTTATTCTGCTGAGTACAGTCTTTTCCATCTCAACTCGATGGGAGAGCTTGATTTTATCATCAAAAAGAATGAACCGTACCCATCCATAAGCAAAAGGGAAAAAGACAAGATAATTCAAGATTCAAAGGACTCTATGTCCGACAGGGGACAGGAATGGCCGGCTGGTGTGATAGAAGAGGCCTGTCAGTTTCCCGAACACCGCCCGTTTTTTTCAGATTTGGCTGTGGATGAAAAAGGAAGGATTTATGTAAGGAGAGTCAGGTCTGTGCTTGAGGAAGAGGAAACCCGTGAGTTCGATATCTTCAGTGCAGAGGGGTATTATCTCTACGAAACAGAGATCGATTTCAGTCCTTCTTTGATAAAAAATGGATTCGTATACCGGATAGAAACAGATGAGGAAGCCGGCACGGTAAGGATTATTCGCTATAGAGTAAAGAACTGGGATCAAATAAAATCCACCATACCTAAGTAATTTCTATTTAAATTACATGTCTTTTATCAATCTATTTTTCTATTCGGAATTGAGGGTATGGCTGAAGCGACATTAAAGATTTAGCCTTTCTTCGAATGCATGAATCAGATCCTGGTTATTCACGAGTCGAGGTTGTGTTTGGGAAGAAGGGCATGGGATGAGGAATCCACTATGAGGGCTGAGCGGGCATGGTTCCTCTTTAGAGGAGAGCGAGCCGAGGAATAAGCTGAGTTTCCTCGCTGGGAAAAATCAGCGGGCTGAAGAACCAGCTTGCCTGATGAAAGTCGGGAGCACAAGCCATATCCTCAAAGAGTCCAGGCATAGCCGATCTTAAGAAAAAATGTCCGGTCCGTCTGAGTCAGATTGATATCATAGAGACCCAAATAATTATCGCTGTATCCGAGAAAAAGCACAGTGCGGGGATTGAGTTTATAAGAAAAGAGAAGCTGGGAGAAAAGCGTTTGTGTTTGAGGGTCTACTTCGTGTTCGTAGAGAGCGAGATTTCTGTCAATGTCCTGATACTGAAGGATGGCGCGAAAAAAAGCCCTGCTGTTGAGGTGGTAGATAAAGCTCATCTGCGGCAGTTGAGCCAGGAAAAGCCTTTCTCCGTCTATTTTCAGCCATCTGTATAAGTAGCTTAAGTTGATATTGACGTGTTTTCCTAAATTCCAGTATAACTTAGGGCTTATCTGGAGGTATTTCCCTGCCCTAACATGAGTGTAATCGATTTCGTTCCCATAGCTTAAAAGAAAACCGCAGTAAAGGTTCCCCGAAGGACGGATTGAAAACAAGATGTGGTTGAAAAATTGGGAAAAAGATTCTTGTTTGTAGACTTTTTCCCGGATTCCCACCACTGTCGAGAAGTTCGACTGCATGGGACCGTTCAGCGAGATAGTGGTTTCCAGCTCTTTTTCCAGAAGACCGCCCTGGTGGTCATTGGTCTGGTCATAGTTAGCAATGATATCTATTTCAGAGAAAAAACTCTTCTCGGTCCCTACGTATATGTATCCTCCCCCCAGCTCGAAATTACGGTAGTCGACCTGGGGTTCGAATCCTAGGTCAGCCCGGAAATCAGGACTGAGATCTTCGTAGGAACCATAAACCAGATAATTTTTTTTCTGGCGGGAGATTTTTATATTGGCTGCGTATCCATAGAGCTCACCGATATCCTGGCCATAATCTTCAGCCAGGGAGTCCGGATAAGCGGTTTGAGAACCCAGAAGCTGAAAAGTCACGACATCGGCTTTACTCAGATGCAGAAGGCCGTCCAGTCCGGCCAGCCGGTTGTGATATTTGTCCCCTTCCCGGTCAGTCATGAGGACTCCCAGAGTGGAGCCTCCTCCGATATCCCGCCTGTAGCGCAGGACATTGGAAAAAGACCTCTGGTCTAAGAAACCAGAATTTGAACCCTGAGATCCCGGAAAAATAAGATTTGTGAGCGCGTCCTGGGCTGAGAAAAAGCCGATTGTGTTTTTTCCTTCTTTTCCTGAAATCTTGAAGCCCCATGCAGGGTCTGCCACAGAGCGGGTGTATAAAGCCTGTATGGGAGTTTCAAAAAAATCCTGGCCTTCCAGGAAAAAAGGCCGCTTTTCCGGATAATAGAGAGCGAATTGTTTGTTGATGTCAAGCTGGGCCACATCAGCTTCTACCTGAGAGAAATCCGGATTCAGAGCCGCGCTCAAGGTCATGTTATTGGAGAATCCCCACCGCCCTGAAATGCCGATATTTCCGAACGAGTCCTCTTTTTTCATAGGTCCTTCAGGAAAATCTTCTCTTTCATCTGAATAAAGTCCCACTACAGTGGGGTCAAGTTCGATATTTCGTCCCGGCTCTGCCCCTGAAAATCCCTTGATCTTTGGAAGCTGACAGAGAATACACTGTATTTGATTCCGGTCGATGGGGAAGGAACTGATCTGGTGGCGCCGGCTTCTGGGGTAGTTCCGGACCGGAGCAAAACCCCAGATTTGATCCTCTTCAGAAGGCTGGAACTGAAGCGCTCTGAAAGGGATAGCGATTTCAATCACATATCCAAAATCAGTGATCCGGCCCGCAGAATCCCATATAGCATCCCATGAATCGTCTTCAGATGAGCCGCCGTTGCTCATGATCTCGTCTCCCTGGATACCTAAAGGGTTAACAAAAAAAGCAAAAGCCCTGTTTTCGTCATTGAACGTATCGATGATCAATCCGATACTGTCATCCCGCCAGGCTTCATCCCTGTCAGAAAGAAAAGCCCTTATTTTTTCAGGTTCCGGGTCAAAAGCACGGCACCCTACATACAGATTCTGGGAATCATAGAGCAGGTAGCACTCTGTATCAACAGGGGCAGGCACATTTTCTGCTGGCATGACCTCTATGTCCAGTTTGAATGTCAAAGCATTGGACCATGCTTTTTCATCCAGGACTCCGTTTATAGTGATTTTAGAATCTGTTTTTGGTATATCAAAAACTTTTTCTTCTGGGTTTTTGTTTTTGGCTGAAAGTGCCGGGCTCACTATAATGGATATACTGAGCAGCAGTCCTAAAAGTCTTCGTGACATGGAATATCTCCTTATTATGATTAGTTAACATGATTTGTTCTTGTTCTAACTTGTTCTCATCTAAATAAACGTAAAGGAAGGGAAGAAGGTTCATTCTTTTTTCTATTGTTTCGGAAGACAAGACTCAATCATGACTTTCCTGCCCAATCAATGGGAGAAAGAAATTTTTTAGATTTTATCTTGATCAGCGGCCAAAGACTATTATATCTATTGATTAAATAGGGAAATTATATTAAAATAACAACATCCCTGACTGAGGAGGATAGGAATGGGAACAGTAGCCAGTCTTAAATCACAACCGCATCCACGAACAGTTCATAGGTATTGTCTTCGTCTAGGTCATGGATTTTGACTTTTTCGACTTCATTGAGACCCAGTATGCCGATAAGCTCGGATTCATAGAGAATCTTAACGTTTGATTTTTTAAGCTTCGCCTTGAGATTGTCTGGAATATTTTCGGACTTTTTCTCAGTCAAAAAGATCACTCTTGGAGAATACCCGGCTAAGGCGCCAGCCAGCTCCATGGATTCTTTTCCCTTATCCTGAATAAGGATCCTTTTATCTTTCAGCGAAGAAGGCTCTTTGACTTTGTGATAAACTCCTTTTCCCGAGAACTCTTTTTCTCCCTGGATTTCTTTTTTGGATGGGCCTTTGTCCTCTTTTCCTTTTTTATGTTTTTCTTTATGTTTTTCTTTGTAGTTTTTTATGGTTGCTTTCAGGGCATCGGCGGCCAGATTTGAACAGTGCATTTTTATCGGAGGAAGTCCGTCCAGTTCATCCGCCACATCCTGTCGGGTAATTTTAAGGGCTTCATCCAGAGTTTTTCCCTTGGCTAATTCTGTCACCATAGAGGCGGTGGCAACAGCTGAACCGCAGCCAAATGTTTTAAATTTAATATCTTGGATGCGGTTGTTTTTGACTTTCAGTGTGAATTCCATAAGGTCTCCGCACACAGGATTCCCGACCGTGCCTTTGGCTATATCTTTTCCTGTTAAAGTGCCTGCGTTCCTTGGGTTGCGGAAGTGATCCAAGACTTTTTTAGAGTATGATGTTGATTTCATTTCTATCCTCCTTTTTTTTACCTGGTCAATAAATCGGGGAGAGTTTTCTTAACCTATCAACGACTTCAGGAAGAGCCTTTATAACAGAATCAATATCGCTCTCCTTTGTAAATCTTCCTATACTAAGCTCCAGTGAGCCGTGTGCCTCTTCATGAAGCAAACCCATGGCGATCAGTGTATGAGAGGGTTCAAGTGTTTTTGAGGAGCAGGCTGAACCGGTTGAAACAGCTATTTCCTTGTCATTCAGAGACAAAAGCAGTGATTCACCTTCAATCCCGTCAAAACGAAAATGAGCATTGTTGGGAAGTCTTTTTTCAGGGTGTCCGTTAAGAAAGGATCTGGGTATATTTTCTAATATCTCTTTGATAAGTCTGTCTCTAAAAGACTGTAATTTTTTAGCTTCCTGTTCTCTTTCCTGCATAACGATCTCTGCCGCACGGGCCATCCCTGCGATGGCAGGCAGGTTTTCAGTGCCGGAGCGGATTCCGTTTTCCTGTCCTCCGCCAATGATCTGCGGCATCAACTTGATACCTTTTCTTACATAAAGGACTCCCAATCCTTTGGGTCCGTAAATATCATTTGACGATAGAGTCATCAGATCTACGAAATCTTTGTTGACGTCAAGAGAGAGGAGCCCTTCGGCAGCAACGGCATCGGTATGAAAAGCGATCCCTCTTTCTCTGCACAAACGGCCTATTTCCTTTATGGGCTGGACCGTACCGACTTCATTGCTGGCATAGCCTATGGAAACAAGGAGTGTATCATCTGTGAGGCGCTCTCTTATTTTATTTAAATGTACCTGTCCGTAATGGTCAACAGGGACTTTTGATACTTCAAATCCGGATTTCATGAGAAACTTGGCTGTGTTGTGTATGGATATATGTTCTGTTTCCGATATGATGATGTATTCCCCCTTACCTTTGTTTTTGAGCGCATAGCCAATAAGCGCCAGATTATTGGATTCTGTGGCACCTGATGTGAATATGATTTCGTCGGGTTCGGCTTTAATGAGGCCTGCGATTTTGGACCGGCTTTTATCAAGAGCTTCAGTGGCTTTATCTCCTGCGGAATGCAGGGATGATGGATTTCCGAATGTTTCATTGAAATACGGGTTCATGGCGTTGACGACTCTGGGGTCTACAGGTTTTGAAGACTGATAGTCAAGGTAGACAGTCATTTGTTTCTCCCTTTTTAAAACCACATGGTTGTGTCAGCTTCTAGAGCCAGGTCGTTTAAGGTGCCGGCTCCCACGATTTTCAGGCCAGGGATGAGGCTGACCTTATCCATGCCCAGCATTTGTTTGGAAGCTTGGCATACGTATATCTCTATGCCCATATCAAGCGTTTTTTTGATGATTTCAGATAAAACAGGAAAAGAACCTGCTTTTATTTTCTCTGCGGCTCCGGGCTTTAAAACTCTCAGACCCTGGCCCAGATAATAAACCTTTGCATCAATATCCATGGCCTGTGCGGTCTGGGCAAGAACAAGAGGGGAATACTGCCTTTCCGGGTGGTCACTGGTTTGAACATAGAGAATTGAATTTTTTTTCATTCCTTTCTCCTATTTTGTTTTTTTTATCAGGAATCGCATGGAATCATCTCTTTTTTCGAATGTGATGATTTCATGGCCTGTTCTTTTTGCAAACCTTTTTATATCTTCTTCAGCAGCAGGGTCATCTGCCAGAACTTCCAGGATTTCTCCTTTTTCAATGCTGTCTATGCTTTCTCTGGTCTGGAACAAAGGTTCTGGACAAAAAAGTCCGATGCAGTCAAGGGTTTTCTTTGGTTTGTTTTTTGATGACATCTCTTCACCCTCCTATACTTTATAAATCCTATAGAATTAATAGAACATATATAATATAACGCTTTTATCCCCCTTTGTCAACCTCATATTTTCTTATTTTTTTTTATATTCCGGTCAACCTTTTTGCCGGGTTTTACGTATTATATAGAGAAGTTCGAAAAATTCGAAGTGCTTATTGAGTATAAAAACGTTGAGATTTTCAAAAAAGTCAATGATAAGGAGCCAAGCATGAAAACCTTTACCAAAAAAGAAGAGCAGGTCCTCCTGGCTATTTACCATCTCAAAGATGAGGCCTATCTGATCCCTATTAGAGAAATGATCAAAAAATTTACGGGAAAATATTACTCTGTGGGCACCATCTATGCCCCTCTGAACCGCCTCCATTCCTATGGGTATTTGAAAACTTGTGTGGAAAAGCCTGACTCTTCCTCCGGAGGTAAACCTATCAAATATTACCGCCTGACCAGAGACGGATTGGCAGCCCTGAAGGCTCTTAAGAGACAGAACGAGTTGATGTGGAAAGATTTTAAGGTGCCTGCTTTTAGCGACAAGAATTCATCATGAAAAAAGAAAAACCCCGTATACCCGGATTGGCCGTTGGATTCCTTAAGCGAATTCTTCCAAAAGAGGACTCTGTATATCTGAGCCAAAATTTCAAGGAGTTGTACGAGTACAGAGTGAAAACAGGGGGCCGGTTCAAAGCGGGGATATGGATCTGGGGAGAGATCTTAAAGTCCCTGCCGGGATTTTTATATTCAGCACTTTACTGGAGGTTTATGATGTTTAAAAATTACTTTGTCATTTCAATAAGAAATATCCGTAAACACACACTTCATTCCATCATTAATATTGCAGGAATGTCTATGGGCCTTTTTGTCTGTTTGCTTATTTTTCTCTGGGTCCAGAATGAATTTGGATTTGACCGGTTTCACGCAAAGAGAGACGACATCGCCCAGGTCTATTCAGAAATCCTGTATTCAAACGGAAGCACTCAGGTATTCATGGGCTCTTACTACCCTTTGGCCAAGATTCTGAAACAGGAATGCCCAGAGGTCAGGGAAGCGGTCCGGTATGAAACCGCAAACGGGATCTCATTAAGATATAAGGAGAAGCAATTCACCAATGATACCGTCGGACTGGCTGATCCCGCCTTTTTTAATATCTTTTCCTTCTCTTTTATAAAAGGCGATCCTGAGATGGTCCTGCAAAACAACTATTCCGTTGTTCTGACGGAAAAAATGGCCAGAAAATATTTCGGAAACGATGAGCCTATGGGAAAAACACTCACTTTGAACAATACAATGGGCATACAGGTCACAGGTGTCATTGAAGATGTTCCATCGCAGTCTTCACTCCAGTTTGACTGTGTCGCCCCTTATGTTCTCAAGTATGCTCCGGATTTTAAAGAACCGGAACACTGGGGAGGAAATCCTCTTGCTACTTACATCCTGCTGCAAAAAAATAGTGACTCTTCTCAACTAGAACAAAAAATCACATCCATTGTGGACAAACACGCTCAGTGGGAAACAGCAGAGGTCTCTTTTCATCTTCATCCACTGAAAAAAATTCATCTCTATTCCCCGCAGGGAGGCGGTTTGATCCAGTCCCTATTGATTTTTTCCGCCATTGCGCTTTTTGTTCTCTTTATTGCCATCATCAACTTTGTGAATCTGAGCACAGCTAAAGCAGCCACCCGGGCCAAGGAAGTTGGAGTCCGAAAAGTGGTGGGGGCCAGGAGGACAGAACTTATCCGACAGTTCATGGGCGAATCCCTGATGATCTCTCTCATCACTCTGATCATTGCCGTTTTACTTATGGCCGTCTTTCTCCCCGCTTTTAACCAGTTTGTGGGAAAACAATTTTCGCTTTATCTTCTGTTCAAACCCGAAGTGGCTCTCGGATTTTTAGGTATTGCCTTGATCACAGGATTCCTTGCCGGAGTGTATCCGGCTCTTTACCTCTCCAATATCCAACCCAGAAGTATCATGAAAGGATTCGCTGGAGTACGGACTAAAGGTTCCTTACGCAAAATTCTGGTCGTGGCCCAGTTTTCTCTTTCCGTTATCATGATCATCAGTACAGTTGTGGTCTTCAAACAATTAAACTATATGATGAGCACAGACCTGGGTTTTGACAGAGAAAATCTGATCGTTCTTCCGATGAGCCAGAGCATACAGGACGGATTCGAACCTCTGCGGAACGAATTGTTGAGTGATCCTCAGATCGAAAGCGTGACAAAAAGCCTTCAGGGCCCATGGCATATCGGATCCACTGTGAGCGCGGTGGACTGGGATGGCAAGCCCGCGGATGAGACGGTCCATATGCATTGGGATTATGTGGGATACGATTATTTTTCAACCTTTAAAATGGACATCATTGAAGGCCGGGCTTTTTCCAGAGAATATCCTACAGACCTCAAAGAGGCGTACATAGTGAATGAGGAAGCCGTGAAGCTTATGGGAATGGAATCCCCGGTCGGAAAGCGGCTTTCGGTTTTTCAGAATCAAGGTCAGATCATCGGCGTGGTGAGAAATTTCCACTTCCAGCCCCTTTATCATGAAATAAAACCATTTGTTTTTATGCTGAGGCCTGATTCCAGTTCCCTGGCCTTCATTCGCATAAGACCGGGAAACATATCCGTTACTTTAGGAAACATACGGACCATTCTGGCCAAATACAATCCCGGATCAAAAGGAGACTTGCTTTTCTTCAATGATATTCTCTCCCGGTATATCTACACTTCAGAGGAGCAAACAGGAAAGATTGCCGGGTACTTCACTCTTCTTGCCGTATTTATATCCTGCATAGGGCTTTTTGGCCTGGCAGCTTTCATGGCCGAACAGCGCACCAAAGAGATCGGCATCCGCAAAATTGTGGGCGCTTCCATGAAGAATGTAGTGTTTATGCTGACCAGAGACTTCACCAAATGGATTTTGCTGTCCAATATCATCGCCTGGCCCGTGGCTTACCTTATTATGAAAAATATCCTTGAAAAGTACACCTACAGAACACACATCGGGGCGGAGCTGTTTGTTTTATCGGGGCTTGCCGCTTTTGTCGTGGCTTTACTGACCGTCAGCTTTCTGGCTTTTAAAGCCGCACGTGCCAATCCTGCTGACTCTCTCAAGTATGAATGAGAGGGCGGCTTATACAGGCTCAAAATCGTCCTTAGATGCCCCGCACACCGGGCAGACCCAATCGTCAGGGATATCTTCAAAAGCGGTTCCCGGTTCGATTCCGCTGTCAGGATCACCCTTTTCCGGTTCGTAAACGTATCCGCACACTGTGCATCTGTAAGATTTCATATTAGTTTTCTCCTTTTTTGCTGTGTTTTTTTCTTTGACATAAGTAGGCGCATTTATGTCTGTCTTGCCTTTTTTGACCTCATGATAATAGGCGTAGGTGAGAGGTTCCCCTTGTTTCAATTTCTCGGCTTCAATAAGCTTTCCCACGAATGCAGTGTGAGTGCCTACGTCTAAAGTCTCTGTGACTTCACATAAAAGATATCCGAGGGTGTTCTCGGTCAGATAGGGAATGCCTTTTTTCCCTGTTTTATAGCCCGCTTCCTTGAATTTATCGAATTCACGGCCCGACCTGAAACCAAAAATCCCAATAAACTTAAGAGGTGTGTCTTTCTCCAAAATGGAAACTGAAAAAACTTTGCTTTCCGTGATATAACTATGTGTGAGATTTTTCTTATTGAGGCATACCAGGATTTTGGAAGGCTCTGAGGTGACCTGGGTCACGACATTTGCTATTTGACCGTTGTATTTTTCTCCTTTTTTTGAACTCACTATATAAACTCCATAGCTGATATCAAACAGAGTGGTTATATCCATGATCATTCTCCATAAAAGATATTTCCGTATTGCGGCACTGTTTTTTATTATGCAGCATTTTTCAATATATTGGAACTTCTGATATGGATAGATAAATTGACAACCTGTCCTTAAATGAATATTGTTATGAAATATTAAAATCAGAATATAATGAGGCTGAGTTATTCACAAGTCGAGATTAAGGCTAGGAATGTTTGGCAATGAAGAATAGCAACAGTTCAGAGTTTAAGAGCAAAGCTCCCGGCACTGAACTGGCACGGGATATGGGATTGATGCATGTCACGATGATAGGAGTGGGAGCTATGATCGGAGCAGGAATCTTTGTTCTTACCGGAATGGCTGCCGGTGTGGCAGGTCCTGCCTTGATACTAGTCTTCCTTTTGAATGGGATAGTGACCGGATTTACCGCCATGTCCTATGCGGAACTGGGTTCCTGTTTTCCTGAAGCAGGAGGTGGTTATCTTTGGGTTAAGGAAGCACTGCCCCAGCCGAACGGATTCTTATCCGGATGGATCAGCTGGTTTGCGCATGCTGTGGCATGCAGCCTATACTCTGTTGCTTTCGGCGCCTTTGCTGTAGATTTGCTGAGTCTGGGAGGGGTTGATTTTTCACAGTTGGTTCCCTCTTTCATAAAATCGCCTCCTCACTTGGTTTGGACAAAGTTGATCGCTGTTCTCGTAGGTATTGTTTTTGTGTATATCAATTTTAGGGGGGCTAAAGAAACAGGCCAGGCTGAAACATTCGTGACAATGGTTAAAATCATTGTGATAGGAATGTTCATAGCATTTGGATGCTATGCTATCTTTTCCGGGAATCTGGCAGAACCCTGGCAGAGTCATTTCAGCGGTTTTTTCCAAAAAGGATTCATGGGTATCATTATGGCCATGGGGCTGACTTTTATTGCTTTTGAGGGATACGAGATCATTGCCCAGTGTGGCGAAGAAGTTGTGAATCCCAAGAAAAATATACCGCG
>Ga0190359_1001387_pt1 | contig 15254 bp, 14 predicted proteins | sample 48721823_MG_FD_161269 | JGI IMG/M metagenome (GOLD analysis project Ga0190359, IMG submission 161269) | Hydrothermal vent microbial mat bacterial communities from Southern Trench, Guaymas Basin, Mexico - 4872-18-2-3_MG | ecosystem: Environmental > Aquatic > Marine > Hydrothermal vents >... | reverse complement strand
CGGAAAAGTATACCAAGGCACCAGTCTACGCCTTCAGCGGCTGGGAGTTCCTAGAGCGACGCCCAGATGCTATTGACGAGAAAGCAGTGGTCATTCTAATCAGTCAGAGTGGTAAGACCAAGGAGATAGTTGAGGCTCTTGAATGGTGCAACGAGAAAGGAGCAACTACCTTCGGCTTGACACAGAAGACTGATTCAGTCATCAATGAGAAAGCGGATATTGGCTACGGTTGGGAGGCAAGGGGAGTCACTTTCGGTAAACTCGTGAGCATGTATTATCTGTATGGCTCGATCTTCAAGGAGAAAGGCTATGAGATCGGGGAGAAAATGATCAAGATCGCTGACGGCTTACCTGAAAAAATACCCAAGATGATACCAGAGGCAAAGAAGGCAGCCAAGAGTCTAGGCTTAGAGCTAAAGGACTATGACAAGATTTTCGTTCTCGGAGGAGGAATCAACTGGGGTCTAACATACCAGTTTGCACTCTGCACACTAATGGAGATGTGCTGGGTACACGGAATCTCAGTAAACTACAGCGAGTTCAGACACGGAGCACTAGAACTATTCACACAAGGCACAGCAGCAATATTCCTAAGAGGAAAAAACGAGCAGCGTAAGATAGAGGATAACATACTAGAGTTCAGCAAAGAAAACGGCGTCAAGACCATCGTCTACGACTCACAAGGAATGGACGTTGATAACCTTGAGACTCCTTTCACTCTATTCATTGAAGTAGAGTGGCTGAGCTACTACCTGAGCCTAGCACGAAACAGGCGCATGGGTGCTTGGCGGTTCTACGATAAGGTAAAATTCTAGGGCTCTCCGCCCCATCCACCGAGTCTTTTACATATCTCGGTGGCAGCCAGAAGCCCAGCCTTTATTGAGTCTGGGATATTTGTCCCCATTAACCTACTGGAGAGAAACGCCGCGATATAGGAGTCACCAGCTCCCAGAGTATCCACCACCTCGACAGGCATTGCATTACCCTTGTAAATTGTCTCGCCATCGTAGACCATTGAGCCATACTCACCCATGGTCATCACAATTATTCCCGGGGTTTTTTCCTTGAGTTTCTTTATCACTTTCTCCGGGTTTTCGCCCTTTTTTACCAGTTCGCTTCCACTGAAGAACGCGATGTCCAGATAGGGCAATATCTCGGTTCGTGGATCGAATAGCTGGTTGCTGAAGTCACAGCTCAGGATGGCGTTACTGGTTTCTCTGAGCTTCTTAACATGCTCTCTGCCGAATCCCCAGACAGTGAAATGGATTAGATCATAGCCTGTAGGGTCAGGTATCTTATTGTAGGGAAGTACAGCGTTTTCCTGAACTCCTTCAATGTAATCATCGAATATCCTGTCCCCATCTCGGATTAGTATCTTTGTGACGGCGGTTAGCCCTTCTTCGACAATAATATGGTCTGTGCTCATTCCTATGCTCTTTATCTGGGATAACATATAATCGCCGTAATCATCTGTGCCTACGATTCCAACATAATCTGAATCAATATCAGGATAATTTCGTGCATACACCGCTACGTTCAAGGCGTTTCCACCCGGAAACCTCTTACCAAGCTCAGTATAGTGGTCGATGCAGTTATCGCCTATCGCCAAGATTCGCATATCAAACCTATGATTTATCATATCAGTTATTGTTAACAATATTGGTAAAGATGGAACTAATTGACGCGATACGGGGACGCAGAAGCATCAGGGAATACAAGCCTGATCCTGTGCCCAAGGAGATTATCGAGGATATTTTGGAGGCAGGTAACTGGGCTCCAAGCGCCAAGAATGGTCATCAGTGGAGATTTACTGTTCTCACTGAGAAGGCTAAGGATGATTACAACCTAATGTTCAGGGATCATCTGAACACATTCATAAAGAAACATGGACGCAAGGAAGCAGGCTCAGCGCCTTGGACACTTGAGATAATGGAAGAGGCGCCGGTAGTGGTTATTGTCTGGAACACCAATGAGAATGGCTGGATAACAGAGGAACATAGTGTGGCTGCCGCCATGCAGAACATTTGTCTACGGGCTTACGATCTCGGTTTGGGTAGTCTTTGGATAGGCGATGTTTTTTATGCCTATGACGAGACGCGAAAATACTTTGATAAGGAGTGGAAGCTAAGCGGGGCTATTACTTTGGGTTATCCGGGTACAGAAGGCAAGATACCCAAGAAGAAAACTCTCGCAGAAGTAGCCGAGTTTCTCGAATAACCATATATCTTACCCTCCTCTCTATTCTGGGATACAATTTGGAGCTAAGCGAAGCAATACTAGGAAGACGCTCATGCCGCAGCTACAACCGCGAGAAAGAAGTTACTGAAGAACAGATACGCGAGATGCTGGAGTACGGCATCTGGGCACCAAGCGGCACCAACAGCCAGCCATGGAGATTCACAGTCCTCATGGGTGAGAAAAAAGCCGAGTTCCTAGAGATAATGAGAAAAAAGATAGAAGAAGTAAAGGACAACTTCACCGAGCAACAGCTAAACATCTACAATTGGAGTGCACTAAGCCTCGAAAAAGGATCAGCAGTGATACTAGTCTGGGACAGCAAGAAGACTTGGACGAGCCCCCAGAGTATTGGAGCCTGTATTCAGACATTCATGCTAAAGGCACATGATATGGGCCTTGGAACCCTCTGGGTCGCGGCGGTTCACGTCGCAGCCGAGGAGCTAGCAAAAATGTGCAACAGAGAAGGAATGGAGCTAATCGCCGGAGTCGGAGTAGGCTACCCAAGCGACAAGATGATCGGCAAGAAGGGGCCCCCAAGACTCTCTGTTGATGAGGTCGCAGAGTTCCTAGGCTAACTCTTTTCTGGTTAACAATTCTTTTAACAATATACTGCTCCTGTCTGGTACCTAGCATGACTAGGAGGCATAGAAGCGTGTATCAATTGGACTGGAAAGAACTATCCTCTTAAACGAGGACCAAATACCCAAGAAATGGATTTCTATAGCACCAAGCCTTCCAGCGCCCCCGTATCCGTTAATCGACCCATCAAGTGGTGAGTCTGTTGACCCAGCGGCGCTTGAAGCAATATTCGGAAAAGAACTACTCAGACAAGAAGCATCCCCGAAGCCCACCATAGACATCCCACAAGAGATCAGAGAAGCATACCTGCTTTGGAGACCAACTCCACTCATCAGAGCCACAAGGCTAGAGAAATATCTCAAGACCCCAGCGAAGCTCTACTACAAGTACGAAGGAGTAAGCCCAACAGGCAGCCATAAACCAAACACAGCCGTAGCCCAAGCATACTATAATATGCGGGAAGGCGTCGAGAAACTCACCACAGAGACCGGTGCAGGTCAATGGGGCAGTAGTCTAGCCTTCGCCGGGTCACTGTTTGACTTGGAAATCGAGGTCTACATGGTCAGGGTAAGCTACGAGCAAAAACCCTACAGGAAAACCATGATGAAGCTCTACGGAGCGGACGTAGTACCGAGCCCCAGCACACGGACAGAGGTAGGCAAACGAATCAGGGAAAAGTTCCCTGATACCAGTGGAAGCCTCGGTATCGCCATCAGCGAAGCCGTAGAACGATGCCTGAGCTTGGAGAACACTAAGTATTCTCTTGGCAGCGTACTGAACCACGTGTTACTACATCAATCGGTGACTGGACAGGAAACCATGGAGCAGCTAAACAGTGTTGACGAGTACCCTGATACTGTTATCGGCTGTGTGGGCGGTGGAAGCAACTTCGCTGGACTCGCCTACCCCTATATTGTGGACCAAAAGAAACGACCACAAAAGGAAATCGAGTTTATCGCGGTAGAGTCAACGGCTTGCCCAAGCATCAGCCGAGGAGAATATCTCTATGACCACGGTGACACTGGGCGGATAACACCGTTAATGAAAATGTTCACGGTGGGACACGAGTTCGTCCCCGACCCTATCCACGCCGGTGGACTAAGGTACCATGGGATGGCTCCAAGCCTCAGCATGCTCATCAAACACGGAGTCGTACAGCCAAGAGCCTACAATCAAGTAGAAGCCCTTGACGTAGCCGTAGTCTTTGCACAACAGGAAGGAATCATACCTGCGCCCGAGACAGCTCACGCTATAAAGGCGATGATCGACGAGGCGCTGCGTTGTAAGGAGACGGGTGAAGCGAAGACTGTGGTTATCTTGATGAGTGGGCATGGATTCTTTGATATGAGTGCCTATGAGGCGCATCTAAAGGGAGAGTTAAAGCCTTTCGAGTTGCCGCAGGCAAGAATAGATAAGACCGTGGGGAGCCTCAAGGGGCTTTACCCTGACGTCTAGTTTCTCTCCTTTATCTTTTCCAATATTTTTTTCATACTAGGCGAGACCATCGCGTGGTAGAACCTGTCTAATTCAGCCTCTGGGTCTGTCTGTTTGTATTCTGCTGCTTGGAGCACCATCTCGATCTTATCAGCGTCATGCACCAGTACTGACTCAGGGGTTTCCTTAGCCTGATACTCTAGCCATGTCTCCCAGTATTGGTCTCGTAGGGCTTCAGGTAAAACACGGAGTATTTCTTTCATTGCTTGGTCCTCAAGCTCAGAGTGATTACCCTGCTTCTGCATCGGGGTAATATCACCGGTCTCGGCTTCAGCTAAGTCATGAAGTAAAGCCATACGTAGCACCTTCAAAGAATCAAGACCGAGGCTATCACTGAGAACCATCGCTGCAACTGTGGTAAGATAGGAATGATCAGCCACTGATTCAGGTTCTTTTACACCTGAGTCTATCCATCCTGTTCTGGGTATGGTCTTGAGTTTTCCAGCACTGGATAGAAAATCTAGCAAAGCCTTGGGTTCCATAACCACAGTATAGAGGGGATAGGATTTAGGCTACTCGATCCCGCATATCTCGCGGATAGCTTTCATCATATGATCATTGTTCGGAGGACAGCCCACAACATAACAGCCTTTCTCAGCGTTATGCGCTTGACAAGCACCCATTATCAAAGGCTTGGAGGTGAGCCCTTCTGGTACCTCGGCGTTGCTTCCAACAACGATAACAAGGTCTCTTATCTCGCCCATCTTTTTCATCTGCTCGATGTCATAAAAGACGCTGTGAATGGTGCCGTGACACGCGCTACACGCGCCATCAGTGATAACCGTAACGCCTTCCGCGAAGTCTGTGCCGGAGGGAGCACGTTCAAACTTATACGTGTATGACGTAATTGGCTCACCCACCACCTCAACTGGTTCTGATAGGTCTATTACCCCTGCGTTATCAGCCTCAACAAGATAATCTAGTTCCTCCGCCTCAAATCCCATGATTCTCGAGGCAACGCGGTCCAGTGCATAGACGTCTTTACTCGCTATAACTGTGTTTAGTTCGACTTTTGGTCCGAAACTTGGCCCCAGTCCCTCCATGGCTACTATGGCGTCAAGGACCGTCAGGTCAATGGGCACAGCCTTGTTCAAATCAATTATGCCTTTTACCACGCCGATCTTATGGAAATTACGCTTCATATACTTGGGCAAGACACCCTTGAGATTCTTCACACCCAATGTTACTTTGAGCTGGTCATGAGTTTTCATAACAGGAACATTGATCCTGACATCAACGTCCATGAAAGCCTCTGATACCTCAACAGGGTTAACAAGTAAAGCATCCGGGACCGCTACCTTAACCACTGGACTCTTATCGACGTCAACAACCTCTGCCCCATATTTTTCGGCAAGATCAATGTATCCGCTGAGCTTCAACGCCTTACTGGTCTCGGTGAAGTACCCTGCACCCTCAACTATCAATATCTTACCGGCACCAGCCTCCTGACATAGCCTGATAAGAGCCTCTACTACGCGTTTATCAGTGGTTACTCCGGGACCAGATAACTCACCAGTCACAACATTAGGCTTCAAGGCAACCTTGTCACCCTCTTTGACTATGGATTTTATGCCACCCAGATGGTCAACAGCCTTCTTCACCATGGTGTATACGTCTTGGTCTGATGGCTTTGTCTTGTTCCTGATTACTGCGACTCTACTCAACTTTATCCTGTATAGGTTCTCAGAGAGATAATTAACATCATGGGGATAAGCCCATAAACAAAGGACGTTATAATGTGAATATGGAGACGGGAGAAGTCAGATTCATCGGCAAGGTAACAAAGGTAGAAGAAGATATATCGACCATCGAGATCAAGCCAGAGTACTGCGAAGGACTAGACAGACTCGACATGTACAAAGAGATCAAGGTACTCTACTGGTTCCACCTCAGAGATAACGAGAAACATAGAACCGTCCTAACAGTTATCCCTAGACGCCATGGCGAAACAGAGGAAAGAGGCGTATTTGCGTCGGGCAGTCCATCAAGACCTAACCCTATTGGGCTTACGGTAGTTGAGCTTCTCTCCATAGAAGGCTGCACATTAACAGTCAGAGGCTTGGATGCTTTCGAGGACTCACCTATCGTTGATCTTAAGCCCAGTCCCCACGTTTAGTGCACCGGTTACTCAAGTTTCTCTACATAGAGTTTTATTTATCCCAAGTACTGATAGCCCCTGATCGTGGGACCATGAACATTGACGAGGCTATGGAATGGGTATACAATGTAAGAAGATTCGGTCCAGACCGCTCACTGGAGCCCACACGGGAATACCTAAAGATTCTCGGAAACCCACAACAGAGCTTCAAATCAATACACATTGGCGGAACCAATGGTAAAGGCTCCACATCAGCCTTCATAGCCGCGATACTGGAAGCCGCAGGATACAAGGTCGGCTTATACACATCACCCCACCTTGAACGCTTCAATGAACGCATCAAGATAAACGGCATAGAAATCTCAGACAATGATGCAGCGAGATTACTAACAAAATCAAAAATGATCTTTGAAAAGATGATCGCTTACCCAGAGCCCATGCCTCTTCGGTTCTTCGATATTCTCACCGGCGTCTGTTTCAATTATTTTGAGGAACAAGGCGTTGATTACGGTGTTATCGAGGTCGGCCTCGGGGGGAGACTGGACGCCACAAACGCTATCGACCCTCTTGTAAGCGTCATCACAAACATTGGATACGAACACGTAAACATACTCGGCCCGACCCTAGAAGACATAGCCTACGAGAAAGCGGGAATCATCAAACCGGGCATACCGGTGGTCACAGGCGAGACCCAGAGAAACATACTTGATGTCTTTGAGAAGGTCGCCGAGGAGGAAGGAACAGAAGTCATACAGGTCGCGGAATACGCCGAGTATGAAAGAACAAGCGCAAGTATAGAGGGACAGGTGTTCAATCTTGAGAGCCAACGAGATGAATACACTGGACTCAAGACGCCACTGCTTGGTATACACCAGATTATCAACGCAGCTACAGCTGTCACAGCCATAGAAGCACTAGAGCAACATGGCATCACGATATCGAGACAAGCTATCATCAAAGGCATAAGAAACGTCTACTGGCCCGGTAGACTCGAAGTAGTACACCATAAACCAGCGGTTATCCTTGACTGCGCCAAGGACGCGGAGGCAACGGAGGCTGTACGCAAGACAGTCATCAGCGACTTGAATGATCGAAGGATTATCGCGGTAGTGAGTATGTCCAGTGATAAGAACATCGAGGGAATGATAGAGAACATCGCTGCATTTGCAGACGAGTTCATCATCACAAAGCACAGTGTTACATATCGGGCGGCAGAGCCGGAGAGACTAATCACTGAGATCACCAAGTATGGTAAACAGTACAAGGTGGTTCTAGACCATGATGAAGCATTCAAAGAAGCCTATGAGATGGCGAACCCAGATGACATGGTATTAGTTATTGGCTCAGTGTATCTCGCTGGTGACGCTAGGAGATTCTACGCATCTTACTTCTCATAGTGATATAGTCAGCGACTCTGTCTGATTCACTGTTTACTAGTCCACGTATCGCGTTCACCCTTTTCTTAATGGATTTTGAGTATTGTTCCCTGTTTTCTAGTGCTTCCATTGTTTTCATGTAGAGTCTGTCGAGTCCAAGGTTTAGCTCTGAGAGGTAGTTAGCTGTGTTCATGTGCTCCATGTATCCTCGTATCTTGATGTCATAATCGATGGAAACATGGGGAGTCCCTTGTATAGCTGCGAATATGAGGCTGTGGAGTCTTAGACCAACCAGTAACGCGGCGCGACCAATAACTGATAATGCCTCTGATGTGTTTCTTGGTCGTTGTAGGGTCTCTGGTTCACTGTGCATCAGGTTAAGGATTACTCTTATTTCTTCAAGGTCATCATCAGGGGACACAGTGTGAAACGGCATGAAGGCTACGTGATAATCGTCTTCCAGTAGCTTATCCGCGGTTCTTGCTTGCATGTGGCGTATTCTGTTGATATATGATTGGTCTAGTTGCTGGTGGTAGAGGAGTTTATGGGATCGTGTTAGGCGTCTTGGACAAAATAGGATTAGACTCTTTTTTGTCCCCGAGTTCACAGAGTTGAGTGCGTGGGCGCTGTCCCCTGTTACGGTGATTGGTTTTACCAGTTGCCCTGTGAGGGGTTGTAGTATCTGTTTTGAGATCACGTCTCTTGTACTGATGATTGACGCGTTTCGTAGAAGCATCCGTGTGATCTCTCGCCCCATCAAGGTTGTAATGGGCTTACTTCCTACACCAAAACAAACGATTCTTCGTTTGATTAACGCTGGGAGCCCCATGTGAACTATTCTTGAGAGATGCCCGTAATCATAGAAGGGAGTGCCACCGGTCAATAGATGAACATCAGCCTCCCTGAATAACTCAAGATATCGGTCTCTGTTTCGGAGAAGAGTTCTTGGACTCTCAATCTTCTCAGCCTGCACCCCTGATTGAGCTGTGGTGTATTCTGGGTCTATGCTGAGGGCGGTGAGTTCTGCGTCTGGTAATCGTTGTTTGATTAGTTTTGCAACGCCTTGCAGTATCGCCTCGTCGCCTAGGTTTCTTGAGCCGAACCATCCTCCGTAGACCAGTATCTTCAACCTGATGCCTCGATGATCCGCGTATATTCCCCGATGTGGAGGTCTGCCACGTGGTCTGCGTCGTAGACCCTTGAGACGTGGTGGCGCCCGTTTCTGCCTCTTATTTGCCATTCATCAGAGTCTAGTAGCCAAGCTAGCCCAGTATCATAATCATCATTTATGACATGGTACCCGTAATCCGAGACCAGTTTATCCGGGTTCTCTCCGCTGATTACTGGGGTCTCGTTTGCTAGTGCCTCTAGGAAGCTTACTGGTAATGCTTCTCTGATGCTGGTGTTCAGTAGGGCCCATGATTTTCCCAGTATCTCCTTTTTTTCTTGTTCTGAGACGAATCCGGTTAAGGTGAGGTTTGGTATGTGTCCATATTTTTCCCTTAGTGCTCTGTCTTTCTCTGAGTCGTGGCTTTTTCCCATGGCTATGAAGTCAATATCCGGGTATTTCTCGGCTAAACCTAGGAATATCTCGACTCTTTTTTGTGGGTCCCAGCGAGCGAGGAAGCATACGGTTGGGCGCTTTGCTTTTTCATATGTTTCCTCTGGGACTGGTACTGGGTTTGGAAGATATTTTGGCACCATTTCTAGTTTGTAGAGTTTGATGGCTTTTGGTATGAGGAAATGGGCTTGACTGTACAGACGGTCCATCTTGCGACAGGTCTCGGCTAGTATCCTGATCTCGGCCTCGATTCTTAGCTGGTGTTTGAGGGTTCCATACTTTGGGATGACTTTAGCTATTCTCCGCCACTCATCCCAGTCGTAGGGGTCTTGAAACGTGATTATATGCCTCTTATCAGGCTCAGCGATATACGCAACGTAAGTGTTGTAACTTACAGCTTGGCTATGATAGATATCTGCGTCTGCTTTTTGGTAGTATTTTATGGAGTCTCTTCTTGCTGATAATGACCCGAATCCTGTGCCTTGGTGCGAGGGGTATCCGTAGACTTTGAAGCCGTCTAGCTTCTCGTACTCGTTTTGGCCATTTCTGCGCTGTGTGACTACTGAGACGTCTATTTCTTTTTCTGCTAGTTTCTTGGCTAGTAGTCTTGTAAGGTATCCGAAGCCACCGTAGGTGCCCCAGTGGAATATTTCTGGTGATACGAAGCATATTTTCAACGTAAATCATCTTTCAGTTTTCGTTAAATCCTTATACCAGTTTACTTTTAGAAGTATTTGAATATTGAGGGGTCTCAGTGAAGGCTAGTCTGGTTATCCCAGTCCTAAACGAGGAAAAAATACTCTGGCGAAACACAGAGACCATAATAGAATACCTCGATGAAGCACTGAATGACTATGAGATAATACTCGTAGAGAATGGAAGCAGGGATAACACCGAGAAAATTGCAGCTGAGCTATCCAGCCAATACATGAAAGTCAGAACATTCTCAATACATGAACCATGCCTCGGAGAAGCGTTAAAGACAGGTGTATCAAACGCCGAGTACGAGAAGATAGTCTATTACCCCATTGATCTCTCGGTGAACCTCGATTTCATAGATAGCAGCATCAAGCTACTAGACTCTAACGATATTGTCATAGGAAGTAAACGACTGCAAGACGCAAGAGACCATAGACCCCAAACTAGGCAAATAGCCAGCAAGGGATACCATCAAGCCGTCAAACTACTTTTCAAAACCAATCTAACCGACACCACCTGTGTAAAAGCCTACAGAAGAGACATTGCGATTACATTGATGAACCAAATACCCACACGTAGCAATGTTTTCGAGACAGAGGTTCTCCTAGAGGCTCAGAGAAGGAAACACCGTATAGCCCAGATACCGGTAATAGTTGATGACCCCAGACGAGGAAGGCTGCCTCTAAGATACAAGGTGGTTAGTAAGGGTCAGGATTTGGCGTCTCTGCGTATTGATGTCTTCTCGTTATCTATGGGCGTCATGCTCTTTCTTGTGGGCTCTTTGTGGCTTGGTTATCTCTCTTTAGAGAAGCTTGTCTATAACAGGGAGGGATTCCTGAACCCGTATAGTTTCCTTATCTCGATGATGCTGATACTGTTCGGGGTTCAGGGAATCACTTACGGGTTATTTGCTAGGCTGTTTCTACAGCTTAGACACGAGATCACGGTAAATAATTCGCATAAGGCTGGAAACGTTTTCAAGGAAGAAGCAAAATAGGTCCAGCAATAGGGATCAAACATGCTGGAAGATTTAACGAGCTTAGTGATGACAGAGGGTTACAAGTATGGACTCAGCCTCGTCTCGATAATAGTAGTATACATTGTCTACAAGTCCATCATGGGGATAATCAAACGAAGAGGAAACGAGTTAGGACTAGAACCCCACATCATCAACATACTACGCCTACTCGTCAGAGTAGTAGCAATTGTAGTAGCCTCCACAATCTTGATGACCATATTCAACATATCATCAGACCTCTTCGTAGGAGCAAGCGCCCTACTCGGTGCAGCACTGGGTTTTGGATCCAGCCAAACCATCAACAACGTAGTCGCCGGTTTCTATGTTCTCATAAGCCAGCCCTTCAAGGTAAAGGACTATGTAAAGATAGGTGACCTTGAGGGACAGGTTGAGGAGATCGCCATCAATTATACGAGCCTCTATACGCCCACATTCAACCTACTGAAAGTGCCTAACACACAGGTAACGAGCAGTAAAATATTGAACCTCACCCATGAAGGCGTTATCAAGTACACGTTTACCATTAGTTTTGGACACGATTACACAGAGAGAGACATAACCAAGAAAGTAATCGAGCCAGCCATCAAAGAGTTCTGTGATATCTACTGTGACCTAGAGTTACGTCCACCAGAAGCATACCTAGAAGGCGCCAACAGACTGGAGAAAATCTATCTTTTCAGGATATTCATCCCCAAAGGCGAGGCAAAGATCCTCTATACACTACAGCCTGAACTAATTGAATGCATTATGAGGAACTTCGATAAACTCAAAACCGGACAATAGTCTTCTCGAAACTTTCTTATTCCCAACGGCATATCTGTCTTGAAATATTCTGGTGAAACCAGTGGCAAAACCGATTTGGATATCAAGAGACTATGCGGCTTGCAGCGGATGTAGAAGATGCGAGCTTGCATGCAGCATGCATCATGAGGGCTGGATGTGGCCTGAAGCCAGTAGGGTAAGGGTTTTCATGCCTTTCCCCGGCGTTGAAGTACCACATCTATGCGCCCAGTGTCAGGACTATCCCTGTATCGAAGCGTGTCCAGTTGACGCCTTGAGCAGTGACCCGGACACAGGTGCTGTTATTGTAGACAGAGAGAAGTGCATAAGCTGCGGAGCATGCATCAAGGCGTGCCCCGGATCAGTACCATATTTGCATCCCGGAGATAACAAAGCGACTATCTGTGATCTATGTGGAGGAGAACCCAAGTGCGTTGAAGTCTGCACGGAGGCAGGATACAACGCCTTGACCATTGTAAATGAGGGCCCAAGCATCCATAGAAAGCTCTACAGCAGAGACCCAGTGGAGACAGCTAAGGACCTAGCCGTGAAGATGTTCGGCGAAAAGGGAGAGGAGGTTATAGAATGATCCCCGGTGGATACGCGGGTAAGTGGCTGGACATAGACCTCACGAATAACAAGATCGAGGACATCACGTTCCCATACGAGACACTTGAGCAATTCTTTGGTGGAAGAGGTATGGCTACCAAGATTCTCTGGGACCGAGTAGCTGACAAGTGGACGGATATGGATGGACTTGATCCAGAGAACCCACTAATATTCGCAACGGGGCCAATGACTGGAATCTACCCCGGTGCACGTATCTGTGTCAGCGGCAAGAGCCCAGTCAGTAACGGTGTCGTTGGTAGCACAGCCGCCACAGAGTTCGCTGTTGAAATCAAGAACACAGGGTATGATGGTATCATCTTCACGGGAAAGAGCCCTGAGCCAGTCTACTTATTGGTGACTGATGATGGCCCAGAGCTTGTGGACGCGAAACATCTCTGGGGCTTGGACGGCGAGACCACTCTCATCAAACTCAATAAAGAAGTTAAAGAGACCCTCACGAAACGCCACCCCAACGTTGGACTCTGGAAGGCACCGGGCTCAATGTACCTAGGACCAGCCGGAGAAAACATGGTGCGAAACGCATGTGTCATGACCAAGATTTGTCACGCAGCGGGCTACGGCGGTTATGGAAGCGTAATGGGAAGCAAGAACATCAAGGCAGTAGTTGCTAAGAGCAGAAACATGTTCCCCAAGGTAGACGCACCAGAAGCAGCGAAGCTACTCTGGAGAAAAGCTCACGCAGAACTAATCAAGGTAAGCGATTTCAGGCGATGGGGAACCGGACACCTTGGTTTCGGAGCAGGCGCAGGAACAAGTAGCGAGCCAGTACGCAACTGGCAAGAAGAATGGCATAACGAGACAGCCATAGGCGTAAACCGATACATGGACAGGTTCTGGGTAAAGACCAAATGGGCTGACTTCAACTGCACAACAAACTGCATGAAAGTAAGCTGCATCAAGACAGGTCCATACAAAGGTGACATCACAGACGTACCCGACTATGAGCTACAAGCCTACTGTGGCACAAATCTAGGTATTTTTGACCCAGAAAGCAATGTGCATATCAGCACATTGATGGACAAGCTTGGACACAGCGGCATAAACGGACCCAATACGCTAGGATACGCAGCCGAGCTATACCAAAGAGGAATACTCACAGAGGAAGACATAGGCTTCAAGCTAGAGTGGGGCGATGTAGAGGCATTCGATAAACTTGCTCACATGATGGCGTATCGCGAAGGAATAGGAGATATTCTTGCAGAGGGTACCTACCGTGCAGCGTTTAAGATCGCTGAGATGAAGGGAATGAAGCCCGAGGAGTTACTCAAATACGCAATTCACGTTAAGGGTATCGAGATCGGAGCACACGGTACACGAAGCGACAAAGACTATACACATGATATCAGCTACGCAGCGAGCGTACAAGGCGGAGACCACACATCAACAGCAGTAGACGGATACAACGATATGAGCGGAGCAGTATTCTATGACTGCGGAGTCTTCTGCACATTCACTGCTAGGGGCCCAAGCCAAGCATTGATCTTTGACTTCGCAAAAGCAATTACAGGGTTCCCCATAACTCTGCACAGTTGGCGAAGCGTAACAGGCCCAAGGATCGTGACTCTACAGAAGGCGCTTTTACTGATGAGTAATATGTGGGAGCCAATTAAGGACGATGATAACCCAGCTAGGTTCTATGAGCCACTCCCAAGCGGACCCTATAAGGGAAAGACTACGGATCGTGAACTTGTGGATATGAAGCTTCAGGCGTACTTTGATACGTTAGGTTGGGATGAGCGAGGTATACCTAAGAAGGAGACCTTGGATCGTCTGGACCTTGGCGACGTTGACCAATATATGGTGAAATATCGCCTATAATCCCCTATTTTCCGATATGTTTTAATGTGCAATTCGTAGTTTTTTTACTATTTCCACATATTTTTATACCATCCAGTAACTTCTTCTGGTAAGAAATTCTGGTGAATCAATTGAGTAAACCAATTTGGATATCAAGAGACTACGCTGCCTGCAGCGGATGCAGAAGATGCGAACTCGCATGCAGTATGCACCACGAAGGCTGGATGTGGCCAGAGGCAAGCCGTGTAAGGGTTTTCATGCCCTTCCCCGGCGTTGAAGTACCACATCTATGTTCCCAGTGTCAGGATTATCCCTGCATTGAGTCATGCCCAGTGGACGCATTATCAAGTGACCCCAATACAGGCGCGGTAATAGTTGACAGAGAGAAGTGTATCAGCTGTGGAGCATGCATCAAGGCTTGCCCCGGTAGTGTACCATATCTTCACCCCGGAGATAACAAAGCAACAATATGCGACCTCTGTGGAGGTGAACCAAAGTGCGTCGAGGTTTGCACCGAGGCAGGATACAACGCATTGACCATCGTAAACGAGGGGCCAAGCATCCACAGGAAACTCTACAGCAGAGACCCAGTGGAGACAGCTAAGGACCTAGCCGTAAAGATGTTCGGTGAGAAAGGAGAGGAGGTAATAGAATGACCCCAGGTGGATACGCAGGAAAATACCTAGAAGTAGACCTAACAAAAGACAAGATAAAGGAAGTAACCTACAGCGACAAGATGCTCAGACAATACTTTGGAGGCAGAGGACTCGCAGCCAAGGTGCTATGGGATAATGTAGGCGAAAAATGGGCAGAGCTTGACCCATTGAGCCCCGAGAACCCCATGAACGTCTTCACAGGACCCATGACAGGCATCTACCCGGGAAGCAGAATATGCATCAGCGGAAAGAGCCCCACAAGCATGGGAACCGTAGGATCAACGGCAGCAACAGAGCTAGCAAACGAGATGAAACAGGCGGGATATGA
>Ga0190359_1001386_pt1 | contig 15263 bp, 26 predicted proteins | sample 48721823_MG_FD_161269 | JGI IMG/M metagenome (GOLD analysis project Ga0190359, IMG submission 161269) | Hydrothermal vent microbial mat bacterial communities from Southern Trench, Guaymas Basin, Mexico - 4872-18-2-3_MG | ecosystem: Environmental > Aquatic > Marine > Hydrothermal vents >... | reverse complement strand
AAATCCAAGACAGCGGCACCCTCCCTGACCTGCATTTTTGCAAAACTCAATACTCCACGCTGCTCAGCTTCCCCCTCCACTCCTTCCGCTGGTATGTCCGAATGTATTCAAGTATCCAAGCGGGCTTATACTGCACGACCTCAACACCCATCTCCTTGGCCATTTCAAAGTAAAACGGAGCGTCTAACGGCGTTAGGAGGATTAAACGGATTGGCTTGTTCCAATGGGCCGCAAACTCTGGCGTCTGCTTGAACAGCTTTTTGTACTTCAGGAGGTCTTCCAGGGCTCCAGGCTCGTGGCGAACCATGCATTCAATGATATGAACCTCGTCAGGGAGCAGCACAACGGCATCCGCTGAGGCGAGAAACGGGCGCAGGTATCTGAGTTCCTCATGAGTGAGGGCCTTTTCAGCCAGCTCGGGTCGGAGCTGGCCCAACGGCACGTTAGTCCTCCAGGTTCCTGGGGGGTAAGTGATTCCAAGCCACTCTATTAGATAAGAGTCATGGACCTGCCGGTATGGCCTTTTCTTTCGGGGCACTGAAATACACCTCCAAGACCCTGTTTATAAACTCACTCTCGCCCATTCCAAGCCGTTGACATTCCGCAACCAACTTTACATAGTTGTCTTTCCGGATGTATATGGTTATGGACGGCACGGCTACCACCTCATATATAGGGTTGTTCATCTACTATATAGAAAATACAGGCTTATATACTTTGCTCACGTTAATACTTATTGAAAAACCGGTTTGGAGGTGATGTTGGTATGGCGGAAGCCCGTACCGTCCGTGTTTTGCCCCCGGATGAGTGGCGGAAGAGGCAGATCGGCAACCTGAAGGCAGTTGGACAGCAGAACTATCAGCAGGGCATTGCAATGCCCAAGAAAGACCCGATTCAGGCGGCTATTGCCGCTGAGGACAAGTGGGCCGCCAGGATGAGGGCCGCAATCGAGGAGCGCAGGAGGGCAAAGGCGCTTCAGAGCGTTTCTATGCAGGAGTGGTACAACTACGCGGCCAACATTGGTGCCAGCAGGCTTGTTGAGGGTGTAACCAAGAGGGAGGCGAAGGTTCAGAAGTTCGTGAACTCGTGGGTCCCGCTGCTCCAGGACCACCTCAGCAAGATCGACCAGATGCCTGCTGTTACGGATCAGGACATGGAGCAGCGCATGCTTGAGAACCTCAGGGGTCTCAAGGCTCTTAAGGGCAAGTGGAGGAGCTGAGGCCTTTCTTTTTCCATTCCCTCTTGGAGGTGGTAAAAGATGGTGAACTACTATAAGTTGGATAAGATACTAAAAGTTGGAGAGACCTACCAGACCCCGCCGGACAGGTTCCTGATCATCCAGAAGATCGGCACTGACGCGGCCACTGACGCTTATCTGAAGATCGACGGCGTTGACACGGGAGCAATCACCTCAACCGTTGCCCCGCTCCACAAGACGAGCGACAACCTCCTCGGCCCGCTCGACCTCGGCAGCCTGTACTACATCGTCCCCCCTGACAAGACGTTCTGGGTGGAGGGCCCGAGCGGCGCCAAGTTCAGGATAATTGGCAAGATCGGCCACCTCGCGCCCGGCGAGGCCATGCCGGCTGACCTCCTCGGCAGGTTCAACGCGCAGGGCAAGCACTTCATAACCTACGCGGAAGGCACCGGCAGCCTTGGTACTGACGAGTCCTGGGCTGACGGGCGTGAGATCGATGTGTACTCAATCACTCCGAAAACCAACGAGCAGTACATCTTTAACAAGGTCGCGATGGCCAGCATCATCGGCGGCTCGATCACTGAGGGCCAGGTCGCACTCAGGCTCTACTACGACGGCACCCCGCTCGACTTCCTCACCGCCACTGCCGGCCACAAGGGTATCGACATCCTCAGCATGCCGAGGCCGCCAACTGACAGCACTGAGGAGACTGCTTTCAGCTTTGAGGACCTTGCGCTCACTGTGCTCGGTGATCACACTCTCGCCGTCAAGGCAGTCAACGTCAGCGGCAGTGCGCTCACTCCTGACAGCGGCAGCGCCTGGTCCGTCACCTTCACCGCGATCGTGGAGTATCAGCAGAAGTGAGGTGATCAGAGATGGTCAGCACCTTCAAGACGCTTGAGCTCGGCACCATAGCCGCCGGCGGCTCCGAGGAGGCCACGTGGACCCCGGAAAGGGACATCGTGATCAAGAAAGTCCTGATCAACGAGCGTACCGGAGCGGCTGTGAACGCGCTTAAGACCTACATCAGCTTTGCCGGCCAGACGTACACGAAGCCGTTCGTGCCTGCCAGCGCGATAGGAACGGACCTTCAGTACTGCTGGACGCCAAACCAGCCGATCGCAAAGGGGACGGAGATCTACGTCAAGATTGAGAACGCGGGCAGCAGCGCCGTCACGGTTGACGTGGTTTTTGAGTATGAGTGAACCTTTCCCTCTTTTCCCATGCACTTATTCATATAATATAATATAGGAGGGAGTGGGCATGACGATCGTGAATAAGGTTGTGACCATAACCGCCTCAGCAGGGGCTGAGGGTACGGTCACCGCGTACGTTGTCCCTCCAGCCCAGAAGTTCCGCCTGAGCCGGGTGATGTTCATTTTCCCCGCAGGGACGGGAGGAAAACTCGGCCTGGCGGTTAAATGGGGAGTTAAACAGCTGGTTCCTGATGAGGGCCTCGCACGGGGGGACAACGTGAATTATAGTCTGTTCGACGACACAGAGTTAGGCGGTTCGGAGATCCTGGAAGTGTACTACAAAAACGATGACACCACTAACGACTTAACCGCTTTTGTGATCATCGAGGGCGAGCTGATCAGGGGGTGAAGTGAATGGTCACTTATGTACAGGAGGTGGGCGCGGCAGCAATGAGGTGGCTGCTCAGCGGGCGGCTCTACGCGGCCAGCGTCCTCGAACCATCCCTCGCGGATGGCGGCTCTATCAGCATGCTGATCAAAAACCCGGACAGCAACGATCGTGATCTCATGATTACATACATCGAGGCGGGCAGCGACGGTCAGGGCACGTTGAAAATCCACTTCGACGCTTCAGTGAGTGATGACGGGGCTCAGATCACCCCTGTGGCCCTGCGGCGTCCTCCCGAGCTGTCGCCGACTTTCAAGGTCTTCAAGAACCCGTCATTCACCCCTGGTAACCAGACACTGGGCTTCAGCTGCGCGGGAGGGGAAGGCAGGAAATCGGTGGGATCTAAAAATGGGCTGCGTCCGGCTGTGTTTCTGGGCCCGGGCGAGAGCGTTGTGATTGAGTTTGTGAACAGGGCGGGCTCTACTGTTCAAGCGCATTTGTATGTTGAGGTGCACGAAGAAATGTGACAGCTGAGCGAGGGGTGATGTGCAATGACTGAGAAAAGGGAGTTCATACAGCTTTTTGACAAATACGGGCGGTCAATTGGCTCGACTAACAGCTGGCAGCGCACGCCTGGCTCTGCAGATTTTATCATATTCGCTGAGGAGAATCAGTGGAAGGTAAAGGATGATACGGCGGGGGTGGTTGTGGGGACGTTCAATAGTCTTGATGAAGCGCTCGATTATGTCAACGCTCAAGGGGTTGAACTGTTGATAATTGTAAAGGGAGCAAAAAGATCAGACGCTGATCCGGCTAAACTCCTTGATAATAATAGTTATGTCTTCACGGCAGACGCTCCGGGCCCCTTTCCAGACAAAACAGCGGCGAAGGCCATGGCTGGGGCAAAGCATATCTGGGTTCAGTCGGACGAGCCCACGGCGATTGAAGTCGGGGACATCTGGATACAAACGGAGTGAGGTGGTAGAATGGGCTGGCTGAGTGGCTGGAGCTACAGGAGGGCAATTACGATAACTGAGCAGTCGGGGAGCACGCTTACTGACTATCAGGTCAGAATAGAGCTCAACTCATCTAACTTCGACTTCAGCAAGGCGAACGCGGACGGGAGCGACATCAGGTTCACGAAGGATGACGGGGAGACGCTACTGGCTTATTGGATTGAGAAATGGGACAGCTCGAACGAGCAGGCGGTGGTTTGGGTCAAGGTGCCGAGCATTCCAGCAGGAGGAAGCACGACAATCTATATGTATTATGGGAACCCCTCGGCGGTGAGCGAGAGCGACGGGGAAGCGGTGTTCGAGTTCTTTGATGATTTTGACACGGCTGATTACACAGTTATACGAGGTTCAAGCTCACAAGTGAGCGTTAGTGATGGATGGCTTAGAATAGACGCAACAAGCGGTGTTGATAGTACTTACAATGACATTATAGTTGAGTTGAACAAGCAAGCGAGCATATCAGGTGATTTTATAGTTGAAAGCAAAGTTACAATTGACACAAAAGAAGCTTATGCGGTGATGTTGGAGACAGACGGGCAAGGATATAGCGGACAATGGTATGGCGGAAATAATAAAAACACAGGCTACATAATAAGGTGGGACGGATGGAGTTCTAAAAGCGTTTTAGTCTATGATACACATTATAGTGCCTCGACTGGCTCAACGCAAATTTTACGGTGGGATAGGGTTGGTAGCGAGCTTAGATTGTGGGACACAGATTTGAGTCAAGTAATACTAACTGCAAGTAGTTCAACATACACAAGTTTCTCAAAAGTTGCAATCAGAGTATATGATGGGGGGATCTGGCAGACAGATTGGGTTCGTGTCCGCAAGTACGCCGAGCAGGAGCCGAGTGTTAGCGTGGGGAGCGAGGAGACGCCCCCAATACCCGTCAAGGTCTGGGACGGCTCCAGCTGGGTTGATGTGAAGGCGGTCAAGGTCTGGGACGGTTCAAGCTGGGTGGACGCAAAGGCGATTTACGTTTGGGACGGCTCCAGCTGGGTAAAGCTGTAACGGAGGGCGGAGGAGATGACGTTATACCACGCTGACGTGACCGTGCCGGCTGGAACCAGCCAGGGTGCGCCCGTCGAGGAGGAGCTGACGATCGAGGACGAAGTAATCACTAGGATCGCCGTGACGTTCCCGCTCGGCTGCAACGGGGAGGTTTACCTTGCGATTTTTTACGGCCCGTACCAGCTCTTTCCCCGGCCAGACGGCGCAGCACTCCACGACTCAGGCCGCAGAGTTGAGGCCCGAATGTTCTGGGAGTGCCCAGAGCGGAGAACAACTCTCACCATCCGCGCCTGGGCCCCAAACGCAGAGTACGACCACACCTTAATGGTGGACGTTGAGGCCCTCCCGCGCCGGATTGCCCAGCCGTGGGGCGCGCTCGACCGTCTGACCTCCCTACTGAGACGGATTAGGCTGATGGGGTGATGGAAATGGGAGATAACCCGGATTGGACGCTTCCCGTGAGCGTACGTGCTCAGGAGATTGAGAGCCTCGCGGTCGATATAGCCGCACAGAGCCTGTCAGAGCTGACAATCAAGATCGCGGGGCAGGAGGTGCCCGTCACGATCGAACCAGCAGGGGGCGTTGTTTTCAACGTGCAGGGCTCTGTTGACGCGAATATCACGAACAGCTCACTCAATGTGCACGTAACGAACAGTTCACTGACTGTCACAGTGCAGGGGACAGCGAACGTCGAGATACAGAACGCCCAGCTCAACGTGCAAACGCTGAGAGAGCAGGCAAGCGAGGCCGGGAAGGTAACATACGCATCTAAACAGCTCGATTTGTACAATAATAGTCAAGCGAGTGCGACTTTATATCAGAACACGTCAAGCAAGACAGTGTTTCTTGAAGCAATCTATGCGGCGCTTGAAGGTACAAGCACGTACGATCAATCGTGTCTAATACACATTGCAATTCACGATAACAACAACAATGAAGTCGCAGTTATCCCAGCCAACCCTCCAAACTTCCCGTTGAACTTCGATCCTGCAATACCGCTCCCCCCCGGCTATAAAATCGTAGTGCTGGCGTGGCGCGTGTCTTCATATCAATACACTGTATACATATCTACTCTCCTACGCACTTCGTGAGGTGATGCGAAGATGGAAGACCAGACCTTAATCAAGCTTTCGGCGATCTGGGGCCTCGTGGTGCTTATGGTGGTCGACGCCCTGACGTGGAAGGTCGACCACGTGCTCTGGAGCCTCTCCATCGCCGCAATCTCGGGTTTAGCCGGCTATCAGGTCGGCGTCTCGAAGAGAACTGACAAGGGGTGAAGGGGAGCATGGCAAAAGAGCGCGTGACGGTCTTCGACGATTGGAAGAGCTGGGGCCACTTCGTACTCGGGGGGGTGGCGGCCCAGCTCGGGATTTTTTCAATTTTCATAATCCTTGCGTTTATCTGGTACCAAAACAGGGAAAAAGAAAAGCAGGAATGTAAGCTCGGTGATTATATCGAGTTTTTGATGGGCTTTTCTGCCGGCCTGGCCCTCGCATCGAGGTAAGCGTCTTCCACGAACCTGAAGCCCTTGAGGAACTGTATGAAATCCTCAAGGTAATCCACCGGCGTGTCCGGGTCCATCTCCAAGATGATCCGTGCCCTGCACAGCCGTTTCATGCTCTCAATCCTCCCAGCCGACGGGGTACACGATTTTTTTGTCCAGGTTGATGCCAACCTTCATAGAGGGGTCGAGGTACCCCTCAAGCGCGCCCCAGAGGCGGTCATCCATACCGCCGAACTCGTGGCTGTTGCCGGGGGTTTCTACCACGAGCTTGCCACTATGTTTGAGGTAGAAAACCCCAACTACCTCAAAGAATACAAACACGTTCTCGTTCTTTATTACCTCCAGGTACATCGCGCTCACCTCAGAGCTCTTTTTCCTGCTCGAACTTCAAGCCAAGGGCGCGCTTAACCTCATTGATGTACTTAATCACATCATCCATCTCCTGCTGCACAGCCTTCGTAAACTCATTGAAAAGGTCATCCACAACGCTGAGATCGCTGAGCTCAGTGCGGTACTCAACAAACACAGCCCCGCCGAGGTAGTAATCATACTCTAACCCCTTGTCCTTTGCGTAAAGCTGAAGCGCAACCTTTGCGATGTCGCGTTTATCCCCCTTCGCGTGCACTTCCACGCGCCTGTATATCTTCAGCCCACCTGCCGTGTAGTCGAACCAGACCTTTCCGACCACCTTCATCTTTTCCACCTCCATCCCCTGCCAGGCCAAGCCGGGGGGCCCGGAGGCCCACACGGCCTGCGCCCGGCTTCAGGGGAAAAAGGAAATCAAAGCAGGCCGAGCAGGGTGAGAACCCTCACCCCCTCCTGAGTCACGCGGTACGCAATGCCGCCGTATGGCCCTTCCCCTTCCTCAAGGAGGCCGTGACGGGCCAGCCACTTAAGGTGCCTGTATAAGTAGCTGTCATAAGCCTTCGCGAACGGCCCCTGATCCCTGAACTTCCAGCGCTGCACCAGCTCATCCCCCGCAAACTTATAAAACTCATACAGCACGTGCGCTTTCGCGACGGTCAAGGCGTCGCCGTCCACGTACGCAAGCACCTCACTCCTGCAGACCCTTTCCAGCAGGCTGGGAGAGACCTTTTCCTTAACCTCAACCTCAACCATCTCGACCACCACCCTCAACCTCTTCAACATATATTACGTTTTTAACCTTTATAACCTTTTCGGGTACGGATATGTACATTGGGCTTGCTGAAGAAATCCACCTCAACAGGCTCGACGACGCCATGGTGCATCAGGACCCTCCAAACCTTTTTTGGCACGTCCTCAGCGCTCACTAAGTCCCCCCTGCGGAAAGGGCCGATCGTGTCGTTTTTCGTGGCCATAACCTCCGGCAGGTCCTGGAGGAAGCGGTACATCACCACGCGCTTCCTGCGCGGCGCCTTCACCCAGCTCGAAAGATCAAGCTGGTTCATCACTCATCCTCCTCCCCTTCAGCGCGAGACTTGCGATAAAGGGCCTTTTCGTAGTCCTTCCAGGCGCCCAGGAGCTCGTTTAGGTAATCCTTCATCAACACATCAAACAGGTGCATATTTGCCCCGATTTCGTCAGAATACACCGAAATGGAGACGTTCTCAGGGTTGCCCATGCGCAGCATCCTGGTGACATCACGCACGTAGTGGACCGCCACAGTCTTTTGGATCGGCGGGGTCCTGCCGGGCTTGCCCACTTTGACGAACGCGTACACGTCCCGGCGCGGGTAGTACGCAAGCAGCGTTTTATCTACGCGCACGATCCTGACCCTGCGCGGTTTGTTGGTCTCCTGTTCCTCTTTAGCGTCCTCTTTAGCCTCATCCTTTTCATCAGGTCCCTGAGCATCCTGCTGCTGGATCTGCTCACCCTCGTCAGGGTGGCCGCCTCTAATCTGAATCCTGCGCTTTATAACTTCCTCGTACTCCCCTTCCTGAACCAGGACCCGAACCACCTGGTCCCCTGCCTGCACCTCAATCAAAAAGGTCCCGTCCGGACCTTCCCCAATCCAGACCGTTGCGTTGCGTAACTCCATTTTCACAACCTCCACCCCCCAATGTCCTTATACACGCGGTGCGCGTAAACAACGAAAGGCCCGACCTCGTAAACGCCCGGGACCACCTCCCTGATCGGGAACGGCTGCCTCGGACCCTTGCGCGCAAGCCAGTCAAGGTAATCCTCCAACTCATCCTCACTCGCAACGCTGTAAGCCCACCACCCCCCTGAAACCTTGTTCTTCACCGTAATGTCGATCCTGACCAGGATGCGCGTTTTCCGCCACTCCCTGACCTCCTCCATGATCCTCTGCCAGCGCGCAGCCTCCTGCTGCTTCCTAAGGCGCTCCAAAAGTTCGTCAATCCTGACCACCACTGATCACCTCCTCATCCAGGAACTTGAAGTAGTGCCGCAGGGCCCATCTCAAGTTCGACCGGGACTGCTGCCGCCAGGCGTGCGGGTAGGAGGTCAGAACCCGCCGAACCTGACGAACCGCCGCCGCTGCAGACTCCTCCGAGTAACCACGCTTAACCATCCACTTCTTAAACTCCGAGAGATGCAGATCATACGCCACTCGCTCCATACTCACCCCTCCTCCTGCTCAGCAGGCTCAAACTTATCACACGCCGCCTGCCAGGGTGGGACCTTCTCCTTACACATCTCAATATCAAGACAACCTTTCAAAAGCGGACACCGCTCCGGGTTCCGGTAGAACGCACAGTTCCCGCAGATGCGCGCTTTCGTGTCGAGGATGATGTACCTCGCGGTCCTGCCTTTGTAGGGAAACTCCACTCGCCTGATGTACCCGCCGTCCTCAAGAACCTCGAGCACAGGTTTGTACAACTGCGGATTAGTCGTGTGTAAAATTTTCTGCACGAACTGTCGCGTCGAGACGACAACGGGGTTCCCAGCCTCAAGCCAGTCCCTGATACGCTCCACATTCCTCATAATGAGACTGTCAGGGGCCGAAACCTGCGGTTTGACCGTTTCAAGGAGTTTCTGAAACGTTATCGCAGTGTAGTGCGGCGGCATGAACTGATCAAGGCTCAAGTTCTTTGGGTCAGGCTGTGCCGGCGCCGGCTGCTCGGGGACGATGATGTCAACAGCAACACGCGTCGAGGTGGAGCTGACGACATCCACCTGCACATTCAGCTTTTCAGCATTATGAATCATGCGATGAACGAGCTCGTTCGTGTCCAGCGCGTGCGGGTCTTCGTCCAGGTCGAAAGTTATCAGGTTAGCAACAATGCGCCCGGCCAGCAGCTTATAGAAGTATTCTTCAACCATGCTCTTTTTCTCGCGGTCCATCTGCGTGTTCTCAAGGACCTCTGCAAGCTCGGGGAATTCGGGTAGGTAAACTGTCAGATCCAACGGAGTTAGCTCACGGAAGATTTTGCGGAGCTTTACGCGCAGCTGTGAGATGTAGTTAAGCACAGCGCGGTCCTTGTGGGCCTTCTGGAAAAATGGGATCGTGCCCCGCACCGGGATCACCAGGGTCCTGCGCACAAAGCCACCCGGCGCGTTGCGCTCGATCGTGGCCCAATCCTCAGGGGTCCCGCCGAAATAGACGTGTATAAAGTAGCTTTCGGCGTCTACGACGACGCTCTTTTTGCTGTCCATGCGCGTTTGACTCAGCGTATCAAGGTAATACGCTTTGTTGAGAAGCGTGGGGAGGGTTCCCATGTAGCTGTTCATCAGCTTTGCCAGGTGCGCGACCTCATCATAATAGATGTATCCATGCCGCACCGCTGCCAGGTCCTTCAGCATCGCCTCTGGAGAGCCGATCGGAACCTCACCGATGCCCGTGCCTGTGAAAAGCTTAAAATACGCTCTGTAAAAGGCCGTTTTGCCGGATCTGGGGTCCCCAATCAGCGCGATGAACCACGTCGCGGGCATCAGGTCAGTGCCCTCAACCCACATGCGCGTGGCCAGACTCACCGCTGCCGCGCTGAAAATCGTGGGCACGTTCGGATTGTTCTGGCAAAACTGCGGCCTGCTGAGCTTAAAGTACTCTGTAACCGCTTGCTCAAGGGTGAGCATTGAGATCACGCCCCGCGGACCTCTTTGAGAATCCGCTCCACCTCCTCGCGCGGGATCTTATACCGCCCGCTCGGCGTCTTCCAGGCCCGGATCTTGCCCGTGTGGCACCAGTACCACACGGCGAACCTGGAGAGGCCAAGCAGTTTCGCCACCTCATACGTGCTGTACCAGTCTTTCGTCAGTTCCACCATCCCCACCTCCGCAACGTTTCTCACTTATATATTATGTATTAAACGTTATAAATGTTTCGCTTGTTTAGCAAGAGGGGGAAGTGTATCATAGCGTATCTTAGCGTATCATTGAGGTTTTGATACGCTAAGCAAACGGAGGCAGGAGAGAGGAGTTAAGCGTATAGCGTATCATAGCGTATCATAGTATATAATAGTGTATCTTATTGTATATGATACACTAAAAGATACTATACAGTAATTGATACGCTATACACTAACCTGACACCTGTGTACATCTGAGGACTTGCCCCGGATAGCCCCCCTCCCTCACAATCGCGCCGCCCGGCCCTTATTCATATATATAATATACATAGGTATATCTGGGGGGAAAAGAATAAATATGGTTTTAACGTACTACCTCATGCTGGAGGTGATGTTATGGCGGAGGATGTTGGATACTCGGTTCGGATTGTGGACGTGACAAAGCTGCCGAGCGCCGAGCAGGGAAGGATTGGAAAGTACGACGTGGTAGTGACGTACCAGGACCCGGCTGGGAGAATGCGCGTGATTTCAATCCCCTGGGAAAAGCTGGAAGGCCTGACGGAGGACGAGATGCTGAACGTGATTGCAGAGTATATCAAGCGTAACGAGCGCTGGAGGAAGGTGATCATCGGAAAGGAGGTCACTGTTTAACCTCAGCGGCTCAACGGGGGCTTTGGCCCCCCTCTAAAATCAGTTCCAGGAGGGGGGTGAGGATGTGGCCAGTTTTATCCACGAGGTAACGCACCTGACGCCTGAAGAGGCCGCGCGGAAAAGGGCCTACTTAGAAACGCGTATCTGGTACGAGCAGTATGTTGAAGTCCCGTTCGTCAAGGATCCGAGGCCTGAGTACTACCTGAAAAACGAGATTCGAGCGTTCTGGGAAGGCTACATAGATGAGTTTCGCGGCTGGAGCAACCCGATCGGCCAGGTCGCGGACTGGGTGATCGATAAAGTCAAGGAAATGCTCGACGATTTATGGAATGCTACCATCTCTCCAGCCCTTGCTGGGGTTAAAAACGTTCTCTCCTCACTGATTAACTCGGTCGCGGGGACGGTTTCAGACATTTGGGACAAGCTCGTTGACGTGGCCAGCTCTGTCTCTGCGCTGTATAACGCCTTGTATTCATGGATTTGGGACAAATTACACGCCACCTGGGCCATACTCAGCAATATCGGCTCTACGATCTTTCAGAAAGCTTCTGAAGCTGTGCAGGTGGTCAGGAGCTGGCTTTCTGAGTTCGTGTCAAACGCTGTCAGCGTCATTAAGAGCACAATAAAAACATATCATGAACTATATAAGTTAGCACTTAACTCAGTTCAGAACACGATACTTGACGCTCTCGGTTCTGTCAAAGACTCGCTGAGCAGCGCGTGGAATGATCTGACGACGTTCATCTCAGGGAAGTTCGAAACAGTCACTCAAGCCCTCTCCGCGCTGCCTGAGACAGTCGCCAGCGGGTTCCAGGCTGCTATCTCATATCTCAAAGACATCCTTGAGGCTGTCTGGAGCGATGTGGTACAGCCACTCGGCAACGCGGTCAAGGAGGGTCTCGAATGGGTTGCTGGGAAGATGCATGACGCGTTTTTCACCGTGATGGACAGCTTTGAGAACATTTTTAACACCATCACCCCTCTGACACCAGAGAAAGCCCCCAATTTGGCTTATACGCTGCTTAAGGTTTCTGGCCTCGCCGCGGGCGGCCTCCTTGGGATGGCCGCCTCGTGGGATTTGCTACACCCGTTCAAAGATGTCATACCTGGCGAGATCAAGGCGATGCTCTATGATGTCACGAACTTTTCCAAAATCCTCGGGGCCCTAACGGGAGCCATGTTCACCGTCTCTATCGCGCAGCCGATGAAGTACTTCTATAACGCCAGATTCAGGCCGTATATCCTCAGCTGGAGTGATGTTATGGAGCTGCGCAGCAGGGGCATGATGAGTGATGAAGATTTCATTCGGCACATGTACTGGCACGGCTACGATGACGTTCTGAAACCCTACTTCGACGAGCTGGCCAACACGCCGCTGAGCTACTTCATGCTGCGCATGATTGCAGAATACGGCTATTGGGACGAGCAGTTTTTCAAAACGGAGATTCAGCGCATGGGATACAGTAAAGAGGCGCAGCAGGTTCTTTTAGAGAGCTTCAAAAAGGCTCAGATGGGTATAGTTCAGGGGATGTTTGGTAGTTACGTGGTCAATCGCTACATTGTAGGCATCACGACTGAGAGCGAGCTGAAAGCGGAGGCTCAGCAGCTCGGTTATACGCCTGGGCAGATTAAGCAGCTCTGGATCAGCGCGCAGCTCAGGGACGATTACGAGTACGTCAAAGACGTGATAAGCGCACTCCAGTACTCGCTACGCCGGGGATACATCACGATGGACGAGTTCAGGGCCCAGCTTCAGGCGCTTGGCCTCAGGCCTGAGAAGGTCAACGAGTACGTCACGATTGAGCAGCTGAGAGCTAAGGAAGATGTAGGGACGACGCAAGAGGAGGAGGTCAGGGCCTACGGGCGCTCTACCGCGATCAAACGCTTTAAAGAGGGCCTCACTACAGAGAACGAACTGGAGCAGGAACTAAGGATTATGGGGTACTCAGATCAGTGGATTCAGCGGCTCAAGCTTGTTGCGCTCCTGGAGCGCGATTATGACTTTGCCATGACGGCCCTGTCTTACGTCAAATCCGCGTGGGAGCGGGGCAAGATCGGCGACGAGACATTTATTTCGATTTTGAGGCAGTTCGGGTTTACTGACGCGAAAATACAGCTTGAGCTCTCTTTATTGAAGCTTAAGAAAGGTGTATTTCTGACTGAGGAGGGGGCATGATGGTGGAGGTTAGGGAAATACCCATTTCAGACATCGTGATTCCTGAAGAGAGGGCCAGGGCGACCTTTACGCCTGAGCAGTACGAGGAGTTGAGGGCCAGCATTCAGACGCACGGGTTTACAGTGCCCATCCTGGTCCGCCCGCTCGAAAACGGCAAGTATGAGCTGATCGACGGCGAGCACAGAATTCAGGTCGCGAAGGATCTTGGGTTTGAGAAGGTCCCTGCCGTGATCACTGACGCGGACGACAAGAAAGCGACGCTCTTAAATGTCCTCGCGAATACCGCGAGGGGCACCCAAAACCCGATGGACGTGGCGGAGGCGCTCAGGAAAGCGCACGACGCGGGTGCTACGATCGACGAGCTTGCAGCTGCGACGGGGCATGACAAGAGCTGGGTAAGGCTTTATTTGACCCTAACGGAGCTCCCTGACGAGTATAAAAACGCTCTCAGGGACGGGCGGCTCAAGGTGGGGCACATCAGGGAAGCGATGAGGCTGAATGACCCGGTTGAGATCGATGCAGCCCTCCAGAGCGCGTTGATCCACGGCTGGAACGTGAATGTTATGAAATACTACGTGGACCAGCGGCTTCAAGCGATCAGGAGGGCAAGGGAAGAGGGGGACATGAGAGTCCTTGAAAAGCCGCCCACGCCGGAAGAGGCGCAGGAGATTGTACAGTACGGGGAGTGCATGTTCTGTCACCGTATGGTCCCGAGGGACCAGCTCAGGATGCCTGTTATGTGTGAGGAGGACTATGAGCTGCTGATGTGGATAAACGAGCAGATTGGGCCGCCGGATAAGGCCAAATGGATCATCTACAACGCGGTAAACATGTATATGCAGTTCTTAGAAGAGCAAAAGAAGCAGCAGCAGGCTTTTAACCCTGCGTACCAGCAGCCTCAACCCCAGCCGACTCCTCAGCAGCAGCCAGCGCCCATGTACCAGCAGCCTCAACCCCAGCCGACTCCTCAGCAGCAGCCGGCCCCTCAACAGGAGGCCGCGGCTCCCTCCGCCGAGGATGAAAAGCTTATACGCCTGATTAAGGCCTTAAAAGACGCGGGGGTGATCTGATTTGTCTGCTTTTGTTCATCCTTATGTGCCTGATCCCAACTCCCTTGAGCCTCTTCCGCCGCCATATGAGATTTTAGAGCTAGAACCGGGGAAGCCAGTGAGGATAAAGGTCCTTGGGTACAAAATCGGACGCATGACCATCCATCCGAAATACAGCGCCGGCGCCTTCGAAAAAACGATCGTTGCGATTCGCATATTCACGGATGAGGAGAGCAAGCCGACGTTTCCTCAATACTGGGATATAACCCCGAGCCGCCTTGTTTATCAGCTTGCGCCCCTCCTTGCAAATCATAACATGATCGGAAGGACTATCGAGCTGTATAGGGACATTCCTGGCCCGAAGGCTCATTATCAGGTCAGGATCGTGGAGTGAGGGCGTTAGTGCCCCTCCCCCCCCGCGCTCGCGAGGACGATTCACCTACCTGCTGAGCGCCGGCAGCTCGGCGCGGTGATCGAGAGGCCGGCCCGGAGCGGCGCGGGTTGAACCCCACCTTTTGGCTTTTCTGATGGCTTTTTGAGGCTCAAACCCTCACGGAGTGGCAAAAAAACGGCCTCGGCGGACCACATGACCGGTTCTGGGGGCTTGCGGGGCCGGATTTGGCGCCTGGCTCGGGCTCTCGCGGGGTCACGGCGGCTTGACCTCACAGCGGCGGAAAAAAAGTGGCGGCGGGAGGGCGGAAGTTGGCTCGCGATGCTCGGCGGGTCCATGAGCGGGCAGCTGCGGGCTTGTTTCGCCGAAATGCGGGCTTAGGCCCGGCGGCTCAAACTCAGCGCATAGCCCCCGGAGCGGAGGCTGGGGGCCCCACTGTCTTGGATTT
>Ga0190359_1001384_pt1 | contig 15283 bp, 16 predicted proteins | sample 48721823_MG_FD_161269 | JGI IMG/M metagenome (GOLD analysis project Ga0190359, IMG submission 161269) | Hydrothermal vent microbial mat bacterial communities from Southern Trench, Guaymas Basin, Mexico - 4872-18-2-3_MG | ecosystem: Environmental > Aquatic > Marine > Hydrothermal vents >... | reverse complement strand
AAAAGACTCACCTCAATATTAGAACCAGGAAACAATCGACGAGCAACACCGAACTCCTTAGAGAGAACAGGCTCCAATGCCTCCATGTTGTTGCCCTTCTCCCAACGATACCTGATGTATCTATACATCACAGATAAACCAATTAAATCACACAATATAACCCTATAACAAAAAGTAACAACAATTCCTACAGGAAAATTTTTTTCCCAAAGTACCCACCAGTAGACACCAATAAAAAGAGAAGGGTTAGTATCCGTAGATACCCCGGAACTTGTCATCAAGATACTCGATAAAAGGCTCCACTACAAGACCCGTCCCTGTCACATGCTTCACCAAGTCCTCAGGGTCATACAGGTTCGCGTAGCCATACACGTTCTCAGTCATCCACGCCTTGATGTTCTTATACACACCCTTCTCTACATCACCCTTCCAATTCGGCAAGTCCTTGTCAAGCTTCGTCAACCAGACACCATCATAGATATTACCCAAAGCATAACTCGGGAAATAACCAAACAAACCACTCGCCCAGTGAGTATCCTGCATAACACCCTCACTATCATTCAGAATCTCCACGCCAAGATAATCCATGTATTTCTGGTTCCAGACCTCTGGGAGCTCAGAAACCTCCACCTTGCCACTGAACAAGTCACGCTCTATCTCAAACCTGATGATTATATGCATGCCATATGTAACCTCATCAGCCTCTATCCTGATCTTACTAGGCGCCACATAGTTAGCCGCATGAAGCATCTGTTCTCTATCAATGTCTTTGAAGGTATCACCGGTGAGTTTCTTCAACAAAGGCAGATAATAGGTCCAGAACTCAGAACTCCTACCCACCATGTTCTCAATAAACCGGCTCATCGACTCATGAATACCATAACTCGCACTCGTCCCAATAGGCTGATACATCCACTTCATAGGCAAACCCTGCTCATAGAGACCGTGACCACCCTCATGCAGTATGCTGTAGATGCTGCTCATGAACTGGTTTTCATGATAATTGGTCGTAATCCTAACATCAGTATAGTAACCTGTGGTGAACGGATGCTCAGTAGTATCGATACGACCACCAGCGTTCTCCGATTTAATATCATAAAGAATGAAATCCGCCATCTGTTCACCGATCTTCTCCTGAACCGCAACAGGCACAGGACGTGATAGGAACCCGGCATCCACATTCTGATGCTCCAAGACCTTATCCATGACCTTCGTTAGCCCCTTCCTCATACCGTCAAAGATACGTGTGATGTTATCAGCGGTCATCTTGGGCTCAAAGTCATCAATCAAGGCATCATAGGGTGTCTTTGCACCCTTAATATCCATCAAAAGCTCCGCTTTCTTCTCTGTGAGGTCCTTGATCTTCACAAGCTCAGGCATAAACAGTTTCCAGTCCTTGGCAGCCTTCGCCTTCTTCCAAACATTAACACCCACAGTCTGTTGTTTAACAATATCAACCACCAGTTTCTCGGGAAGCTTGGTAGCTTCATCATACGCTTTACGCGCGAGATACACGTTACGCTTTTGCACCTTATCCAGTGAATCATATCCTGAGTCCTTCTGGATGGCGTCCAGCACCTTACCTACCTCTGGATTGGTCAACAGTTGATGCGCGGTTTTTTCAAGAAACGCCAGTTGCTGGCTCTTCAACTCGACGCCCTTTGGAGGCATCTTTGTCTCCATATCCCATTGAAGAATCGCTCCAGCGCTCTGTACAACCGCAAGCTCCTTACTCTGCTCAAGAAGCCGTTTATAATTCTCTTTCAGACTTGACATAAATGAAAAACAACGGTGAACTGCTTTAAGGTTTCTAAAAACTAGAACATCGCAGGATAGAAAACATCATAGATCAACAACTCCTCCACCACGTTGAACGTCCTGTGCTTGAGACCCTTAGGCACCACAACGAAGACTCCCGGGTTCAACGGGAACTCACCACGATCCTCGATCCACATAGTCGCTTTACCAGATAACACGTAGATTAGATCTGCTTCATTTGGGTGCACATGTTCCTCGATCTCAGAACCCATCTTACACCTGACTACAAAACAAGTAATAGTCGCATCATCCTCTCGCCGTGAATACAGTGTTCTCATGCCTACATCCGCTAGAAACGGGTGACTCGTCTCAGGGGTCTCGGCTAGGATTCTTACAATACTCATAGAAATAGGTTGGATTGTGAAGTGAAAAGATTATTTGAGGAGATACTGGTCCAGAACCTCCCGTGCTTCTTCACGTTTCTTCTGGAAATCGGTAAGGAATACTTCAACACGTTTGGCAAGAGTCTTCTTACACTCGCCGCAGAGTATCTCGCCATTTTTACACTTCATTTCGCGTTCAACGAGTGCCGTGTCATTCTCCTCAAACATGAAGTAATAGTAAGCATAGACGTTACATATTTCGGGTCTTCCACCCAACTCACACTGCTCCTCAACAGTATCTCGTCCTCCTGTGAATGCTTTCATCACCTTTTTTCCCGCCTTCTTCGGTGGATCTGTGGTGAATATAGCGGAATCCGGTTGGCTTGAGCTCATTTTACCGCCTTCAGCGAGTCCGGGTAGGAACTTTGCGTGGATCTGAGCTGGTTTATAGTAGCCTAGTTTTTCGGCGATGTCTCGTGTCATTCTCCAGTATGGGTCTTGGTCTATGGCTGCTGGTATCAGACATGGTGTGTTTTTTCCTTCTCGTTCTGATTCAAGGAAGCAAGTCATGGCTTGCATTGCTGGATACCATACTATTCCGATGTTGTTGCTGTCGTTGAACCCGAATATTGCTTTCGCAGTGTTATAGGTGACCTTCTTTGAGACATTCAAGGCGATCTTGTAGAGGTGTCCTATGTGTTCTGTGTCGCTGAATATGTGGGTTTTCTCTGGGTCCAAGCCACACGCTATTACATCTAAGGCGTTCTCATAGGTTAACGCGATAGTCTCCTCCAGCGTTAAATCGTCTCGTTGGAGGAATTTTTCGTCGTCTGTCATCTGGAAGTAGAGATCGGCGTCAAAGGCTTCTTGCAGATACTTGCAGAAGAACCATGGGAGGAGGTGTCCTAGGTGCACATGTCCACTTGGGCCTCGCCCAGTGTACAAGCCTACTTTGTTTCCCTTCTCGTATTCCTTGATCCACCAGTCAGTGTCTCTGTGGCTCAGGTATACTCCTCTTCTTAGCTGCAGGTGTTTGAAGCCTGCGTGTTTGGCGATTTTTTCTTCTATCTCTTTGGTCATGCGTTGGACTCCGAATTGATCTATGAGTTTGTCGTAGTCTATGTCTCCGCTGACCTCCCAGGGTGTCACTACCATCTCTTTTTTTGGTTCATCTGTCATTTTCTTGTCCGTCCTTTATGGTTAGCACTATTTGGGTGTTTTTGGTGCTGGCGTGTTGGCTAGGGTTGTTAGAATTTGTTTCCTCCGTTAGGAGGAGCGTGTCCAGTCCGAGTGATACACTCTCATTCCCTATCCCATTGTATTTGCGGTGCCTGTTTTTAAAAAGGTATTCGTAACCAGTCCAGTTGTTTGTACATGGTATGTATTTGATGGTGGGTGGTTTAGTCGTATATTTTGTTATTATCTTCTTTTGGTGTCTACTGGTGGGTACTTTGGGAAAAAAATTTTCCTGTAGGAATTGTTGTTACTTTTTGTTATAGGGTGTTACCCTATGGATTCAGAGGGTTTAGTGTGTAATAGTTGGGGGAGGGTCTATGTTTCTTGAGTCTTCTTAATCTTCTTGACCATGTGGACGCTGTCTACATAATCTCCCTTGTACTTTACACCATCCGGATAGGCGCCTATTGGTTTGTATCCTATTTTTTCGTAGACGTGTATTGCTCGTTCATTGGTGCCAATGACTTCTAGTGCAAGGTATTCGATTCCCAGCCTTGGTGCATATTTTTCGATCTCTTTCATCATCTCTTGACCGATACCGGCTTCACGATAACCCGCCTTCAATGAGATTCCCAGTGTACCATAGTGTTTGAGGCGGCCAAACCTTGGCCCAATCTCGGTGCTTCCCACCATGTGGTCGTCAACTTCTGCCACTATACACATGTGCTCGTCTTTCTCTAGGCGTTTGAGGTTGTTTGCTACCCATTCGATTTCTTCGTTTCGTGTTTTCTTTGTGTCTACTGCGATCATGGCTTCTTCTTCGACTAGGCTGTTGACGAAGTCCAGCATGTCGTCTAGGTCGCTCCATCTTGGTGTGCGTAGGATTACCTCTCTTCCTTTGCGGTCAGTGAATTTCCTGAGGACTGTGTCTGGCTGCATAACCAGTTAATATTGAATCTAGGATAAAACAAGTTATGATTCGAGAACAGCCAATACGGCTGCCTCAAGGGGCATTCCCTCTGGTGGGTTCTCAATGATCTCACCAACCTTCTGCCCCTGTTTATCGAGAATATACATTGACGGTATCTTGACCACGTCAAACTCTTCTACTTCAACTGGGCTTGGGGGTTTCCTCCACCTCTTGGTTGAGCTCTTCGCGTCCCTCATGAGGTGACCAAATATTCTCACTTCTAATCCAGTGGCTTCCTGTAGTTTGGCTAGTACCGGTATGTGGCGGTAGCAGTCTGGGCACCACTCGGCGCTAAACGCGAATATGATATACTTGTCGCTGTGGCAGTTGATCTTCATAACCATCTCCCGTTCCAGCTTGTATTCCCTGTATCGCTCCATGAACTGAGGCGCCTTCTCTCGACTGGACTCGATATAATGTTTTACGTCTTCACTGTCTTTGACTAGTTTTTCTAAATCATACATTGAGTCTGTTGCTGAACGGGTTTATTTAAACAAAATTACTTACCAGCGGTCTTCAAGGCCTCCGCAAACGCCTCTGGAAGCCCAACTTCTAGTATCTCATCAGCTACAGACTCAACAGGATACTCCACACGCCCAAACTCAACCGAAACCACATCCTCCAAAGTAATCAAAACATAACAGGCTCGCCTGTCGCCATCCTTGGGCTTCCCTACGCTTCCATCATTGATGAGATGAACACCTGCTACCTGTCTATAATATGGCTGATGGGTATGTCCGCAAACCACTACATTAGCTTCCACGGACTCAAGCATTCTTGTTAGGCTTCTCTCTGGGCGGGTCTCGTAAAGGTACTCGTTAATACGTCTCGGGCTTCCATGCACCAATAATACTTGGTATCCATTTGTGTTGAACTCTATCTTATCGTGGAGGCTTCTGAGAAACGCCTTATTATCTGGGGAGACCTGTCTAGTAGTCCACTCTATGTTGCGTTGACCATTAGTCTTCTCCTCGTCAGTAACATATGCGCAGCCACAGTCACCTTTCTCGTAGCCTACGCCTTCATCATAGTTACCCATCACTGTCGGTATCTTTACCTCAAAGATGGTCTCAATTACCTCATTGGGTCTTGGGCCGTATCCAACAAGGTCACCGAGACAAAATACATGGTCTGGTTTCTGTTCATCAATATCATTTAGAACGTTTACCAGTGCCTCATGATTGCCATGGATGTCAGAAAAAACAGCTAAACGCATTGAGTCACCTTATGGAGATGCGTTTTCCTGTTGCAGCATAGCTTATGGACTCAGCAATATATGAGCCATGATCTGCCAAGCGTTCAAGGTATCTGATGGTCAATAGGTTGGCTACTATTGCTACTGGGTCTCCTTTGCATTTGCTAAGGTTCTTCAGATTCTCAAAGTACATGTCATCTGTTGAGGCTTCTATTTTACTCAACTCGAATATCATGGTCTCATCCATGGTCTCAATCATCTTAAGACTCATTTCCATCACTTTGAGGGCAGCCTCTCCGAGTTCCTTCAAGGTAAGGCGGTCATCATCAATGTCGCTCCACTGCCCTATCCTGTGCCGTATCTCACTGATATCCATAGCATATCTTCCATAACGTTCTAGGTCATACGCTATCTTGATGTAAGCCTTCAATATCCTGAGGTCACTTGCCATGGGCTGATTCAAAGCTATCAACTCAGTAGCTCTGTCCTCAACCTCTTCTGCGAGCATCTGCACAGTATTACTCCACATCTTGACCTCGGCGTAGTTATCCTCGTGTTTATAGAATCCATCCAAGGCTTGTCTCGTTGCATCAACTGATATTTTTCCCATCTTAAGCAAGAGCCCTTTGATCTGTCCTATTCCAATGTCTAATGGTCTGCTCATCTATCCAAACCTCCCTGTAATATACTTCTCAGTGAGTTCCTCTCTCGGGTTCTCGAATATGTCTCGGGTTGCCCCGAACTCGATTATCTCACCAATATACATAAACGCAGTCATCTCACTGACCCTTGCAGCTTGCTGCAAGTTATGAGTGACCAGTACAACCGTGTATTTCTCCTTCAATTCACGCATCAATGCCTCAATCTTTATCGTAGCGATTGGGTCTAATGCGCTGCAAGGTTCATCCATCAAAATAATGTCCGGGTTGATACTCAACGCCCGTGCGATACAGAGGCGTTGCTGCTGACCTCCACTGAGGCTGAACGCACTGTCATCAAGTCTATCTTTCACCTCATCCCAAAGAGCTGCGCCTCTCAGACTATTCTCTACGATCTTATCCAGTTCCTCCTCTTCAGCAACATCATGAAGAAGCGGCGCATATGCTATGTTGTCATATATGCTCATTGGGAATGGATTGGGTCTCTGAAACACCATTCCTACTCTTTTCCTCAAATCATAGACATTTATCCCAGATCCCATGATATTCTTACCATCGATCAACACCTCTCCTGTGCTCCGGGCAACCGGTATGATATCGTTCATCCTGTTTATCCCCCTAAGCAGGCTACTCTTACCGCAGCCGCTGGGGCCCATGAAGGCTGTGACAATGTTGCTCTTGACCGCTATGTTGATGTCTATAAGAGCGTGCTTCTCCCCATACCATAGGTTAAAGTCATTGAAGATTACCTTGTCTTGCGCCATTTTTGGTCTAAAACGTAAAAGTTCCTCGTTTATCTGATAACTCAATTTCCAAGCCTCCTCAAATAATAGTTTCTAGCCATCAAAGCCGAGACACTGACACCCAAAAACATGATCAATAATACAAGACTCGCCCCATAGGCGCGTTGTACACCCTCAACAGTATGAGCTTGGGTCGCTAACAAATAGATATACATGGGCAAGCTCCCCGTTGGGCTACTCAGACTCCTTGGGACGAATGCTTCAAGCCCTGAACCAGCTGTCAACCATACAACAGCTGTCTCACCAACCGCCTTACCCACTCCAAGCAGAACCCCTGTTAGTATTCCAGGCATAGCTGCAGGTATTACCACGTTGACAATAGTCTGCCATTTTGTTGCCCCTAGTGCTAGACTGGCTGCTCTGTATTCTTGTGGCACTGTTTTGATGGCTTCCTCTGATGCCCTAATGGTCCAGGGCAGCATCATGAAGCTCAATGATATTGCTCCAGCCAATAGGCTAGTCTTGAGTTGGAGATAGAATACTAGGAACTCCAACCCGAATAACCCAATAACTATACTGGGCATCCCGGCGAGGGTCTCGGTGAAGAACCTCACACTCTGTGTTATTCTGTTATCTGGGGCGTACTCAGCTAAGTAGATGGCTGATGCGATTCCTAATGGTGCACCAAAGAGTGTGCAGAGACTTACTAAGTATACGCTCCCCATTATCTGGGGATAGATTCCACCATATTCGAATAATCTGGGTCTTGATGTGAGAAACTCTATGCTAATAATACCACTCCCATTATATCCAACCCAGATAAGAATCACAGGCAATATGATGAGGCTCAAAGCCACTGCAATTAACAAGAGTCGCTTCATTATTTTCTCTCTGCTTACTGGATTCAATTCTTATTCCTCCTTATGACAAAAGTAGCGACAAAGTTTAACGCAGTTACAAGTAGGAAAAGAACTACTCCAATAGCAAACAATGCGTGCTGATGCGGTGAACCCCACTCAGCGTAGCTAAACTCTATCGCAATCGTTGATGTAAGTGTTCGCGTCATATCTAGAATAGATGTGGGAATCCAAGGTGTCTCAGGGTTCCCTATTACCATCAAGACCGCCATAGTCTCACCTATTGCTCTTCCCACTCCCAAGACAATTGCTGCCCTGATCCCGCTTGAGGCAGCTGGTACGATTACTTTTGTTATTGTTTGCCACTGGGTTGCCCCTAATGCGAGACTAGCCTCTCTATACGATTTAGGTACTGCTCTTAGGCTGTCCTCTGTGAGGCTTATCAGATTGGGTAGGATCATGATGGCTAAAACGATCCATCCTGCTAGTATTGATTCTCCTCTGCCCCCAATGGTGTTTCTGATAAATGGTACCAGTATCATTAGACCAAAGAACCCGATTACAACTGATGGTATGCCAACGATAACCTCGACGCTGGATTTGATTATATTTCTAACCCAGAAAGGCGCGAACTCGGACAAATAGATAGAAGTAGGCACACCTATGAGTAAAGCGATGAATACCGCCCCAATAACAACCCACAATGTACCGATGATAGTAGGTAATGTACCAAAAAATTCTTGACCTGGTCGCCATTCAAGGCCTGTTAAAAAGTTGAGACTAAGCGCTGGTACGCCTTCTCTTATCAAGAAAAAGGTAATCAAAAACACTATTAAAGCTGAGAATGATGCGCTAAGGAAGAGAGCCTTCTCAATCAATGATTCAAGCTTCATCATATCACCTAATAGATTGGAATATACCCTAGCTCCTCCACCACTTTCTGACCCTCGGGGCCTTGTATAAACAAGATAAAAGAGGATTCAAGGTTGTTTGGCATACCTTTCGTAAACATCCAGAGTATCCTCGTAATTGGGTATGCTCCGTTTTGGACATTCTCAACAGTGGCTTCTACACCCTCAATTAAAACCGCAGAAACAGCCTCATCTACGTATCCTAGGCTAACAAATGCGATTCCATACTTGTTATTGGCTACTGATGCCCGCATCTCACCGTTACTCGGCTTAACGCTAGCTGTGGATACGTAGTTTTTGTCTCCTAACACGTATTGCGTGAATACCTCTCGCGTTCCTGAGCCTTCTTCTCGGGTATACACCTCTATCTCATGATCTTCTCCACCTAAATCCTTCCAGTTGGTTATTTCACCACTGAAAACTTCTCCTAACTCTTCAAGAGATAAGTCGAGGGAGCCAGCCAATGGATTATCTGAGTTAATGATTACCGCTACACTATCCTTTCCAATGCTAAAAATTACCAGATCCGGATACCTCAGCAACTCGCTATCCTTAATATTCCTGCTTGACTGCCCTATATCCACCTCTCCGCTGCCAGCGGACTTTATTCCATGACCAGATCCTCCTCCCGCGACACTGATGTAAGTAAAAGGATGTTTCTCCATGAATAGATTCGCGCATTCTTGTGTAATGGGTAGTAGAGTGCTTGATCCGGCAACCGTGAGGTCTCCTGTTGGTATGGTGTCTCCACCTCCACTCGTTATCTGGTCTCTTAGATCGTTGATTACACCATTATATCTCAAAGGTCCGGCTAGTAGAAGGCCAATTATAACTCCAATCCCTAGAAATAGGTAGGTGGTTTGTTTTTTCCTCCTTCTTGACCTCAATTTTTTCCCCGTTATTTCCCTAACCTAACATCATTGAATAAATAAATTCCCTATATAGTATAAAGCTACACGCAACCTCTCTATTATCTTCCTATTTCTATATAGAATATAGAATATAGGGGGTGTTTGAATATATTTTCGATAAATATATTTACATCTAACGGATTATGGGGCGTAGGTAATCTACATTGTCATCAAGTCCGGGAGAGGAGCTAAGAAAAGTACAGGTAACTGGTGGCTCAACATTCATTATATCCTTACCTAAAGCTTGGGTAGAGCAAATGGGGCTACAGCGAGGTAGTGTAGTTAGAATCACACAGAAAGATGATCTCACTTTATGCTTGACCCCTGAAGGTGCAGACACTACAGATACACAGAAAAAAGTAATCATCAACCCGACTCAAGAAGATACACCCGAGAGCATTGTACGACGCGTGGTTTCCGCGTACCTTATGGGTTACAATATAATTCAACTCAGAAGCAATCAAGAGAGACTGGACAGTAGCCAAAGATTTAACGTCAAAGACTTTACACGCAAGAAACTCGTGGGAACAGAGATTCTAGCTGATCTCCCTCAAGACCTTACACTACAGGTACTTCTCAGCTACGCAGAACTCAGCGTAAAAGACGCATTACGACGAATGAGTGTAATAGCAGCAAGCATGCACAGAGACGCAATAATCGCGCTTGGTACTGATGACGTGAATCTAGCACGCGAAATAGTGGCAATGGACGATGAAGTAGACCGATTCAACCTATACATCATACGATTCCTCAAGGTAGCAGTAGTAGATGGGCACATTCTGAAAGAGAGCGGATTGAAATCATCCCGAGAATGCCTAGGCTATAGGTTAATAACAAAATCTGTTGAGCGTATGGCAGATCACGCAGTAAACATCGCACATAACAGACTCGAACTCACACTAAGCATCGTAGACAGTGAGTTACTATCTGAGCTCAAGAAACTCAGCGAGTTCGCATTAGAAATATTTGAGACCGCAATGGAAGCGGTTTTCGATGAAAACTACGCAGAGGCTGACGCTGTACTTGATATGGCACAACAGACACGAAACATGGAAGCCGAGATACTACACCTTATCGTCAAGCATGCACCTCCAGAGGAGGTACCAGCACTCAGATTGATCGTGGAAAGCATCCTCAGGACCGCTGAATACGGGGCAGATATCGCTGAGACCGTCCTAAACATGACAGTAAAAGACGCGGTACGCGAAGCCTAACACCTTTTCTCCCTTTAGGAACCTTTTTTAAACCAGCGAACCACGGTGGAATACGCTTTGGGGCCGTGGTCAAGCTTGGTACGATTCGCGGTTCGGGTCCGCGAGATCCCCGGTTCGAATCCGGGCGGTCCCACCACTAACCCGATAAGAAATAATTAATGAAAATAAATTGTAGTAGAGCTTACTCTACTTTTACGGCCTTGCTGCCTTCCCAGAGACCGTGGATATTACAGTAGCTTACAGCGTTCAGTGTGCCTGACTTGTTTGTCTTGAAGTGGAACGCAGCAGCGCTATGCGTGCTTACTGGGCCTTCTCCATGGCTTTCGAAGCTGAATTTTCCTAGATCATAGGTGAATTTTCCGTCGTCTGGTGTAAAGTAGACGTGTATCCATCTGATGTGATGTTCTACTGTGTTAGGGTGGGCAATTTCTTTACCCACGGTTACGACGACTTTTACCATCTCGTCTGCTTTCACTGTGTCTGGGGCGTCGATTACTGGTACATGTTTCTCGTTTTTCCAGTCTGCTGACTGGATTTTTTCACAAATTGATTTTGCCATTTCTATCACTCTGTTCCTCGGCACTGCGCCTAAAAAAGAGAACGTTTTACTGAACCTTCACCTTGTTTGAAAAGGGTTAAACGGTTTAGATACACTTGATTCTTGAATTACTTTGATCTGGCTCACTGATGAAACCAAGTCCCTCATAAAGGAGCTTGAATCGGGCATCGATAAGCCCCTCATGCAGAAGACTTGGGAAGAAATGATGGAGATCGCACCAATCCATAGCGGAAGCCCTGAAGAGGAAAAAGCGATCCAGTACATGAAGAAACGCTTAGAAGAGTATGGCTTAGATTGCCGTATCCACAGCTTTGAGGCATACCTCAGCGAACCCAAACACAGCAGCCTCAAAATCACCTCACCCATCGAGATGAAGGTACAGAGCACACCCTACAGACAAGTAGGCTCAACTGGACCAGAAGGCTTCGAGGCAGAGATGATCTACTTGGCTCCTGATGAGATCGGCTACGCTGATTGTAGAGACAAGATTGTTTTATGTGAGCAGAAGACAAGCGGAGACTGGATGGGGCTCAGAGCCGGTTTCCTCCTCAGACTCCAAAACATGGGAGTCAAAGGCTTGGTGGTCATCGAACAAGACGATTATATGCCTACTGTTTGTCATCAACGAGCTGATTTTAGCGTCTCCGGAAGCCCCACACCAGAAAACATCAACGATATACAAACCATTCCAGCGATTCTACATATCAGCAACAAAGACGGTCAGGCACTAAGAAAACTGGTAAAACAAGGCGGTGTACATGCCCATATTGTCTCAGTTGTTGACACTGGCTGGAAATCAATTCCACTACTGGAGACCGAGATCAAAGGCACAGTAGAGCCAGACAAGTTCGTAATGGTAAACGCCCACGTTGACACTCCACCATATAGCCCCGGAGTAGTTGACAATCTCTCAGGCGACGTAGCCATCATGGAGGTAGCAAGACTACTAAACAAACACAAGGACAAACTCAGACGTAGTGCACGGTTCGTAATCTGGCCCGGTCACGAGATTGGACGATACAGTGGCTCTACATGGTATAACGATGCATTCTGGCATGACCTACGCCACGGCTGTATCACAAGTTACAACATAGACAGCCCCGGAGCAGACGGAGCAACAATGTTCAGAGACATTCAGATAACAGAAGTCATGGATGTAGCACAGGACAGCGTAGTAGCGGTTCAGGGAAAAGGCGTTGAAAAGTTCAGATGGGCAACACGAGCAGGTGACGGTAGCTTCTGGGGCACAGGCATGCCTCATATGAGCATCACAACCAGCAGACCACCTGAGGACTATGACCCACATGTGAACTATAGTGGCGGTGGCTGGTGGTGGCATACACCTTACGCCACTATGGATCACGGTGATATTGATATATTGGAGATGGATGTCAAGGCTGAGCTTAACTTCGTCACAAGGATGATGAACTGCCCCATACTGCCCTATAGCTTCACCAAATACGCTGAACACATGCTAGAGATACTTGAAGAGATGCAGGGTAAATCCGAGAAGGTAAGAGCATACTTCAACATTTACCCCGTGATTGAACAAGCCGAGACCTTTGTAGAACTATCCAAGCATCTTGACTCTGCTATTGAGGAAAAAGGCAAGGGTCTAAGTGAGGACGAGATTAAACAGTTAAACACGAATCTCATGTGGGTATCAAGACACATCAACCCCATTGTCCACAGCAACGCTGGACCAAGCGAACAGATGACCATGGAGACATTCGGAGCACTACCCTTCCCAAGGATAGCCGAGATAGTTGATCTAGCAAACATGACTCTACACCAGAGCCACGAGTTCAAGCTATTGAAAAACAAACTTCAACGGCAACGAAACATCGTTGAGGAAGGCTTCTATCAAGCGAACAATCTCATCCAGCAGACACTGGCAATGCTAGAATGACCCCTAATCTCTTCCGCCTCGGCTTAATAGTGACCTACAGGTGTAACGCTGAGTGTAGACACTGTTTTTTCGAGTCCAGTCCAAGGCGAGAAGAGACCATAACCCTTGAACTAGGTATCACGTCTATTGATGAGGCTGCAAAGCTTGGTGCAGAGTGGATTAGTCTCACTGGCGGAGAACCCTTTCTTGAACCATTACTGGTATCTTCTTTCATCAAACACGCATCTGAGTCTGGTTTAAAGACCGAGATAGTATCAAACGGCTACTGGGCAACAAGTGTTCAAGAAGCCACTAGAATACTTGAGCCCCTAAAAGACCTTGGTCTCGATGCGTTAAACCTCAGCATAGATGATTTCCATCAAGAATACATCCCAATAACCAGTGTAAAAAACGCCTACTGGGCTGCACACGGTCTCGGGATCAAAATAATCATAATGACCACCACAACGAAGAACAACAAGATCACAGCAGAGACCATTCCCGAGCTTCTCGGAGACGAAAAAATACAGGTATTGGGTGATAAGCGAATCCATGACCCACACGCTTTACTGATAACGACTTCTGTTACGCCTGTTGGACGTGGCTTAGACCTCACTGAACATGATTATACTCTGTTTTCTGAGGTGAAATGCAGAGAGATTCTTAGAGACCTCGGTCTGGGTCCAGATGGTTCGGTTTATCCTTGCTGTGGGCCTCTTGCATCGAAGATAACCCTTGGCAACATTAACGAGAAGTCATTGAAAAAAATACTAGAAGAAGCTGAACAAAACCCATTTTTTGCTTCTATCCGAGAAGGCGCGCCTGTATCGGGTGTTTTTACCTCAAAATGCCACGCATGCCTCTCTCTACGGGAATAAGATTGGGAAGGAAGCCCTTTCGGGCTCAATGGCGTCACCCATTAGCTGGGTTACAGAAACAGAGAACCAACGTGAATCTATAACCGCTTGTATGTAGTCAACGCCTACACACTACCTTCAAGACGCCTACGGAGGAAACCAATCTTCCCAAGATAGCTCCCGTCAAGAAGATAAGCGTCATAATTATCCATATCAACGATTCCTCCCCTGAACAAAGGACCCAGCAGGCTCTCAGGTGACTCGCTGTTAACAGGTAAACCACCAAGCAAGTCATTGAACATTGGCATAACGATGAGTTCTGGTGTCCCCTCCTCAAAACCATATTCCTCATAGAAGGCGTTCAACGGCTCCTCCTCAGGCTCTAGCTTTACATTATCCTGTGCAAGGAAGGCTCTGGCGAGTGATTCCGGGTCTAGAGTGCCTCTTATCCACGTTGGCTGGGTAATCCTAATACCAATAGGTGTGCTTAGCATCACTGTTGGATGGTTATGCGCCATTATCACCGCATCAGCGGTCATTATCTCTGGTCTTGGCCAAGCATGCCCATGCATGGCTGCTACCTTGAACTCGTCTCCGAAGATAACTCCCTTTGATGTGTGTAGTGTTACCTGTTCTGGGAGATACTTCTGGATATTTGCGTCATGGTTTCCACGAGTGACATCAATATTATCCACAGCCTCCAACAAGGTCTCAAAGAACAAAGGTATCTCGCGTTTCTCTTGGAAGCTCGTTGATGGAACTCCGTGTTTAACATCACCCAATAATATGAGTCGGTCTGGATGGTATTCCTCTAAGAGGAACATGAGTTCGTTTAGTATTCTGTTCCACTGATAGGGTATATTGATGCCTTGTTTGGCGAGATCATATTCTAGTCCGAGGTGTAGGTCGGCTGCCATCAATACTCGTTCACCTGACTCTACCATGAGTGCTGGATGTGGAGTGAGTAATTTGATCAAACCTTGTTCCTCGGCTATCCCATTAGGGTATAGGTGAAATATATACAAGTGGATATCTGTGTATGGCTTCACTCATCGGCGTCGGGGATAACACATTCGACAGATACCTTGATAGAAACAACATGTATCCCGGCGGTAACGCTGTTAATGTTTCCGTATTCTATAGGCGTCATGGTGGAAAAGCGGCTTATCTTGGCTGGGTGGGTAATGATAGACGGGGAACAC
>Ga0190359_1001383_pt1 | contig 15284 bp, 16 predicted proteins | sample 48721823_MG_FD_161269 | JGI IMG/M metagenome (GOLD analysis project Ga0190359, IMG submission 161269) | Hydrothermal vent microbial mat bacterial communities from Southern Trench, Guaymas Basin, Mexico - 4872-18-2-3_MG | ecosystem: Environmental > Aquatic > Marine > Hydrothermal vents >... | reverse complement strand
TTTTTAACGCCATTCTTCGCACTGTGTTCTCGGCTGCTGCGCAACTCCCCCCGTCCGTGGGTCAGACATGCTCACAGCTCGGCTTTGCCGAGTTCCCTCAAACACAGCACTCCGAAGGCTAAATCTTCAATGTCGCTACGTCCACACCTGAATTTCAGTAAGCTCTCTTCAACCTCGACTTGTGAATAATCCAGGTTAAAAAAACTCAATTGCCCTCCGAGCCGATTTTGATCCTCCGCCCTTCTCCAAAAACAAGGGCCTGATACGCTTTCTCTACTCTATCCCAATTTTCTTCCCTGTCAAGTGCCCAAAATCTTCCCATTACAGTAGACAGGGACCCTATAGAGAGCTGGCGGCACATGTTCTCTACTTTTGAAATATAGATAGCACCGCTCTCAGGTTTTTCTCCCCTTCTCCCTATGAGTGAGTGTATATACACTTTCTCAATTCCTTTTTTTCTGGCCAGCTTAAGCAGTGAAAACAGATACTCAATAGTGCCGTGAGAGCTGTAATGAGAAACAATACCGAGAAGATGAAGCGGCTTCTTCTCGGCTTTGACTTTGTTCATGGTCTCGAGAAAAACCCTGTTTTTAAAAAAGCTTCCATCTTTAATGGAGCGGTCTATTCTGACTCTATCCAGAAAAATCCTTCTCCCGGCTCCGATATGAAGATGCCCTGCTTCAGAATTCCCGACTGTTCCCGGAGGCATACCGACCGCCTCACCCGAAGCTTTCAGCTTTGCATGCGGATACAAAGCCCAGATCTGATCAAAGTGAGGTGTATATGCTTCATGAATCATATTTCCTTCTTTTGGCTCATTAAGACCCCATCCATCCAGAATCAATAAAAGCACTTTTTTTGGCTTTGGCCCTTTCCAGCGATCAAGGATCAGGCTCTCTGCTTCCATTTCCGGGGGGCTTTTTAGACCCAAAATCTGAAGGACAGTCGGAGCGATATTTGACAGCTCTCCGGACGGCTTTAATTTGACCTCATTCGGCCTGTCCCTGGAAAAATCAGCCAATACAAACGGAACCAGATTATTCGTATGACCCGTATTTATTGTTCCATCCGGATAAAGCCATTCCTCCACAGTGCCGTGATCCGCGGTGACAATCAGCGTGACCTTTTTGTTTTTACAGTAATCCAATATCTTTCCCAATTCCTTATCTACGGACTCCACTGCTTTTAAAACAGCCTCTCTGTCCTCTGTGTGTCCCACAACATCCGCATTGGCAAAATTCGCAAACACAATCCTTGTCTCAGAATCACTGAGTTTAGAAATGACCTCTTTGGTAACCAGCTCAATGCTCATCTCAGGTTTTTCTGAAAAAGAAGAGATGCCCTCAGGAGAAGGAATGACAACTCTGTGTTCACCCCGAAATATTTTTTCACTTCGTCCGTTAAAAAAAAATCCGACATGAACAGCTTTTTCAGATTCAGATACTTTACAGAACGTAATCCCCTCATTGGAGATGACCTCTCCGAGAGAATTTTTGACCCTCCTTTTCGGAGGAAAAGCCACCCTGGCTTTCAGGTCAGATTTATATTCGATCATTGTGACAAAATTCAATAGAGTGTCTTTTTTGACCGGGAACTCAGAAAAATTCTTTTCTGTAAGACTTTGAGTGATTTCGATCTCCCTTTCCCCCCTGATATCATAAAATATCACAAAATCCCCGTTTTCCAATCTTCCAATAGGTCTGCCACGAGCATCACAGGCTATAATAGGCTCCAGATTCTCATCTTCCTGACCTTTGTCATAAGCTTCTAAAACAGCTTCCACCATAGGTGTTCTGATTTCTATCCTTTCCTTCTTATCCATTAAAATGTCCCTTGCGTTTGAAAGTGAAAAACTACTATAGAATCGCAGCTCCTTATTGTCAAATAAAAACAGAAATCAGGTGTTTCCATGCCTTTAACGCTGCTTCAGCACACCTTATTTTCGCTGGCCCTGAAATATGACTTACAGATCACTCGAATTCCAGTGACAGCAAAGCATTGGGATCCACCCTGCTTCCCCGTATCCTAATGCTCCAGTGGAGATGGGGGCCCGTTACTCTTCCTGTGGAACCTATTTTCCCGATGATGTCTCCCTTCTCCACTTTTTGCCCCATCTTGACTGTTATTTCCGAAAAATGGCAGTACACTGAAAAAACACCCAATCCATGGTCAATAATCACTGTATTCCCGGCAAAATAAAGGTGACTCGCCAGGACAACGCGCCCTGAATTAGACGCTTTTACAGGCATACCCATTGGGGAAGCAATATCCACGCCGCTGTGCTGGGAACGGGGTTTGTTATTAAAGAACCTCCTCTCACCAAAATTGGGAAAAATTTGGCCCTGTACCGGAACGATAAATTTTCCCTCAGCCTCCCATTCCGGAGAATAAATGTTATAAACCGCTTTAGTCAGCTCAGCTTCCCTCTGGATTCTTTCCATAACATTTTTTGGCGGCGTAACAAATTCTTCTTTGACCCATAATTTCTTTATAGGAAACTGTTTGGGACTGACAGGAATATCCTGTTCTTTTATCTCAACACTTCCGTCCTGTTTATAGACATAGACCTTAAGGGAATGGCTCCCTGTTTCAATTCCCAGATCCAGGCCGATAAGACAAACCAGGCAATCCCCGACTTGCGCCATGTCATACTTCTTATTGAGAAATTTGACCTGGGCGGATTGTATGACCGGCAGGTTTTTAACGGAAACCTTTAGGACCTCCCCCGGGGCTACATCCCTATACTCAAGAACAACCACATCATCGAGAACAAAGTCCTTCTCTTCCTCCTGAAACGACAGTCCTGCCGCCAGCAAGCCGATCATTATAGTGAGAGCTGCACAGGTACAAGCCTTCATCTAAATCTCCTTTTTCAATACCTTTCCCGGAAGCCTTCCTGTGTGTTCTCCCCTGTTGATCACAACCTCTCCATTAACGATCACAAACTCAATCCCTTCCGGATATCTATGAGGGTCATCATACGTAGCCATGTCCTTTACGGTTTTCTTATCAAAGAGGACGATGTCAGCATAATACCCCTTTTCAAGACAGCCTCTTTTTTTAAACCCGAATCTTTTTGCCGGAAGAGATGTCAACTTTTTTATCATATCGGGGAGGAGGGCAATCCTTTCTTCCCTTATGTATTTGCCCAGTACTCTCGGAAAACTGCCGTATCCTCTGGGATGAGGTTTGCCACCGCTCAGTTTCCCGTAAGGGGCCATCACTGAGCTGTCACACCCCACGCCTACCAAAGGATGGGACAGTATTCTTTTTAGATTTTCTTCATTCATCATAAACAGGACCATGCCTACCTGGTCCCTTTCTTCAATCAAGAGGTCTCTCATAAATTGAAACGCATCCTTTCCTGTCAGCTTCATACATTCCAAGATGCTCTTTCCCTCAAATGGACGGTTTTTTTCTGTAACGACTCCTGAAATAAGCACTTTGTCCCAGGATCCCAGCTTTTCCTCTCTCGCTTTTAAATGCTCTCTGAATCGGGGCTCAAGCGACGGGTCTTTCAATCTTTTTATAAAATCATCTGTTGTCCCTTGATGCGCCCACAAAGGAAAATTAAAGCTGCTCAATCCAGTTGCCCCTGCTGTATAGGGATAACGGTCGCAAAAGACATCCACCCCTTGATTTTTTGCCTGCTCTATTTTCTCCAAAGCTTTATCCAATTTTCCCCAGTTTCTTGGGTAAGCACATTTCAGATGGGATATCTGAAGCAATACACCAGCCTCCCTGGCAATGGTTATGGCTTCATCCAAAGATTCCAGCAGATAATCCCCTTCGTCTCTCATATGGGTTGCATACAGGCCGCCGCATTCACCCGCAGCTTTGCAGAGGGAGATCAATTCTGATGTCTCAGCATAACTACCGGGAGCATATTCCAGTCCGCTGGAAAGTCCGAGCGCTCCGCTCTGGATATTTTGTTTAATAAGAGACTGCATTTTTCTTATTCCCTCTTCTCCCGGAGTTTCATCATTAAAGCCGACCACAGCTCCTCTCAGAGCCCCATGCCCCAGAAAAGCGGAATAATTCAATGCAGTCCCTCTTTTCTCGATTTCAGAAAAAAACCCCTCTATATCTCTCCATGAAAGCTCAATATCATAGATGTTCTTTAATTCCTGCCTGCGCTTTTCATAAAGGGCGTCAGGAACAGGGAAAGGACTGGAACCGCAGTTCCCGCTCACGACAGTTGTGATCCCCTGATGAATGTGGCTTTCGGCTTTTGGATTGACGAGAAGCCCCACATCAGAGTGGTCGTGAGCATCTATGAACCCGGGGGTTACGGTGAGCCCCTGGGCGTCTATGACAGATTTTCCCCTGGAAACAGGTATCTTTCCTATGTATTCAATCAATTCCCCTTTGATACCGATATCTTTTGTCCTTTTTTCCTTTCCCATTCCATCCAGGATAGCTCCTTCCTTTATCACCAAGTCAAAATCCTGGCCTTTTGTACAGCCTTTTAAAAGAAGATTGCATCCTCCGAAACCGGCTATTAAAGCAGCCTGCCCGGTTTTCTTTAAAAATTTTCTTCGGTTCATTTTTTTCCCATTTTTTGCCTCTTTTTTTCTTTATTTTCCGCTTTCATACACTGCCCTTATTATTAACCTGGAGTATTCACAAGTCGAGGTTGCAGCAGATGCGAGGCGCAGGGTATGAAGCTGTGGTCCTTCACCGCAAATACCCTGCAACAAAGCAGATGCTGTGAGATCGGCTTGCCTTAATGGTAAAAAAATGGCGATTAAAATGAAAGAAAAAACTTACAAAAACATTTCAGTCGTCATTTTTTTTAAAGAGCATTTATATCCCTGAAATCAAAACAAAAAAATGAACATCGCCATTTTTTTATGAATAGTTCAGGTTAATAAACAATCATTGGATTAAACCTGATTTTATGATACTTATTAGAATTACAATGACTGAAAAATCAAAAGAACCGTTCCATGTCATCATAAAACCCATAGGCCCCGTCTGTAATCTGACCTGTAAATACTGCTATTACCTTGATAAAAAAAGTCTTTATCCTGACAAAAAATCCTTCCGTATGTCCGCACACACACTCGAAGAAATCACCAAACAGTACATCCATTGCCAACCAGAAGGCATTCAGGAAATCCAATTCGCCTGGCAGGGAGGAGAACCGACCCTTCTGGGAGTCGATTTTTTCAAAAAAGCGGTTGCGCTTCAAAAAAAATACGCTCCTAAAGGAGTAAGAATTTTTAACTCTTTTCAAACCAATGGAACCCTTCTGAGTGACAAATGGGGTCAATTTTTTCACGACGAATCATTCCTCGTTGGAATCAGCATAGACGGCCCTGAAGACCTTCATAACCGCTTCCGATACAATTCCAAAGGGGAAGGATCATTCAATCAGGTCATGAAAGGAGTGGAGATACTCAAAAAGCACGAAGTCGAGTTCAACACGCTCACTGTTGTCAACAGTATTAATGGGAATAGACCCAAACTGGTGTATGATTTCCTTAAAGAAATCGGATCGACATTTTTTCAATTTATCCCTATCGTTGAAAGAAACGATTCGGGTTCTGTTACCAAGGAAACCGTGGGCCCCAGACAGTGGGGAAGATTTTTGCAGACAGTCTTTGACTGCTGGCTTTCTTCTGATATCGGTCATATTTTTATCCAGAGATTTGATGTCTGTCTGGGCCTTTATATGGGACTGCCCTCTTCACTGTGTGTGTTTTCGGAGACATGCGGAAGAGCTGCAGCTTTAGAACACAATGGTGACCTTTACAGCTGCGACCATTTTGTTTTTAAGGAAAATTATCTGGGAAACATTAAAAAACATTCCCTCGCGTCATTAATGGACAGCCCTCAGCAGAAAAAATTCGGAGATAACAAACAAGCAGCGCTTCCCAAAAAATGCAGGCAGTGCCGTTACCTTCCCATATGCAACGGTGGATGCCCGTCTAATCGTTTTATAAAAAAAACAGGAGAAAAATACCCCTTAAACTACCTATGTGAAGGATATAAACTCTTCTTCAGACATTCACTCCCCTATTTCAGAGCCATGGCTCAAAGTCTTGCTTATGGTTCTTCAGCTAAAGACTATAAAATGTTTCTGGACAGCAAAAAAGCATCCGGTAACAACAAAAACACTAAAACATAACAGTGCATGACATGAAGGGAGCACAGGATTAGTACCTTTTTATTTTAGGGAATTCAGGTGTGGCCGAAGCGACATTGAAGATTTAGCCTTCGGAAAGCATGAATGTGATCCTGGATTATTCACGAGTCGAGGTTGCAGCAGATGCGAGGCGCAGGGTATGAAGCTGTGGTCCTTCACCGCAAATACCCTGCAACAATGCAGATGCTGTAAGATCGGCTCGCCTAAAAGGTAAAATATGGCTGCATAAAGTAAAATTATTACATGTACTAACGTAAGAAGTATGTTCTTAATGAATTGAGAATGATAAGAGAGCCGATCATGGTAAATGTGTTGGAAACGCAACCATATTTTATGAATGACCAGGATCACCCACGGACGGGGGGAGTTGCGCAAGCGCCGAGAAAAACGAAGAAGAATGGCGTTAAAAATCTGAAGGGAGCACAGGCCATATCTGAACTCCGGATCGCTTCGCCTATAAGGCAAAAAAAATGCTCATTGCTGTTTTTTTATGAATTGGTCAGGTTCATCATGCTTTCGATCACCTGAAGTGTTTTTCCAGTGGCTCCCTGAAGTGAATGCAGTGTTTGCTCTGCTTTTTCACCCATGTTGACCCTTTTCTTCTCATCATGGAAAACCAAAAGATTTATCAAATCTTTCTCATCCCTGACTATTTCCGCTGCTCCCTTTCTGACAAATTCCTCTGCAAGATAAGCAAAATTATCCATATGAGGCCCAAAAAAGATGGGTTTTCCGTAAAAAGCAGGTTCGAGAAGATTCTGTCCTCCCCAGGGGACCAGGCTCCCTCCTATAAAAGCGCTGTCTGCCACAGCATAAATACGGGAAAGTTCTCCTATGGTATCCAGGATCAGAACGTCCCATGTGACTTCTGAAGTAAGGCAGGTCTTTTTAGCTGTATTCAAATGGACTTTTTCGCAGTATTCCCTTATCCTCTCCACTCTGTCCATATGCCGCGGGGCTATGATGAGCTTAATGTCTCTCCTTTTTTTTAAAGCCTTAGAAAAAGCTCTTATGAGAAGGATATCCTCCCTTTTTCTGGTGCTTCCTGCCACAATTGTTTTGTATCTTTCCGGGATATTCAATTTTTTCTTTAGACCGAGCACTTCTTCTTCAGATAACTTTTTCAAATTTATTTCAGCTTTTAAATTTCCTGCAACACTTATTCGCTCTTTTTCAGCACCGATTTGTTCCATCCTTCTCTTATCCTCATCAGTCTGTACCAGTAAATAGTCGATATTTGCCAGAATCCTTCTCATGAATACCTTCAGATATTTATACCGGTTAAAAGAACAGGAAGATATCCTCCCATTAATAAGAACCACCCCTCCTGCTCTTCTCTGTGCTTCTCTCATAAGATTAGGCCAGAATTCAGATTCAGTAAGAACGAACAGAGACGGTTTGATGATGGAAAAAAACCTCCTGACTATGAGTTTAAAATCAAAAGGAAGATAAAGCAGTTCGTCAATATCTGCCAGTTTTTTTTTGGCTACTTCGTATCCTGAATTTGTTAAGGTCGAAAAATAGATTATCCAGTCCGGATGCGCCTGTTTCATTTTTTTTATAAGATTCTGTAAAGACAGGGCCTCTCCCACTGAAACCGCATGGATCCATAGGACTTTCTTCCCTTTTTTCGGCAGACAAATATGAGCGCCCATTCTATCCGAAATATGGAGTCTTTCCTTTTTCAGCACACGCAGCCTTATAAAATACACAGGGAAATATATGCATAAAACAATGAACAGAGAAAATGAATAAATCAGGTACATTGATAAAAAATATATAGGATTTCCAGTGGATAGTCCAGAATTAGGTGTTTATTTTTCTTTAAAATTCTGATATCCTAAGTTTCCCTTTAAGGATATTTCCTGTATTATGGAAAAAAAGAGTATGAGTAGAGAACAAATAAGCTCTATTCAAAAAAAATCAGGGAGGACTTGAATCAGAGATGAATAAAGAGGAAAAAGAAGAAAAAAAAGAAACTGAGGAATCACCAGAAAAAATAGAAAAAAAAGAAAAAAAGAAAGAAAGAAAAAAAGAAACACCACCTGAGAAAGAAGAAAAGAAGAAAGAAACAGGAAAAGAAACACCACCTGAGAAAGAAAAGAAAGAAGAAAAAGAACCGCCTGAACCAGAAAAAGCCCCTGAAGCAGAAAAAAAACAGCCAGCTCCAGCCAAGAAGAAAAAAAAGATCAACAAGATGATGCTTTCAGAGGTTGAAGCCCAGTTAAAAGTCGCAGAAGAAAAAATGGGAGGATTTACGTCCAAGTATGCTCAGCATCTTCTTAGGCGAAAAGAAATACTCACTTCCCAAAAAGAAGAAAAACCCACGAAAAAACAAAAATAACAGACATCAGAAATCATTTACATTTAGGGTGTTTTCTGTTAACATAAAGAACTAATTTTAAGGAGAAGTTTTCCGTGTTGGAAAAAGAAGAAAAAAACAAAATAATAAATGATTTTAAAATAAATCCCAAAGATACCGGCTCGCCTGAAGTCCAGATAGCTCTGATGACAAACCGTATCAATTACCTAACAGAACATTTTTCAACGCATAAAAAAGACTTTCACTCAAAACAAGGTCTTTTAAAATTAGTGGGGAAAAGAAAAAATCTTCTTAATTACCTTAAAAATAAAGATATCAACAGCTACAATAAAGTCATTAAAAAACTGAACATTAGAAAATAGCTGTTTCATAAGGAAAGTCATGTCAAATCATACATTAAATCTTGAAATTGGTGGACGCCCACTCAATATTGAAATCAACAAGCTCGCAAGGCAGGCCGATGGTTCAGCCGTGCTCCGGTACGGAGATACTGTGCTTTTTGTCTCTGCCTGTGCAAAAAAAGACAAGGTTGAAAGCAAATCCTTTCTGCCTCTTATTGTTGATTATAGAGAAAACACATATGCAGCGGGAAAAATTCCCGGAGGGTTTTTTAAACGCGAGGGGAGGCCGACAGATAGAGAAATTCTTTTGAGCCGGCTTATAGACAGGCCTATCCGCTCATTGTTTCCGGATAATTACCATAATGAGACTCAGGTTATAGTCAGACTTCTGTCAGCTGATATTGAAAACGAAGCGGATACACTTGGGATTATAGGAGCTTCTGCAGCTCTTTATTTTTCCGAAATCCCATTCACAGCTCCTATAGGAGCTGTCAAAGTAGGAATTATTGACGGAAAACTGACAATTAATCCCTTTAAAAGCAAAATCGACGAATGCCCATTAGATATGGTAGTGATTGGAAATGAAGAAGGCATCGTTGCTATAGAAGCAGGCGCGGACCAGGTGAGTGAGGAAACTATAATTGAAGCGTGTCAATTCGCTCAGGAACCTATAAGAAAAATAATTGACGCCCAAAAGCAGCTTTTCAATACCCTCAATATAAAAAAACCGGAAATCCCTCCCAAAGAAACCAATCAGTCAAAATATGATTCCATAAAACAAAAAATCCTAAACCCTCTTAGAGAAGCTCTGGCTGCGAACAGTCAGAAAGAGATGAAACGACGGATCAGACAGATACAGGATTCCCTATTGAAAGATATCCCTGAAGATAATGAAGAAGAAATAAATGAAACAAATGAACTGTTCAATACTGTACTCAAAGATTTTGTTCGATCTTCCATTATAAATGAAAATATCAGGCCCGACGGAAGGAAACTTGATGAAATCAGACCTATCTCTATCGAAACAGGATTACTTCCCCGGACTCATGGATCAGCTCTTTTTACCAGAGGCGAAACACAGAGTCTGTGTACGGTCACCCTAGGTACTTTTGAAGACACCCAGACTATTGACGGATTAGGTGAAGAAAGTGAAAAAAAATTCATGGTCCATTATAATTTCCCCCCCTTCAGTGTGGGTGAAGTCGCCTTTTTAAGAGGGCCGGGAAGAAGAGAAATAGGACACGGAGCTTTAGCGGAGAAAGCCATCCAGCGTTCAGTCCCAAAAGATGAAGGAGAATTTCCTTATACCATACGACTTGTATCCGAAATCCTTGAATCAAACGGCTCCTCTTCCATGGCAACGGTATGCGGGGGTGTTCTTGCTCTGAAGGATGCTGGAGTGCCTTTATCCATGACTGTCGCCGGAATATCCATAGGTCTTATTTCTCAGGATGACAGGCATATCTTACTAACCGATATAGCCGGATTTGAAGACCACTTTGGAGATATGGACCTTAAAGTTGCAGGAACAGAAAAAGGAATCACAGCTATCCAAATGGATCTGAAAATTCCTTCTTTGCCTCTTGATGTTCTGCTGCAGGCCTTAAACAGAGCTAAAGAAGCAAGGATCAAGGTTCTGGAAAAAATGAAGGAAATCATGCCCTTTTCACGGCCGGCCATCTCTCCTTATGCTCCCCGCATCGTCAATCTCTTTATAAATCCCTTAAAGGTAGGAGAAGTCATAGGGCCTTCCGGGAAAGTCATAAAAAAGATCATTTCCGAAACCAAAGCAAAAATAGATATCGAAGAAACTGGAATGATAACCATTGCATCGCCTGATATGGATGCCGTAAAAAAAGCAGAAAAAATGATTAAAGAGATAACCGAGGAACCGGAAGTCGGCAAGGTTTATGAAGGAAAAGTAGTGAGAATAGAAGATTACGGCGCCTTTGTGCAAATCCTTCCTAATACGGACGGACTTCTTCATGTTTCTGAGATTTCCAACCGCCATATTAAAAACGTCCGTGATGCCCTCAAAATCGGACAGACCCTGAAAGTAAAAGTAACCGCTATAGACGAAAAAAACAGAGTCAGACTAAGCAAAAAGGCCTTGGATGACAACAGAGACAGCTATCAAAATAAAAAACACAGCGATTATAAAAAACCGAGTTTTCAATATAAGAAAAGAAAAAAAGACCGGTTCTGATCTTTAATTATCCTGGATGATGAACAAGTCGAGGTTGCTGTGTCATTCTTTACCTGGATTATTCTTATTATAAGCTTGCATATTGATGGAACAAAATAAATAATAAATACATCGCCATTTTTTTATGAATAGGTCAGGTTAACTGGTTAATAAGATGATATCTTTTTTCAGAGACAAAAAAGGCTTCACTCTGATCGAAATGCTGGTCACCTTGACCATTGTCTCTGTTCTTGCAGCCAGCGCAATCCCCTTGGCAAAAATCGCAGTCAAACGCCAGAAGGAAATAGAACTTCGCCGGAATCTCCGCATAATAAGAGAAGCGATCGATGAGTATAAAATACTTTCCGATGAGAACAAAATAGAGGTCAAAGAAGACTCTTACGGCTATCCGCCAGACCTTGAATCTTTAGTTATAGGTGTTGAGATAAAATCAGAAGATGAGGCATCCGAGAAACCACAAAAAGTGAAAAAATTTTTAAGGCGCATCCCAAAAGACCCTATGACAAAAAGCGGCGAATGGGGGCTTCGATCCTATCAGGATGATTATGACTCAGATAAATGGGGGGGTGAAAATGTTTATGACATCTATTCAAAGAGCACAGAAACAGCTATTGATGGATCAAAATACAGGAACTGGTGAATCCGGATCTATCGAAAATCCGTTCATGAAGCCAAGAAAAAATACATTTCGCATTCATTCAGAGATGAAGGGTTTCACTCTGATTGAAATCATGATTGTTTTTACATTGATAGGGATACTGGTCGCAATGGGGATCCCTCAGTTTAAATATGCAGTGAAAAGGTCAAGAGAAGCCACCTTAAAAGAGGACCTTTTTATCATAAGGAAACTGCTCAATCAGTACTGTGTTGACAAAGGTCATTATCCTGCGGCTTTAGAGTCTCTTGTGGAAGAGGAATACCTAATGAAAATCCCAAAAGATCCCATAACAAGATCCTCTGAAACATGGGTCGAAGTCACAGAAACCCTTACCGAGGAAGAGCTCATAAACGGGGAGCTCCCGGGAGTTGTAGATGTCCATTCCGGTTCTGAAGAAATAAGTCTTGACGGAACGCCCTATAACACGTGGTGATCATTTATATCAAACATGCATAAATCGATTCGTATTCTTCCTGTAAAAAAAGCCGGCTTTTTCAAAACCGCTCCTGGGACCGGTTATGATTCCGGCTACATGCTGCTGATCCTTGTTTTTGCAGTGACAGTTCTGACCATAGGGCTGATGGTCGCAATCCCTGTTTGGCAGACGCAGATGCAGCGCGAAAAAGAAGAAGAACTTATCTTCAGAGGAAAACAATATGTTGAAGCCATACGTCTCTATCAACAAAAAAATCCCGGGGCTTTTCCGAAAAGGCTGCAAGACCTGCTGGAAGAAAAATGTATCCGGAGGCTGTATGGAGACCCCATGACAGAAACCGGTGAATGGAATGTCGTTCTTTTTTATCAGGAAAGCTCCTCCCTCGGAAAAGTAATGGTCGCATCTCAGAGAGACTTAAGATCATTGGACCATCCGCAAATCATCGGAGTGGTAAGCAGGTCAAACAAAAAATCGAAAAAAATATATAATAAACAGGAAACTTATGATAGATGGCTTTTTTTCTACGGGCAGGAACCAGACGCAATGCCTGAAATAGTCTATTTCAATCGGAGAAGAAAATAACCATGAAATCTATTCTGATCACTGCCTGTGAAAGCTCTGCAGAAAAATATGGGGCAGAACTAGCAAGAGAATTCAAAAAGCTTTATCCGGAAGTCCATTTCTTCGGCATCGGAGGAAAACAGATGCAGAAGCAGGGCACAGAACTTCTTTATCCTATGCAGAAACTCTCCTTAATAGGAATATTCGAAGTGTTCCTTTATATCCCCCGCATATTGAAAATCCTGAACAAGACCATAAAAGAAACAAAAAAAAGAAACACTGCAGGCGCCGTACTTATAGACGCTCCTGACTTCAATCTAAGGATAGCCAGAAAACTGAAAAGACAATCCATCCCCGTCTTGTATTATGTCAGCCCGACTATCTGGGCCTGGAGAAAAAACAGACTCAAAACCATAAAAAAATACATCAACAAGATGATGCTCATCTTCCCTTTTGAGGAAAAAATATATAAAGAAAAGCAAATACCGGCAGTGTTTATAGGGCATCCCCTTATCAAGAAAACCCGAACATCCATGACCAAACAAGACTTCTTTGAGAAATACGGAATTAATAATAAAAAAAGGCTCATCACACTGCTCCCCGGAAGCCGAAAAAGTGAAATCAGAAATCACCTCCCAGTGCTTGTTGAAGCTGCCAAAAAAATCAAAACCAAGTATGACTGCCAGTTTATACTAAAGCTTTCCGAAAATATTGAAAGAAAAGATGTGGCAAAGTATTTAAGCAGTCTTCTTTCCTCAGTTACAATACTGAGTCAGGATGGATGCGAATCAATGGCATACAGTGACCTGGTTCTTTCTTCATGCGGCACAGCAAACCTGGAAACAGCTCTCTTAGGGACACCGTTGATCTCATTTTACAAGCTCTCTCCCCTTTCCTACCATATGGGAAGAAGAATGGTAAAAATAGAACATTTCAGTATTGTCAACATCCTGGCGGGGAAAAAAGTCATACCTGAACTGATCCAGAAAGATTTCAATCCGGATTCCGTCTATGACCACGTTTCAAAAATACTTGATTCAGCCGAAGTCCGAAATAAGATGATTTCAAAATTCAGGAAAATAAAAAAAGAACTTGGGGAAAAAGACGCAGCCGCCAATGCGGCAAAAGAACTGGAACAGCTCATCTTCCCGCATGCTTCAGCTGCTTCTGATTTTCATTGAAAGTCCGGCCTTTTCCGAAAACTACAAATCCAGGATAAATTCAAGTTTGTCATACAATTTCAACTTATATTCTTCCGAAAAACCTCTTTTTATCTCAAGTACATACTTTGACAAAGCAGCCGGAGTGTACGAGGGGCAGTCCTCAGTTTCACAAGGAGGAACATTTTTTTCTATATGAACGATCCTTTTATCCTTATCAAGCCAGATGATATCTATACTTATCTTCATGTTCTTCATCCAAAACGAATAAATCCCCTCTTTTTCAAAAACAAACAGCATCCCCTGGTCAGGATTGATAGATTCGCGGTACATAAGGCCCAACTGTCTTTCGCGGTCGGTCACAGCCAGTTCTGCATATATGACTTCTCCTCCCGGTAAAAAAACCTGAGTGTATTTCTCTGACGGAAAAACAAAACCGAAAAATAACAGGAATACAGCCGCATATTTAAAAACATTATTCTTCATTTTTATCTCATTTTCTCCTTATTGCTGCCGATCTGTACTCTTCATAAAAAAATCTCTCTCAATCAAAGTTCACTGTACTGATATCAAGGGGACAAAACGCACGGGAAGCAATTTTTTCTTCTTGATTTTTTGTCCTGATCTTTCAAACAGAAAAAGATATTGAAAAGCCTGGCCCACGGGAATAATCATTCTTCCCCCATCCTCAAGCTGCTCTTTAAGCGGATCAGGCGTCTTAGCAGGGGCAGCTGTCACCATTATGGCATCATAAGGCGCGTTCTCCTTCCATCCCAGTGTCCCATCCCCTGTTTTGTATCGGATATTGCTGTATCCCAGCTCAGAGAGTTTCTGTCTGGCTCTTCCGGACAGTTCTTCGTAAACCTCGACAGTAAAGACCTCTTTAACGAGCTCTGCGAGAACAGCAGCCTGGTAACCCGAGCCTGTTCCTATTTCAAGCACTCTTTCCTCTCCTTTTAGCTTAAGGACTTCGGTCATATAGGCAACTATATAAGGCTGTGAAATCGTTTGTCCGCTTCCAATAGGAAGGGGCTCATCATCATATGCGTTCGGCTTTAGGTCATTCGGGACAAACCTGTGCCTCTCTACTTTTTCCATTGCTTCCAAGACTCTCTTACTCCTAATCCCCCTTACCTTCAGCTGACCTTCCACCATCTGTTTTCGTTTTTTTCTAAAATCATTGGTTCTCATATTCTGAAAGGATCCGCTTTTTTAAGAAAATATGTATACAGCTTTAATATAGTTTTTTATCCGCTAAATATCAACCGGAAAAAGGATGAAACTCAGGTGTGGCTTGTGCTTTCGACTTTCATCAGCAGGATGGTTCTTCAGCCCGCTGATTTTTCCACACCGTTCTTTTGGAGGGGAAAACACAACTTTCCCCTTCCAACGCTCGTCCTTTGGACTCGCTGCCTCCCCTTCTCGGGCTCTGCCCTGCGACCAAGGGG
>Ga0190359_1001382_pt1 | contig 15287 bp, 15 predicted proteins | sample 48721823_MG_FD_161269 | JGI IMG/M metagenome (GOLD analysis project Ga0190359, IMG submission 161269) | Hydrothermal vent microbial mat bacterial communities from Southern Trench, Guaymas Basin, Mexico - 4872-18-2-3_MG | ecosystem: Environmental > Aquatic > Marine > Hydrothermal vents >... | reverse complement strand
GTTCTCCGGCGGGACAAGAGGAGCCTGTATAGGTCATATTGCACCTGAAGCTGCAATGGGAGGCAATATTGCACTGATTAAAAACGGTGATGAAATTTATATTAATATTTATGAAAGAGTAATCAATTTGAATGTGGATGAAAATGAACTTTCCAGGAGAAGAGATGAGTGGAAATCGCCTGAACCTTCTGTAAAAACTGGTTGGTTGTACAGGTACAGTAAAATGGTTCAATCGGCAAGTACAGGTGCTGTAATAGATGCGGAGGCAAGCAAATGAATGATTTGACAACCACTGTAAATCAAATAGCAGAGAGAGAGCAGATGTTTCAGACAGACAGAAACGCTCCTGTAATAACAGGGGCGGAAATTTTGGTCTGTACTTTGATTAAGCAGGGAGTTGACACTATTTTCGGTTTTCCCGGAGGCAGTGTTATTCCCATTTATGATGTTTTGTACGACACAAAAGAGATTAAACATGTTCTTGTACGGCACGAACAGGGAGCCACTCATGCGGCAGACGGATATGCAAGAGCAACAGGAAAAACGGGCGTGGTAATAGTTACTTCCGGGCCAGGTGCCTCAAATACAGTTACAGGAATTGCCACTGCCTTTATGGACAGTATTCCTATAGTTGTTTTTTCAGGACAGGTAGCTTCAAGTTACATAGGAAAAGAATCTTTTCAGGAAGCTGACATTATGGGAATAACCCGTTCAATCACAAAGCATAATTTCCAGATTAAAAGTGTTGATGATGTTGAATCTGTTGTAAAAAAGGCGTTTTTCATTGCAAGAACAGGAAGACCCGGGCCGGTTGTTGTGGATCTTCCGGTTGATGTTATGAGAGCGAAAACATCTTTCCGACCTGATACCAGTGAGGTGTCAATTGCCGGTTATAACCCGTTTACAATATCTGATATGGAATCAATTACACAGGCAGCAGAAATTATTTCAAAATCAAAAAGGCCTGTAATTTATGCTGGCGGCGGGATTATTAATTCAGGTGCAGGTCAAGAACTGAGAAAACTTGCGGAAAAGATGAACTCGCCGGTTACAACAACTCTTCTCGGCATAGGTTCGTTTCCTGAGAATCATCCTCTGTCACTTGGGATGCTTGGAATGCACGGGACATGGTATGCAAATAACGCTGTTACTAAAGCTGATCTGCTTATCGCAATAGGAGCCCGTTTCGATGACAGAGTTACAGGGAAAATTTCTGAATTTGCTCCTGATGCAAAGATAATTCATATGGATATTGATCCTTCCTGCATTAACAGGAATGTTAAATCTTCACTGGCACTGGTGGGGGATGCAAAGAATATTATGAGGAAATTAACGCCAATTGTTTCAAGGTGTGATTCCGACGAATGGATAGAAAAAATTAATAAATGGAAAAAAGAACATCCGGTTTATAAGGAGATTAAGACCTCCCGCGGCGCATCGGCTCAGAAGGTAATCAAAACAATATCGCAGATGACAAGCAGGAACACAATTATTGCTACGGATGTCGGCCAGAACCAGATGTGGACTGCTCTTCATTATACTTTCACAATCCCCAGAACTATTATTACATCCGGCGGATTAGGTACAATGGGATTTGGTCTCCCGGCGTCAATCGGAGCTGCAATAGGAATGCCTGAAAGAAATGTAGTGGCAATAATCGGCGACGGTGGATTTCAGATGACTTCTGCAGAATTGGCAACAGCAGTTCATTATAAAGTGCCTGTTACAATTGTTCTTTTAAACAACGGGTATCTTGGAATGGTAAGACAATGGCAGCAGCTTTTTTATAAAAAGAGATATGCAAGTACTGAAATAGGCTCAAGCAACCCTGATTTTATTAAACTGGCTGAAAGTTACGGTGCAAAAGCTGTTCGGGTTGATGATATTGAATCATTTAAAAGCGCGTTTAAAAAGGCTGTAGATGATGATTCGCCTTTTTTAATCGAAGTTATAATTGAAAGAGAAGAAAATGTGTTTCCAATGGTACCTGCAGGTGAATCAATCATTGCAATGATAGAGGAGGAGTGATTATGAATTTATTTTCAATAGTAGCAGAAGATTCTCCGGATATTCTGGCGAGAATTACAAATCACATTACAGGTAAGGGCATTGAGATAAAAAGTATTGCGTCCGGTCCTGCCGAGAAAAGAGGGATGGTAAGAATCACTCTTGTTACTGAAATAAGCATAGAGAGTGCATCTGTTTTAAAAAACAGCCTTGAACAGCTTATATCAGTAATATCCGTTAAACCTCTTTGCAGTAAATCTTTTGTTGCAAGACAGTTTGCAATATTAAAAGTTAAACTTTTTTCCGGAGAGTATCACAATGCTATGGAGGTTGTAAAATCATTCGGTGGGAGAATTGTAAAAAAAGGAAAAGATTTAATTGTAATTGAGCTTATTGACGAAGCAGCGAAAATTCAGTCTGTAATCAACACATTAAACAATTTTGGCGTTGTTGAATCTGCACAGAGCGGAATTGTTGCAATATAAAACAGGAAAGGATTGTAAAATGAAAATTTACTATGAAGAAGATGTTGATCTGAGTGTCATTAAAGAGAATAAAATTGCAATAATAGGATTCGGAAGTCAGGGACATGCACATGCATTGAATTTAAAAGAGAGCGGGCTTGATGTTACTGTTGCCCTGTACAAGGGAAGCAAGTCATGGAAAAAAGCAGAGGAAGCAGGACTTAAAGTTGCCCTGGTTGAAGATGCTGCAAAAGAGGCTGATATTATCATGTTTTTATCTCCGGATCAGACGCAGAAAGAGATATATGAAAAATATGTTGAGCCGAACCTGACAGAGGGTAAATCCTTAGCTTTTGCCCACGGATTTAATATCCACTACGGGCAGATAGTTGCTCCTGAAAATGTGGATGTCTGGATGGTTGCTCCCAAAAGCCCCGGTCATCTTGTACGCAGAGTTTATCAGCAGAACGGTGGAGTACCGTGTCTTGTGGCTGTTTATCAGGACAGTACCGGAAATGCAAAGGAGAAGGCTCTTGCCTATAGTAAAGGTATAGGTGGAACTAAGGCAGGAGTTATAGAAACCACTTTTGCAGAAGAGACAGAAACAGATCTTTTCGGAGAGCAGGCAGTTCTGTGCGGAGGAGTTTCCGAGCTTGTTAAAGCAGGATTTGAAACATTGGTTGATGCAGGATATCAGCCGGGGATTGCATATTTTGAATGCATGCACGAACTGAAACTTATTGTGGATCTTTTTTATGAATCGGGAATTTCAGGGATGTACTATTCTGTTTCTGATACTGCAGAGTACGGAGGTCTTACAAGAGGTCCCAGAATCATAACGGACAATACAAAAACTGCAATGAAAAAGATGCTTGAGGATATTCAGACGGGCAAGTTTGCCCAGGAGTGGATATGTGAAAATCAGGCCGGGCGTCCTGTATTAAAATCAATGCGGAAGAAGCTGGCCAGTCATAAAATTGAATCAATCGGTCAAAAATTAAGGGGAATGATGCAGTGGGTACAGAAAAAATAAAAAAAGCAAATGTAAGTATTAAGCTGTTTGATACTACCCTGCGGGATGGATCACAAAGAGAAAAAATAAATTTTTCTCTTGCAGATAAACTTGCTGTTGCATCAATTCTGGACGAGTTTGGTGTGGACTATATTGAAGGTGGCTGGCCCGGAGCAAATCCGAAAGATGCGGATTTTTTCAAGTCTGCCGCACAGAGAGACTGGAAAAACTCAAAGATAGTAGCTTTCGGAAGCACGAGAAGAAAGAATCAGCCTCCTGAAAAGGACAAAAATTTAAATGCTCTTCTTAAAGCGGAAACCCCGGCAGTCTCGATATTCGGAAAGTCATGGCGTTTGCATATACAAAGTGCTTTAAAGGTTTGCGCTGAAGAGAATCTGCAAATGGTGTATGATTCGGTAGATTTTATGCTGAAACACGGCATAGAAGTTATTTTTGATGCAGAACATTTTTTTGACGGTTATAAAGATGATCCTGATTTTGCTGTAAATGTGTTGAGTGCTGCGGTTCAGGCAGGTGCCGGCACTATTGTGCTTTGCGACACAAACGGAGGCTCAACTACCTTTGAAGTCTATGAGATAACAAAGAATATTTGTGAGATGTTTGATATTGAAATCGGAATTCATGCTCATAATGATTCTGATCTTGCGGTTGCAAACTCTCTGAGTGCTGTTGAAGCAGGGGCCAGGCATGTTCAGGGAACCATAAACGGGCTTGGAGAAAGATGCGGTAATGCAAACTTGATTTCTGTTATACCGAATCTTCAGTTAAAAATGGGTTATTTCTGCGTTCCGGAATACAAATTAAAAACCCTTACTGATATTTCTGCCCTTGTTAACGAAATTGCAAATATTGTCCCAAGGAATGAAACTCCGTTTGTGGGGACAAGTGCTTTTGCTCACAAAGGAGGAGTGCATGTCAGTGCAGTGATGAAGAATCCTGCTACATATGAACATATTAATCCTGATCTTGTGGGAAACAAGCGGAGAGTTCTGATAAGCGATCTTTCCGGAAAAAGCAATGTCCAGTATAAGATGTCCGAACTTGGCTTTGAAAACCTGAATGCCGAACAATCAAGAATTGTTGTGGAACGGATCAAAGAGCTTGAAAACAAAGGCTATAGCTACGAAGCAGCAGATGCGAGTTTTGAACTTCTTGTACATAACTCAATTAATCATGATACGGCATTCTTTAATCTGTCAGGTTTCCGACAGTTCACTGAAAAAAATGCTGACGGAGATTTATGGAGCGAGGCGAGTATAAGAGTTGAAGTGAACGGAGAAGTGGAACATACTGCTGCAAGCGGGAACGGCCCTGTAAATGCACTTGATAATGCTCTGAGAAAAGCACTTGTCCGGTTTTATCCGGAAATAGCAGGTGTTAAACTTATTGATTTTAAGGTCAGAGTTATAAACGAAGCAGGTAAAAAAGGAACAGCTTCAAAAGTAAGAGTTCTGATCCAGATGATGTGCAGAGAAAAATCCTGGTCAACAGTGGGAGTTTCGGAAAATATTATTGAAGCAAGCTGGCAGGCTCTTGTTGATTCATACAATTACTTTTTATTAAAAAAGATTAACAAAATTAATGTGGAGGTAACTAACAATGAAACGCAGAGTATTAATTTTTGACACCACTTTAAGAGATGGTGAGCAGTCTCCGGGATTCAGTATGAACATTAACCAGAAAATGGAGATTGCAAAACAACTGGAACTACTCGGCGTTGATGTTATTGAAGCTGGTTTCCCCATTGCTTCCAAAGGTGATTTTGAAGCTGTTAAAAACATAGCCGGAAAAGTAAAAGGTGTTACAGTAGCGGGTCTTTGCAGAGCTAATAAAAAAGATATTATGCGTGCATGGGAAGCGCTTGAAAATGCGGAAAAACCACGGCTTCATATTTTTATTGCAACAAGTGACATCCACATAAGATACAAACTTAAAATGAGTAAAGAGCAGGTCCTGCAGGCAATTAAAGAGAGCATTACTTTTGGTAAAAATTTTACGGATAATATTGAATTTTCAGCAGAAGATGCAAGCAGGAGTGACAGGAATTTTCTTGCGGAAGCAGTAAAGATCGCAGCAGATAGCGGCGCCACAGTGATAAATCTGCCTGATACAGTAGGTTATGCAATGCCTGAAGAGTACGGGCATATGTTCAGAGAAATAAAAGAGCTTATTAATAATAATGATGTGATTTTCAGCGCACACACTCATAATGACCTGGGCCTTGCAGCAGCCAATGCTCTTGCTGCAATTGAGAACGGGGCAGAGCAGGTTGAGTGTACAATCAACGGAATAGGAGAAAGAGCAGGCAATGCATCCCTTGAGGAAGTTGTTATGGCAATCTGTACAAGGAAACAATTTTTCAACAGAGATACCGGAATAAGAACTGAGATGTTGTATCCCACAAGCCAGCTTGTATCGAGAATTACCAATGTACCTGTTCCGCCAAACAAAGCAATTGTGGGAGATAATGCATTTGCTCATGAAGCGGGGATTCATCAGGACGGAGTTCTTAAAAATCCGTTGACATACGAGATTATGACACCTCAGTCAGTCGGTGTTGACAACAGACGACTTGTAATCGGTAAACATTCGGGAAGGCACGCGCTTCATGCACAATGTAAAAAATTTGGTGTGGATCTCACAATGGATGAACTGAACGATCTTTATAACATTGTAATTAATATTGCGGACGAAAACGGTGAGGTCTCGGAGAGAGATCTGAAAAATATTGTAGAAAAGTTTTACTCTTATGCTTTTGTTCAAATCAGGAAAGAAACTGAAGGGAGTCACTTTTAACATGGGAATGACAATTACTGAAAAAATTATTGCAAATCATGCACGCGTCAAAAAGGTCTCTGCAGGAGAAGTTGTATGGGTTGATGTGGATGTGCTTATGACTCATGACGTGTGCGGACCTCCGACCAGCGCAATTTTTAAAAGAGAATTTGGTGAGAATGCCAAAGTATGGGATCCGGATAAAATATATGTAATTCCGGATCACTATATTTTTACTGAGGATGTGCATGCAAAAAGAAACATAGAAATTTTGCGGGATTTTACAATAAGCCAGGGGATAAAACATTTTTATGATCCTGGCACTGAATTTTACAGAGGTGTCTGCCATGTAACTATAGGCGAAGACAGAATTGCACGTCCGGGACAGATATTGATCGGAACAGACAGTCATACATGCACAGCAGGAGCATTTTGTACATTTGCAACAGGTGTAGGCAACAGCGATGCAGCATTTGTAATGGGTACAGGGAAACTATGGTTTAAAGTTCCCGAAACAATCAAGGTAAGTATTACAGGCAGACTTAAACACGGAGTTACTGCAAAAGATGTAATCTTAAAAATTATCTCGGATCTCGGAGTAAACGGCGCCACATACAAGGCAATTGAATTTGAAGGTTCTGTATTAGAAAATTTCAGTATTGAAGAGCGTATGACTCTTTGCAACATGGTTATTGAGGCAGGTGCAAAAAACGGAATCTGCCAGGTTGATAATAAGTTGAAGAAGTATTTTAATGAGAAAGGTATAAGTGTTGATTTTTATGAGAAAAGCGATAATGACGCTGTTTTCTGCGATGTTATTGAATACACAGGAGAAGAATTCTGTCCAATGATTGCAATGCCCCATTCTCCGGGAAACGGAAGACCTGCAGCAGATAATAGCGATGTACTTGTTGACAGGGCTTATATTGGTTCCTGTACAGGAGGGAAAACAGAGGATTTTGTAATGGCTGCCGAGATTTTAATAAACAGGAAAGTAAAATCCGAGACTTTTGCTGTGCCTGCAACAACAATTGTGGAGCAGAACATTAAAAATATCAGGATACAGAACAAAACCGTTTGGGATATTTTGATTGATGCAGGAGTAAAAACAGGTCAGCCCTCTTGTGCAGCGTGTCTCGGAGGCCCTGAAGATACATTCGGGAGAGTAAATGAGCCTTTGACTGTTATTTCAACAACAAACAGAAATTTCCCGGGTAGAATGGGACATAAAGATGCGAAGATTTTTTTGGCATCACCATACACTGTTGCAGCAAGTGCAATAAAAGGAAAAATTTCAGATCCTGTTGAGTTTTTATAAAACCACAACAGAAAAATCAACAGAAGAGGTAAAAATGGGAAATATTTATAAAGGAAGAGTTTTTGTTCTGGGAGATAATATTGACACAGACCAGATAATTCCTGCAAAATTTCTTGTGTATGATCTGGAAGATTCTGAGGAGAAAAAAGAGTACGGGAAACATGCTCTCTCAGGTCTTCCGGAAAAAGAGAATGGGGATAAACCGTTTGTAGCAGAAGGAGCATATAAAAGTGAATATTCGGTAATAATTGCAGGAGAAAATTTTGGCTGTGGATCATCAAGAGAACATGCACCGGCTGCGCTGCAAATTTCCGGAGTTAAATTTATCGTAGCTGCGAACTTTGCAAGGATTTTTTATCGTAATTGTATTGACGGGGGTTTTCTTGTTCCTGTTGAATCAAAAGAATATCTGACAAAAAAGTTTAAAACAGGAGATTTTGCTGTAATTGACGTTGACAGGTCAGTTATAAAAAAAAATACTGGCGAAGAGTTTGAATTGTTTGATATGGGGAAAAGCAGGGAAATTGTTGATGCAGGCGGACTGTTTAAATATGCAAGAAAAATAGGGATGATTTAAGTTTTAAAAAATGAGGTTAATATGAAAAAAATTGCAGTGCTGCCCGGAGACGGGATCGGCCCTGAGGTTGTGGATCAGGCAATAAAGGTTCTTAAAGTTATTTCGGGAAAATACGGAACAGAATTCGAGTATAATTATGCACTTGCAGGAGGGGCTGCATGGGATAAATACAAGTGCCATCTGCCTGAAGAAACAATTAATATATGCAGAGAATCCGATGCCATACTTTTCGGCTCAGTAGGCGGGCCTGTAAAGGAGCAGAACCTTGAAAAATGGAGGGGAGTTGAAGTAAATTCCCTGCTTGGTCTGAGAAAAACATTTAATCTGTATGCAAATCTGCGCCCTGCAAAATTATACCCGTGCCTTGCATTTGCCTCCTGTTTGCGTTCTGATATTGCGGAAAAAGGATTTGATATTCTTGTTGTAAGAGAATTAACAGGAGGAATATATTTTGGAGAGCCCAAAGGCAGAGAGGGCTCAGGCAAAACAGAACGTGCATTTGATACAATGGTGTATTCAAGAGAAGAAATTGAACGGATTGCACACATTGCTTTTAAAGCAGCAGAATCGAGAAAAAAGAAAGTAACATCAATTGACAAGGCAAATGTCTTGACTACTATGGTTTTCTGGAGAGAGGTTGTTGAGTCTGTTGCTGTGCAGTATCCTGATATTGAATTTGAACCAATGTATGTTGATAACGCAGCTATGCAGCTTACAAGAAATCCTGCACAGTTTGATGTAATGCTATGCGGAAATATGTTCGGAGATATTCTTTCTGACGAAGCAGCTGCAATCTCCGGAAGTATGGGAATGCTTCCCAGTGCAAGTCTGGGGCATGGCAATTTTGGGATGTACGAACCAGGGGGCGGTTCTGCTCCTGATATTGCAGGAAAAAACATAGCAAATCCAATTGCGCAGATTTTAAGCGCTGCAATGATGTTGAAATACAGCTTTTCTCTTATTGAAGTTGCTGAAGACATTGAAAATGCTGTTGCAGAGGTTCTTAAAAAGGGATACAGAACACCTGATATCCGGAGAGAAGGAGATAAAAAAGTTTCTACAGATGAGATGGGTGATCTTATTGCGGAAAATATTTGAGCTTTGAAATTCCGTAAGTGTATGGGAATATTGTGGAGACTGATGAAATTCCGTAAGTATTTTAAAAAAGCTGTCCCGGAAATAATAATCCGGGACAGCTTTTATTTAAATCAATTCCAATTAATTTCAAATTTGATTTGACAGAATAAAAAGATCAAACTATTCAAGGTTCTCCAGTACTTTTTTAATTCTGTCAAACGCCCAGTCAATTTCATCTTTTTTGATTACAAGCGGAGGAGCAAATCTGATTACATCATCGTGGGTCTCTTTACAAAGCAGACCTTCGTCCATTAATGCTTCACAGAATCTTCTTGCTCCGCCTGCTTCTTTATGAAGTTCTACACCAATTAAAAGACCGCGGCCGCGGATTTCTTTGATGTGTTTGCTGTCAATTGTTCTCAGTTTATCCATAAAGTAGTTGCCAAGAATCTCGGAATTTTCAATCAGCTTTTCTTCTGTAAGAACTTTCAGAGCTTCTCTTGCCACTGAACAGGCCAGAGGATTACCTGCAAATGTTGATCCGTGTTCGCCCGGAGTAAAGACTTCCATAATCTCTCTGTCTGTTACAACAGCAGAAACAGGATAAAAACCGCCGGACAAAGCTTTGCCCATAATATAAACATCTGGTTTTACGTTTTCCCAGTCAGAAGCAAAGAGTTTTCCGCATCGTCCCAAACCGGTCTGAATTTCATCTGCAACCATAAGAACATTGTTTTCAGAACAGATTTTTCTTACTTCTTTAAGATAACCTTCATGAGGAATAAGAACCCCACCTTCCGCTTGAATGGGTTCAAAGAGAAATGCCACAGTGTTTTCTGTGATTGCATCTTTTAATGCTTGAGCATCTCCAAACGGAATTGTCACAAAACCTGGTGTAAAGGGCAGAAAATATTTCTTATACAGTTCTTCTGTTGAGAAACCGACAATTGTAGTTGTTCTTCCGTGGAAATTACCTGCACATGTTATGATTTCTGCTTTGCCCAAGTCAACACCTTTTTTGGTGTATCCCCATTTTCTTACCATTTTGATTGCAGTTTCAACAGCTTCGGCACCGCTGTTCATTGGAAGAAGCATGTCTTTACCTGCAAGTTCACAAACTTCTTTGCAGAAATGTGCCAATTGGTCGTTTCTGAACGCTCTTGATGTGATAGTGAGCTTTTGCACCTGTTCGGTCATTTTTGCAATAATTCTTGGGTGGCAGTGACCTTGGTTTACAGATGAATATGCAGCAAGAAAGTCAAGATATTTGTTACCTTCAACATCATAAACCCAGATTCCTTCGCCTTTGCTCAGAATTACATCTAGAGGTTTGTAATTATGTGCCCCGTATTGATCCTCAATCTGAATAAGCTCTTTTGTATTCATATAAATCTCCTTATGTGATTTTATTCGCTGATAAAATACATGTTAAATAAAATCAGTATGTTATGCCAGATCAAGATTTTTTACAATTAAAAAAAGTGTCATGAATTTGCCTTGTAAAAATCCTGCATAATCAAATCAACCAATGATAAAAATATTTAATGTAAAAAGCAAGGTAAATCAATAAGCTTTTTAAGGATTATTTATAATTGTCGGTGTGTGGTTTCTAAGGTAGAGAAATTATTTTTCACTTATGGGTAAACCGTATGATTGAATGGAATAATTAATAAATTATCCGATATAATTCGATTAAATTCTTGCAGGTATGACAATTTCCTCTTGACAATAAGTAACATTTTTTATACTTTAACAAGACTTAAAAACGGGGCGTAGCGCAGCCCGGTTAGCGCGCATGACTGGGGGTCATGAGGTCCGGAGTTCAAATCTCCGCGCCCCGACTAAGCACAAGGAGCACATGCTCCTTGTGCTTATTTCTGTAAACTGATAATGAAAAATTTACAATACAAAATTATTAAGCATCTGTCTTTTCTGTTAATCTTACTGTCAACTACAATTTACAGTCAGATAAGGCCTTCAGTTCTTTTTGGTATAGGTCTTCCTAAGATACCTGTTACAAGCGTAAGCAGGACATCTCCTTTTTCAGTTACAGGAGGAGTGCTGGCTTCTGTCCCGGTATTCAGAAGGATAATTATCCAGGTGCACGGTAACGGTCTTTATTCTTTTGATCTGGGTTCAGCTATCAGTCAGTCTAAAAAATTTAAATTTAACCTTCTGTGGACAGGTATTGATCTTGGATATTCTCTGCGTTATTCTCCGATGAACAGATCTTCCGTAATTCTCGGTATTTCCGAATATTCTCTTTCTCAGACCTGGGAAGATATAAGCGACAAACTGAATACAGCGGGAATTTGTTTGGGACTTTCCAATATAAAATCAGGCTTACATGCAAATACGATTTTTGAAATCAAATGGCACCTTCTTTTTCATCCGGAGCCAATGCCCCAGGTACTTACAATAACCTTTGGTTATGTTTTTTAAAAATCAGAATATGAAAATAAAACAACGATTAAAGAATTTCCGAAGAAGAATTACCTATTCAGAGGGATTTACTGATTTTGCCGCGTTTTTGTTATGGGTTATAATAAAATTATATTTTTCAACGCTTAAAGTAAGACTTGATTTTGATCCCGAATTTTTAAAACTGGACAGATCAAGAGTTCTTATGGGGTTCTGGCACGGCAGACAGTTTCTTCTTGTACCGAGTTTCGGATCATGGCATATAATATTAATGGCTGATCTCAGCTGGGCAGGAGAGATACAGACAAAAATTCTGAAAAGATTCGGATACAGAATTGTTCGGGGCTCAAGTAAACGAAAAGGAGCACAGGCTCTGCTTTTAATGAAAAATAATATTTTAAAGGGGTTCGCAGCAGGCTTTGCTGTTGACGGCCCTTCAGGTCCGATTTTTAAATCAAAGCCGGGTATTGTTTTTCTATCCAGGAAACTTAACTATCCTATTGTTCCTGTTGTTGCTTCTTCGGAGAAAAAATGGATAATAGATAATACATGGTGTAAATATCAACTGCCAAAGCCTTTCAGCAGATGTTATGTAAAAATGTGCGAACCTGTCTGGCCCGATAAAAATTTTACTTCTTCTGACCTTGATTTAATACTTATGAATTATACGGAAAAAGCGGATAAATTTATAAGCAGTTTCAGGAAATGAAATGGAGAAAAAACTTTCAGTCAGATCTTTTGACTCTCATCTGACAAGAGATGAATGGGAACAAATAATAAGGTTCCCTCTTGTGGCTGTACTTGAAAATCTGCGAAGTGCATTTAATGTAGGATCCATTTTTCGTACAGCAGATTCAGCTCTTATTGAAAAAGTAATCTGCTGTGGAATTACTCCTCATCCACCTCATAAAAAACTTGAAAAAACAAGTATGGGAGCCCTTCCGTACGTACCTGTGGAGTACAATATTAATTCTGTGGAAGCTGTACAGGAATTGAAAAACAGCGGATACAAAATATATTCCATGGAAACAACAAATCAGAGCAAGGTTTTATGGAACGTTCAATTTGATACACCTTGTGCTCTTGTTATGGGTAATGAAGCACTCGGAGTTTCAAGAGAAATACTGGAAATTTCCGATGAAATTATAGAGATACCAATGCTTGGATATAAAAATTCGCTTAATGTTTCAGTAGCATTCGGCATTGCAGTATATGAAATCAGGAAGGCATTCTGGGAAACCTTTCCGAAAGAGAGCTGGATCAAAAAAATTAACGACTGGCCCGCTTATATTCAAGGTTGATATGTAATCAATTTTAAAATGAAGTTGTTTTGCATTAAATCTGCTTTTCTTTTGTTGATTTTTTTAAACCTGAGTTTTTATTCAGAGGCTGTTGTGCAGGATAAAAATGAGAATTCTTACAAAACTCTTCGTTCTCAAATGGTGAAAAACCAGATTGAAGCCAGGGGAATTAAAGATCAACGGGTATTGGATGCAATGCGCAAAGTTCCAAGGCATGTTTTTGTGCCGGATGCATATGTTGAATCTTCTTACAGTGATACACCGCTGTCTATCGGATACGAACAGACAATATCCCAACCGTATATAGTTGCTTTTATGACAGAATCTCTCATGCTGCAACCCAGGGACAGAGTACTTGAGATTGGTACAGGTTCGGGCTATCAGACTGCTGTTCTTGCAGAACTTGCAGATTCCGTATTCAGTATAGAGCTAATTCCGCATCTCGCTGATGCTGCTGAAAAGGTGTTGCGGAAGTGTAAATATCGTAATATTACTGTTAAAAGAGGAGACGGATACAGGGGGTGGCCGGAAAAGGCTCCTTTTGATAAAATCATTGTTACTGCTGCACCTCCTGAAATACCGGAAATGTTGATTAAACAGCTTTCAGATAATGGTATTATGATTTTACCGGTTGGAGTTTATTCTCAGAGCCTGATATTAATCAGAAAAAAACAAGATAGAATAGTAAAAGAAAAGTTGATTCCAGTGCGTTTTGTACCAATGGTTAAGTTAAAAAAATAATACTGTTTAAAGTTGTTGTATCAAAGATCCTGTTAATAAAATAGTGACACTCCTGTTTGAAACAAATTATTGGAACTGATAAGGGTGTTGTTAATTGTTTTTATAATTCAATTAATATAAAATGAAACATTTATCAAAAATATTCGTCTAAATTTTTGAGAGGGTAAATTACAGGAGAGCATATTATGACGGAAAAAACAGGTAATTCAAATAACGTAAAAAAGCTTTACAAATCCAGAAAAGATAAAATAATAGATGGTGTTTGTGCCGGTATTGCAGAGTATTTTAATATTGATGCTACCATTGTCAGAATTATTGCGGTTGTATTGGCTTTTTTTGGCGGATTCGGAATACTTGCCTATATTGCAGGAATGATAATTATGCAGATTAATCCTGAACATGAAGATTTGGCAGAGAAGGACAAAGTTACACATAACTCATCCTTTATCTGGGGGATAATACTGCTTATTGTTGGTATTGTATTTCTTTTGGATAATTTTGATTTTCCGTACAGATTTTACAGGCATTTTGATTTTATACCGTTTTTTTCATGGCATGCATTAAACTGGACCGTATTTTTCTCTCTGCTCCTTATTGGGCTGGGAATTTTTTATATTGTAAGTATTCTTAAAAATGATACACCTGCAGTAAAAACAGAGAAAAAAGGTGTGGTGCAGCAAAAAACATTTTATAAGAGCAGCACTGACAAGAAAATAAGCGGTGTATGCGGAGGAATAGCAGAATATTTCTCTATTGATTCTACAATTGTCAGATTAGGATTTGTGATTTTTGCACTTATAGGGCATCCCGGCTTAGCAATAATTGTTTATTTTATACTGGCTATTGTTCTGAAGTATGATGAAGAAACTCCCGGACAAAATAAAATTGAAAAGGGGACGTGATTATGTCAGAAAAAAAACAATCACTTATTCCGGGGATAATACTTATAGGTATCGGTATTATTCTTTTAAGCCCCGGTCTGGGCAGGGGTATTGACTGGTGGGATCATGTGGTGCCTATTTTTATCATTTTACTTTCAATTGCCTTTTTAACGGAAAATATATGGCATCACAATAAAAAATCTCTGTTCTGGGGAGTCGTCCTAATTGTTATCGGTACTTTTTATACACTGAGGAATTTTGATGTTATCCCTTACTATTATATTGATGAATACTGGCCTCTGTTTCTGTTTGCTCCGGGATTAGGCAGTCTTATTCAAAACCTGGCATATAAAGATGAAGGGCGAAAATATTCTACGGCAACAATCCTGATTTCTATGTCTGTGGTTTTTTTCTTTTTTACACTTCCTTATGATTTTGATCTTATAGAAGGGTTTCTGTCTAAATTCTGGCCTGCTTTTCTGATTTTAATCGGATTATTATTTATTTTGACAGGATTAAAGAGGCCACAAAATGAGGAAATCGAGGAATCTGATGAGCGCTAAATAGATGGAGAGTTCTATTTAGAGCTTCCTTAAAAAGTAAAATTCAGCATTAAAATGCAATTTGTGGATAAAAAAACCAACCTTTTTTGAAATTTATCAACCTTGCAAAAAAAGAAAAAAGAGAACGGA
>Ga0190359_1001379_pt1 | contig 15292 bp, 12 predicted proteins | sample 48721823_MG_FD_161269 | JGI IMG/M metagenome (GOLD analysis project Ga0190359, IMG submission 161269) | Hydrothermal vent microbial mat bacterial communities from Southern Trench, Guaymas Basin, Mexico - 4872-18-2-3_MG | ecosystem: Environmental > Aquatic > Marine > Hydrothermal vents >... | reverse complement strand
CTTCGTGCACGTCAAGCTATCTTTGAATTCCCGTTCCCCTTCAAGGGGTATCTCGGGTCGCCAGCACCCCAAGCTGAAATGCTAGACCATCACAGAGCCTTCAGTGACAAGGCTTAGCTACACCACGGGCCCATTACCCTATTATTTTTGTTTCTTTTCAAATAAATTGTATATAGAAACATTTTTAAATCAGCTTTCACCTAATTCTAATTAGGTGAAAAAAATGGGAATGGAAGCTTTAACATCAATAACAGCGAACCTTTGGTATTCATTCCTAGGCTTTGTACCAAATCTAGTAGGAGCATTAATCCTACTAATAGTAGGATACATAGTAGGAAAAGTAGCTGGCATGATAGTCAGAGAAATTCTAGTAAGAGTAGGTGTAGATAATTATCTTAAAAAAGAGGAGCACCTGAAATTTAAGGCAAGTTCAGTATTCGACGTAATAACAAGATGGCTATTGTACATAATATTCATAAAGGCAGCAACAGACCTACTTGGAATATCGTCATTGTCAGAAATAATGAGAGAGCTTATATACTTCATACCAGGATTAGTAGGAGCAGCAATAATAATAATAGTAGCATATGGAGTAGGATTATACATAAAAGACGAAATACTTGCAGAAAAAACAATATACTCAGACTTGGTAGGAAAAACAATATTCTTCTTGATTTTGTATCTAGGAATTGCAGTAGCATTGCCTTTGGTTGGAATTAACCCAACAATAGTAAACAACTTGTTGCTAGTAATAGTCGGTGCATTAGGTTTAGGAGTGGCAATAGCAATTGGTCTTGGGCTAAAGGATGTTGTAAAAGATATGGCCAAAGACTATGCAAAAGATTTCCAGATGAAAAGAAAAAGAATGCAAAAGAAAAGGAAATAAATACCCCCTCTTTTTTTTCTTTTTGTTTTTAACCGTTTAGAATTAAATTTATATAAATTCATTTCTCTTAAAGATATTAACACTCATGATGTTGATAATAATGTTATCCAAAAAATATAATCCAAAAGAAGTTGAAGAAAAATGGGTAAAGAAATGGGAAGATATGGGCATCTTCAAATTCAACCCTGACATAAAAAAGCCTGTTTTTAGCATAGACACCCCTCCAAGATATGCTTCCGGGTACCTTCATATGGGTCACGCTAAGAACTACATAGAATTTGAAATAATTGCAAGATTCATGAGAATGATTGGTTATAACGTATTTCTACCCAACGGTTATGATGACAACGGACTACCCACAGAAAAGTATGTTGAAGAAAAGCTTGGAATAAAAAAAACGGATGTGGATAGAAAAACCTTTATAGAAAAATGCAAGGAAGCAGCAGAAAAATTGGAAGAACACATGACTGAAACATTTAAGAGAATTGGATTCTCCTGCGACTGGTCAACATTATATAGAACCATCAGTGACGAGTCAATAAGAGCTGCCCAACTTTCGTTCCTGGAACTTTACAAAAAGGGCGAAATATACAGGAAGGAAGAACCAACACTTTGGTGTCCTCACCACCAGACAGCGCTTGCCCAAGCAGAAGTTGTCGATATAGAAAGAAACACCAAACTGAACTACATATATTTCGAACTTGAGGATGGAAGCAAAATAGAAATAGCAACAAGCAGACCAGAACTCTTGCCGTCATGTGTTGGTGTGTTTGTTCATCCTGATGACGATAGGTATAAAAACTTAGTCGGAAAGAAAGCAATAGTCCCGATATTTGGACAAAAAGTCCCCATAATGGCTGATGATAAAGTTGACAAGGAATTTGGATCCGGAATAGTTATGATATGCACATTCGGCGACACAACAGATATAGAGTGGTGGAGAGAACACAATCTCCCGATGAAAATATCAATAAACAAAGATGGAACAATGAACGAGCTTGCAGGAAAATATAGTGGAATGAAAATAGAAGACGCCAAGAAAAAAATTACTGAAGACCTTAAAGATAGTGGCGTGTTATTCAAACAGGAAGAACTTAAGCAAAATGTAGGATGCTGCTGGAGATGCGACACACCAATAGAATTTATACCAACGAAACAATGGTTCATAAAAACCTTGAATTATAAGGATAAAATGATTGACCTTGGGAAAGAGATAGCATGGCATCCAGAATACTATAGAAAAAGATACGAAGATTGGGTTAAAAACCTCAAGTGGGACTGGTGTATATCAAGACAGAGATATTTTGGTGTGCCGTTCCCCGTTTGGTATGACAAATCCGGTGAGGTTATCTTAGCAAAAGAGGAAGACCTTCCGATAGACCCAAGAATAGATAAATGTCCTTACTCTGATTCTGCTGTTCCTGAAGAAGATGTTATGGACACGTGGATGACTTCATCACTTACCCCGGAAATAACAACAAAGTGGAAGAAAGATGAGAAGTTCTTCAAAAATATGTTTCCAATGAGCCTGAGGCCACAAGCACATGACATAATAAGAACCTGGGCATTTTATACAATATTAAAATCATACTTGCACAACAATTCAATCCCATGGAAGGACATAATGATATCTGGCTATGTTTATGTCAAAAAGGGGCTGGCGATGAGCAGCAGCAAAGATATTGGTGACAAGCCAGAGAAAATAATAGAAAATGAAGGAGCAGACGTTTTGAGATATTGGTCAACCGAGGCAGGACTCGGAGAAGATCTTATATACAGAGAGAAAGACATAATCAGGGGAAAGAAGATTCTCATAAAATTATGGAATGCTTCCAGATTCGTGGAAATGCATCTTGAAAATTACAGACCCAAAAAAACAGAACTAAGGACAATAGACAAATGGATTTTATCAGAGCTTGGAGAAGTTGCTGAAAAAAGCAAAGAAGCATTTAAAAGTTATAATCCAAACAAGGCAAGAAGGCTAATAGAGAACTTCTTCAAGAACGTGTTCTGTGACTTTTATTTAGAGATAGTCAAGCACAGGCTTTATGATAATGTGGAGAAAGAATCTGCCCAATATGCCCTATACAAAACCCTGCTTGGAATACTAAAGATGTATGCGCCAATAATACCATTCATGACAGAAGAAATTTACCAGGAGCTGTTTCAAAAAACTGAAGGTGATAAATCAATTCATATATCAGAATGGCCTGAAATAAAAACATATGTAGAGTCCCTAAAAATTGGGAGATTGGGAATAGAAATAATATCATCTTTAAGGCAATACAAGACACAAAAGAACCTGTCCTTGAAGGAAGAGTTAAAAAGAGTTATAATAGATTGTGATGAGGAAACAAAGAAAAAAATAAAAATGATAGAAGATGACATAAAATGGACTATGAACGTCAAGGAAATAGACTTCGGAAAAGTTGAAAATGGCATCGGTGGGGACTCCCTTAAAATAGAGGTTAAAGAATGAAATTTAATGTAATTTTTAACATGTTCTTCAAGTGACAATCTTTTTATTTATGCAGATTTCCTTTTAGTTTAAGGTGTTTTCATTTGACATCAGAAGCAAAATATAAACTTAAAAAAGTTGTTGAGGAATTGAAAGAGAAGAAAGGTAGACATACCGAATTGATTAGCGTTTACGTTCCTCAGGGATTCAATCTGAACGAGATAGGAAATCTCATAGCACAGGAAATATCCCTGACTCAAAATGTCAAGAGTAAAACGGTTAGAAAAAATGTTATTTCTGCACTGACAAAAATACAGCAGTATCTGAAACTTTACAAAAAAACTCCCCCCAACGGCCTGGCAATTTTCTGTGGAAACATATCAGAAAATGAAGGCGAAAGCGATATAAAAATATGGGCAATAGAACCGCCCGACCCAATAAAGATGAAGCTTTATTGGTGCGACCAAAAATTCGAAACAGAACCGCTTGAAGAGATGATGAAAGAAAAAGATGTTTACGGACTTGTCGTGCTGGACAAGAGTGAAGCCAACTTTGGCATACTCAGAGGTAAAAAAATAAACGTCATTCAGAACCTAAGCTCAATTGTCCCTGGAAAAACAAGGGCAGGGGGACAGAGCTCAGCAAGATTTCAGCGAGTAAGGGAAGGTATGTTGAATGATTTTCTCAAAAAAGTAGGCGAATACTTCAAAAAAATATTTTCAGAAGAAGACATAAAAGGCATCATTGTAGGTGGTCCTGGGCCAATAAAGGAAAAGTTCGTTGAAGAGGGGTATATTTCAGAAGAATTGAAGAAGAGGATAATTGGCATAAAAGATACCGGATATACAGGAGAATATGGACTTGAAGAGCTTCTGAACAGGTCGCAGGATTTACTTCAGGAAGCTGAAATTGCAAAAGAAAAACAATTATGCAAAAGATTCTTTGACGAACTTAGAAAAGACACTGGCAAAGCTGCTTATGGCATAGAAGAAGTTAAAAAAGCACTGGAAATGGGTGCAGTTGAAATTGTTCTTATATCTGAAAACCTCGAATGGGAAGAAGTTGAATACCTTTGTGAATGCGGATATGGGGAAAAGAAATTCGTCAAAAAGAAAGAGAAATTCAATCAGAAATGCCCTAAATGCGGAAAAAAGATGAACATTGTTGCAGATATAGATATAATAGAAGCATTTGAAGAAATGGTAAAGGAAACGGGAGCAAAAATAGAAATAATATCAAGGGACAGCTCTGAAGGTGAGCAATTGTACCTGCTTGGTGGAATAGGCGCAATACTAAGATTCTCACTTGAGTAATTTAAAATATGATACTTCCGAAAATTATACATCGTGACTGTACATATTAAATATAAATACTTTTCTGTTGATATTATTTAGTAGTGATAAATATGGACAGTATATTAAGTATGAGCGCAAATGATCTTCTTGAGCTTGTAGATGATGGTAAATACCAAGCTCTTCATCCAAGGGATAAGATGAGCCTTGGCATTCAGGAAAGAATCAAAGAATTAAGGGATAGTGGAACAGACGATAATAAAATTGCTAGTCGTATTTTTCCAAATACAATTGCAGATGAGAAAACCTTAGAGGATGTTACAGCTGCATTAGTTTCAGGTAAGAATCTACTTCTTTTTGGTCCTCCCGGAACTGGCAAAACTCTCCTAGCAAAAGATATAGAAATGATATTTCCTAAAAGCGACTATGTGATTCCAGATTGCCCAGTTCAAGATAATCCCCTAAGTTTAGTTGATGAAGATGTGTACAGAAAAATGAAACCATGCCCGTTATGCGTACAAAAATACGGTGGAGTTGACTTTGGTTTTTTGGAAGATTTCAGACCAAGTGAGGTAGATCCAAGCAAGATTCCCGTTAGAAAAATTAGATTTAGTAGAGGAAAGGGTATGACAAGAATAGACGGAAATGAAGATGTGACAGCAGATACATTGATTGGAACAATAAACATATCAAAACTAGATGAAGTTTCAGATCCCCTGTCCCCAGAAATTTTCGTGCCAGGATTACTGACTCAAGCCAACAATGGATTTGCACTCATAGATGAAATTGGCAAGATAAGGGGAAGCGCTACACCACCTCTTCTTCAATGTTTGGAAGAGGACCATGTGCAATCAACATATTCTCGTCTGGCATTTCCAGCAAGAGTTTTTATGGTATCCACTTCAAATACGGAGGATCTTTCAAATATTTCCCAACCACTAAATGACAGACTAGAAAACATTTTATTCACCTATTGCGAAGATCATGAAAAAAATGTGGAGATAGCAAAAAGAATGTGGAATAAAAATCCCAAAAAAAACGTAGAGATTGGAATAAGATATCCCGTCAATAACCATATAGATGAAATATTCCTTCCGGGAATCCTGTTGGAAGTGTCTGCTTTAATAATAGAAAAATATAGAGAATCCCCAATTTCGGAAAGAGAACCAGAAGGTGGAAGCAACAGATCTATGGGAACAATACCACTCAAGGCTGCAGGTTATGCCCTCTTAAATAATAAGAGAATAATAGACGATGAAATACTGGAAAGAGGAATAAAAAGTACATTGGAAGGAAGATCAAGAGCCAGGAGCTTAGGAGAACAAAAAGAATATGAAAGAAATGTCGATGAGTTTTTAGAAAACAATTTACCAGAAATATATAGAGAAACACTTAAAAAATATTGGTGTAAATTCTATCAGACTGTAAAAGAAAATTACAGTGATGAAGAAGTTATTGATATGGTAAGAGAAGCGGATGAAATTTTAGATATGGAAAGCGGAAAAGAAGAAGAATCTAAAAAAATGATTGAAGAAAATGAACTTCATAAAAAATTCTTTGATTATATCACAAAGGATGGTGGTAGTGAAACAGATAAAATAGAATATTATCTTTTGATGTCTTCTTTAATAAGAAAATACACCAGATTTGAATGCCATGAATCGCCGGAAATTCCTGAAGAAAATCCGGTTGAATATTGGGATGAATAATATGGGATATGAGGAAGAATATAAACTTCCAGAATGTGAAGAAGACAACGTCAAACCAAAGCTAACTTCTGAAGACATTAATGATCTTATGAAAGAACTCTATAATAACGAACTCACTGAAGAAAACTTAGAGGAGTTTGTGGAAAAAAAATTAAACGAAGAAGATTCAGACATTCATAAAAATTTCAAAGAGCTGCTTGAAAGGGAGAGAGCAAAAACAGAAGAGAATATAGAAAAGACATATACTCAAAAGAAAATGCAAATGGAAGAAGAGCTTGGAAATGTTGAGGATCAATTGCAAAAAATTGAAAATGAAAAAAATGAAAAAATGGAAGAGATGGAAGAACAAAAAAATTCATACATATTAAAAAATCTTATGAATTCTGTATCAATTTTTTATAAGAAAATAGAAGATTTTGCTGAAAAAATAGGAAAAGAATATAATGAAGAAACACTTGACTACATGAAAGAAAAATTAAAAGAATCATATGAACAAAATAAAGACTTTAGAAAAAAAATAAATAAAAAGATGGGTTATTCATCAAAGTTTAAGAGTCTCTTCAGTAAAGAATCTAAGGAAAAAGCGAGAGATGATGCAATAAAAAAATATCTGGAAGAGGAGAGGGAGAAAACTGAGAGAGAATACATGAAAAAAATGGAAAATTTAGAAGAGATGTACGAAAATGAGATGGAAAAGGAAAAGAGGAAAAAAGAGGAAATTGAAGAAATGAAAGATAATTTAGAATACGAAAAAGAAGAAATAAAAAATCAAGAAAAGGCAGAGAAAGTAGAAGAACTTAAAAATGAAGTTTTGAAAGAATTAAAAAACGATTTAGAGGAAGCTGGATATATAAAAACGAATGAATATGGGGAAATTGAAGAAACCGAAGATTTAATGGATGTTGTTTCAAAGAAAATTTTTGAAGAAGTCTTTAAAGAAGCTTTTGGAACATCTTATAATTCATCTAGGTATGGCATAATAGGAAAAGAGTATGATGGAACAGGTGAAATAAAAGATGATGAAGAAATTGCAAGATTGCATCCAGTAAAAACTCTCCTTAAAGCTAGAATGAGACACCCTGATAGCAAAAAACTGGAAAGAGAAGACATGGTTGTTAAAAAATATAGAAATAAATCAACTCCTTATGTAGTATTAACTATAGATATCAGTGGAAGTATGGAAGGATGTAAATTAGATGCAGCCAAAAAAACAGCGTTTGCAATAAATGGTGCATTAAAGGAAGTGGACCCAAATGGTGAAATTAGTTATATAGTTTATGACCGTAATACCATGGTTCTAGATAACCTAAAAGAATTAAAGAGAATCTCCGCGCTTGGTGGAACCGACATTGGATACGCATTAGAAAAAAGTAGAGAAGTTGTAGAAAAGTCTGGCAAAGACTCTGGTATAATATATCTGATTACAGATGGATATCCAGAATACTCAAGAAGAGAACCCCTCGACCCATATGAATACGCATACGAAGAAGGAGAAAAAATTGGAAATAATGAAATAAAATTAAGAACTGTTCTGATTGACGATTCACCAGAATCTGAGGACTTTTGCAAGAATCTCACAAGGGTTTCAAAAGGAAAATTTATAGTGGCTGACCCACAAAATCTGGCAAAGTCTTTAATAGGAGACTTCTGGAGAGAAGTTGTATAATTAATTTATAAAGTTTCCACAACATCTGCAGAATTTTTCAGCGCCGTTGAAAATCCTGGATTTGTTCCTATTATTATGACTTTCTTCCCATACTCCTTTGCCTTCAAAGCAACAGGCATAAAGTCAGCATCTCTTGTTGCTATTGCAATTATATCAACATTGGGATTAAATACTCCCTCCATTACTGATGCTCCCATTGACGCATCCACATCACTCTTCTGCTCGTTCTTTTCTCCGCCCATTTCTATTATCGGCTCAAAACCCTGGCTTGCAACAGCCTCTATGAGCTTTTCAGAAGCAAACTGATTCAGGAAAACTTTTGCTACAATAAGCCTCCCGTACTTTTCCAGTTTTCTCCTCATTTTCTCCATATCTATATTGAACTCCTTCCTAAGCAGGTTTGGTCCATCCACATACAGCGCTATGTTTTCCTGTGGCTTTTTTGAAACTTTGTTCTTAACAATACCTAACACTAAAACACCTCTTATCATTATAAGAATTATGTATAATTTATAAGTTTACTGGCAAATTAAAAAAATTCACAGCATTTCTTCCGCATATTTTCCAAACTTCTTCGTAATTTATCTTCTTTATCTCAGCAATCTTCTCTGCAACTTTTTTTATGGACAGGGGTGTGTTTCTTCCACCATTTGGAGAAAGCCAGGGGGAATCCGTCTCCAGCATTATCCTGTCCAGTGGCATATCCCTTATTATCTTCTTGTGGTTCTTGCTTTTCAGGAGGATTGTATTCATAGAGATGCACCATTCATTTTTTATAACCCTATCAAGTAACTTCCTTCCGCCAAACATGTGAAGGTCAACTCGTTCTGCCTCTTCTTCCTCAAGTATCCCAATACAATCCTCATAAGAATCTCTTGCGTGTATAACCAATGGTTTTTCAATCTCTCTGGCTAAGTGTATCATCTCTCGGAAAAGCTCTCTTTGCTTTTCTCTCCAATTTTCCTCCTTAACCCAGTAATAATCTAAGCCGGTTTCGCCTATTGCAACTATGCTGCTCTTATTTTTCCTCAGCAGATTAAAATAACTCTCCTTTTCCACTTTAGATATCTCCTTTATGTATATGGGATGTATAGAAAAAGAACCAAAAACAAAGTTTCTGTATTTTTTTATTAAATTCATTGTCAATTCAAAATCTCTTGGGTTGGCGCAGGACGTTATAACTGCCCTAAGTTCTTTTTTGCATTTTGATATAACTTCATCTCTGTCCTTGTTATAATCCTTGTTTTCCAGATGGCAGTGAACATCAATCATGCTGTTTCTCCTTTATCTTTATTACATCGCCTATTGTGAGAGACTCTTCTTTTGATGATTTATTTTTGTAATTGTCTTCATACTCCAGAATAAGCTTTACTTTGAAGAAAATTTCCAGTTTTCTTGCAAAATCAAGTGTGGGCAAAAGTTCCCCTCTCTCTATTTTAGATATAACGCTTTCCTTTTCGTTCAGCTTTTTAGCAACTTCCTCTCTAGTCAAACCAAGCTTCTCGCGGGCATTAGATATAATTTTTGGAAAGTCTGAATCTATGTAGAGGGATGATTCCGGAATTTCCTGCACCTTCCTTTTTGGCTTTGGGGAAACTCGGGATGATATAACTTCCCCAAGTTTAGCGCATTCATCACAGACGTCAAGAACTATACCATCTATTTTTGCCTTCTTGGTTGCTTGTTTTCCACAAATTTCACATTCAGTCATAGGGACACTCTTTTGGATTGTAATATAATATTGACAAAAATAAATTTAAATATGTTGCTAAAAACAATGCTTATTTAGTCTTTCCCTAAAATTTAAATAAAAAGGAAATTAAACTAAAAGGGTGTTAACATGTATAATCCTCAGGAAGTAGAAAAAGAAGTGCTGGAGTTTTGGGAAAAAAATAAAATTCAGGAAAAAGCACTTAGCCTTAGAAACAGCTCTGAAAAAGAATTCTTGTTTTTGGAAGGTCCGCCCAGCGTAAATGCAATGATGCACGTGGGCCATGCCAGAGGCAGAACCATAAAGGATGTCATACTCAGATTCAAGACAATGAACGGGTTTTTCGTTTCAAGACAAGCAGGATGGGATATGCAGGGATTGCCAATAGAAATAGAGGCAGAAAAAAATCTTGGAGTAAAAAACAAGAAAGATATAGAAGAAAGAGTTGGTGTGGATCAATTTGTAGAAAAATGCAGGGAACTGGCGCTCAAATATAAGAAACATTGGGAAGAAGTTTCAAACAGAATTGGAATGTGGATGGACTGGAAAAACCCATACCAAACAATGGATAACGAACACATAGAGTTCTCTTGGGGAGTAATAAAAAAAGCTCATGAGGAAGGATTATTGTTTAAGGGACTTGGTGTAAATCCAACATGCCCAAGATGCGAAACTGCACTGGCCCAGCATGAGGTTGACCAAGGATATAAAGACAGAACAGACTACTCAATTTATGTTAAATTCCCAATAATAGGAAGAAAGAACGAATATTTTCTTATATGGACAACTACACCATGGACCCTACCGGCAAATGTTGCCATTGCATTGGGGGAGAAATTTGATTACGCTAAAGTTAAAGTAAAGTACAAAGGCAAAGAGGAATACTGGATATTTGCAAATGAGCTTGTTGACAAAGTTATGAAAACTGTTGAGATAGACGAATATGAAATAGTTGAAGTTAAAAAAGGCTCCGAACTCAAAGGGTTGAAATATGAGCATTGCCTCAAAGATGAAGTTAAAAAGCAAAGCGAGTTTGAGGGAGAGTACTTAAGGTCTGTCATATTTACTGATTTTGTGACGCTTGAAGACGGCACTGGAATAGTCCATATAGCACCTGGACATGGACCAGAAGATTATGAAGCTGGTGTCGAATATAACCTTCCAATATTTTCTCCAGTGAAAGAAAATGGAACATTTACTGAAGATGCTGGAAAATATAAAGGAATGTACGTTTTTGATGCAAACGAAAAAATAATGAGTGACCTTAAAGAAAAGAGACTTCTTGTTAAGATAGAAAAAATAACACACTCATATCCACATTGTTGGAGATGCAACACGCCACTAATATACATAGCAAGCGAACAATGGTACATAAAAACCCCTGAAATAAGGGACAAGCTGATATCTGAAAACAATAAAGTCCAGTGGATACCTGATTATGTTGGCTCCAAAAGATTTGGCGAATGGTTAAACAATCTTAGAAACAACTGTATATCGAGGCAGAAGTATTGGGGAGCAACACTTCCAATATGGGTTTGTGAAAAATGTGGAAACATCAAGATATTTGATTCTAAGGAAGAGCTGGAAAATGAATGGGGAAACAAAATAAAAGACCTTCACAAACCATTTATAGATGAGGTTATTCTGGAGTGTGATAAATGCAAGGGAAAGATGAAAAGGGTCCCGGATGTAATGGATGTCTGGATAGAGTCAGGTGTCGCCCCGGACGCTACATCAAAATACCTCAATAGAGAATACAAACCGTTTGACTTCATAACAGAAGCTATAGACCAGACAAGGGGGTGGTTTTACTCACTTCTATTCACAAATGTCATAAAGCACAATTCGGTACCATACAAAACCGTCTTAACACAGGAACATGTCCTTGATGACGAAGGAAACAAGATGTCAAAATCAAAAGGAAATGTAATTTGGGCAAAAGACGCCATAGAAAGATACGGGGCAGACACGACAAGATTTTACTTATTATCAAAGGCAAGAGTTTGTGAAAGAATGAATTTTGTGCCAAAAGATGTGGAACATCTGAAAGGCCAGTTTTTAAATATTCTCTGGAACTCCTATCTCTTCCTTGAAAAATATTCCAAAGGAGAGAAAGCAGAAAAAGGCGAACTTAATATAGAGGACAAGTGGATAATATCAAAAATAAACTCCTTGATAAAGGAAGTTACAGAAAAATACAACAATTACGAATTATACTCTGCCGCAAAAAAACTTGAAGACTTTCTAATAAACGACCTCTCAAGAACTTACATAAAGATTATAAGAGACAGAACATGGCCGTCATACAATGGAGAAGACAAAAAATCAGCATTATACACGCTTAGGTATGTTTTGAAAAGGTTCATAAAAATTTTGTCTCCAATGTGTCCATTTATAACAGAAAAAATTCATCAGGGGCTTGATGGCAAAGAAAGCATACACCTAACAGATTGGCCAAAACCAGATGAGGAACTAATTGAAAAAAACATAGAAAATATGTTTGAGATTATAGAAAAAATATCTGAAATATCAAATTCTATACGACAGGAAAAGGGTGTAGGGCTTAGATATCCACTTAAAAGCATGACCATATCTGGAGATGAAAAAATCAAGGATGCGTCTTTATCTCTTATGAGTGTACTAAAGAAGTTGACAAATGTCAAAAAAGTGATTTTTGGAAATATGAAACTGAAATATAACATAAAGCTAAATTATTCAAAAGTTGGACCGAAATATGGTAAAAACATTAGAGAATTGGAAAAAGTCCTGAAGGAAAAAAATGCTGGAGAACTAATTGAAACTCTGGGAAAAAATGGTTTCATTGACATTCTCGGAAAAAATCTAGAGAAAGAGGATTTGATAATAGAATCCACATCTGATGAAGGAAAAGAATTCAAAATAAACGACTCAAGCGGTGTAATTTCCCTTGACATGGAAGAAACTCCAGAGATATTTGAAGAGCGCCTGATTAGAGAGCTTATGAGAAATGTTCAGCAGATGAGAAAAGACAAAGAGCTTGTGGTTGAACAAAGGATAAAACTTAATTTGGATACAGACGAGGAAACTCAGAAAATAATAAAAAAATGGACTGAAGAAATAAAAAGAGAAGTTGGTGCAAAGGAAATTGCATTTTGCAAAGTTGAAGGGGGAAAAACATCAAAATATAAGGATAAAAACATAAAGTTTGAAATGGAAGTGGTTGAATGAATGTAAAATTGAATGACCTGATAAAAATTGCTGAAGAAATTAAAGACAGGAGTTTAAGGGAAAAAACAATTGAACTTTTAAAAGATCCAAAGCTTTCAAGTGGCTGGAATTACAAGGCATCTGACATTGAAAAAATTCCAGCATGGATTGGTGCACATCATGATTACGAAGGGGGATTAATAGAACACACTTTATCCGTAACTGAACTGTCCAAAATGGTTTCAGAATATTTAAAAAACAGGTACAAAAAGGACATAAACATAGACTTTGTGATAGCCGGGGCACTTCTCCATGACATAGGAAAATTGTTTGAAATAAAGGAAGCGAAGAACGGCTTCGAATTCAATGAATTTATAGTTGACCATAATAGAGTTGGTGGAGCAGAGATGTACGCGCGTGGATTTCCTGAAGAAGTTGTGCACATAGTTTTTGCACACGCCGGCGGGAATGTTCCAAGAACAATGGAAGCAAAAATAGTTGACTTCATCGACAACTTAGATTCAACCATAGAAAGTTTTGGCAACGAAAACCAACAGCTAATCTATCTGTTAGGAGATAAATTAAATGTTTAATCCAGATACTCTTAAAAAAGTTGTAAAGTTTATTTCGTCATTAAAGGATTATTCACTGGTATATCACAAGGACTCGGATGGCGTCTGCTCGGCGGCGCTAATTTCAAAAATCCTAAACAAGCCAAAAATTGTTTCGCCAAATGACCAACCTGGAGTAAGAGTATCAGAAGAGTTGATAGGCAGGGTAAATGAATTTCCAAATGCTATTTTTACAGACCTGCCAGTGGACCAGATATCATATGAGAAAATCACATCAAAAACTTTAATCATAGACCACCACATACCAAAGAGAAATCTCAACGAAATCCTTCCTGGAAGATTCATACATGTAAACCCAAGATTCACGAAACCGGACGCATACCTTCCAGCATCATATCTTGTCTACAAAATTTTAGAGAGAGTTGATAAAAATATCAGAAAATACTCCTGGATTGCAGGAATAGGTGTTGTGGGAGACCGTGGATCAGACAGTTGCAGAGACTTAATGGACGATGTAGAAGAAGATTATCCAGAACTTGTCATAAAGGATAAATACAATCCAAAAAAAATGTGGGACAGTGAACTTGGTTTCTTTTCGAAATTAATTGAGTCCAGCAAAGGCGTTAAAGGAATAAATGGTATAATAAAATCTTATGAAATATTCTCAAATGCTGAATCACCGGAAGATGTAAAAAATACAGAGCTTATTGAATATTATCATAAATTTCAAAAGGAACTTGACAAACTTATTACCGACTTCAGGTATCATTCAGAATTTTTTTCTGGGACAAACGCTTATATCTATAGGATAGAGAGTAGATACAACGTAGAGTCTGCACTGTCAACAACTCTATCTGAAAAAGACCCAGATGCAGCAATATTCGTTTATAGAATAAGCCACGATGGACTTCATATAAGCGCAAGATGCCAAACAGGTAGGATAAATGTCGCCGAGATATTGAAAAAACTTTCTGAAGGAATAGGATCAGGGGGAGGACACCCTCAGGCAGCCGCAGCAAGTATAAAAAAAGGTTTTAAAGACAGGTTCCTTGAAAGAATAAGAAACTTTCTGGAAGGAATTTAAAGGCTGGCTAGAATAAATGCATGGTCTTTCTCATATGGATCAAGCTTCACCCAATCAAGTATTTTGAATCCTGATTTTTTTAATTTCTTTATCTCCTCCTTATATATTCTCTCTGGAGGCTTTGTAACGTCAACACTTCTTGACTTGATTGAGAGCATCAGATAACCGCCCCTCTTTAAAAATTTTTCACAGTTTCTGATTGCAATTTCAGTTGCATCCGGCTGGGCTATATCACAATATACCAAATCAACTTTTTCAACGAGGTCTTCATATTCCTTTGTTTTTCTAGCATCTGCCAGGATGGGAACAAGATTTTTTCTCTGGCTGCACAATTTTAAAAAATCCCTCATCATCCTTTCTGAGAATTCGACAGAAAATATTACACCTTCCTCTCCAACTATATCACTTATGTGAGATGGTGTTGTACCCGTTGCAGAACCAAGATAAAGTATTTTTGACCCCTTCTTAATTGGAACATTCTTCAACCCTTTTTTAATTGCGGCCGAAAGCTTAGAGCGTGATGGAATCCATTCCCTATACTCCTTATTTCCAACAGAAATTAGTTTTTCACCATATACTCTTTGCCCAGGCCTGGTATTCAACGTAAATAATTTTCCAGTTTTTTCATCAAAAAAGATGCCTGAAAAAATTTCATTCATGCTTGCACCTAATTGTTGTTTCTTTTCAAAGCAGAAATATAACCAGCTATTTTATTCCTTGCCTTCTTA